>R20__coassemble_51_pt1 | contig 87158 bp, 70 predicted proteins | sample R20__metabat2_low_PE_015 | metagenome-assembled genome bin R20
GAACGGTTCTTTGAATCCAGAATACGTTTCTAAGACTACTGATAAAAAATTTTGGTGGAAAGGTAACTGTGGCCATGAGTGGTTCAACTCACCCCACAACATGCGTGAACGTTCCGATTGCCCATATTGCTATGGCGGTGTTTTGAAGAAAGGGATTAACGATGTTGCAACGATAAACCCAGAGATTGCATCGGAATGGCATCCTACTAAAAACGGAACATTGAAACCAGAGGACGTCTCACATAGTTCAAATAAAAAAGTATGGTGGAAAGGTAAATGTGGGCATGAATGGATAACTTCAGTCGGAAACAGAGTCGATAACAAAACAGGGTGCCCCTTTTGTACTGGCCAAAAACTATTGTCTGGATATAACGACCTTCAGACAAGATTCCCTGATATTGCGACAGAATGGCATCCTACTAAAAACGTAAACATAACTCCAGACATTGTTTATTGTGGCAGTCAAGAGAGATATTGGTGGAGGTGCAAGCTCGGCCATGAATGGAATGTGAGCGTGTCTGGAAGAACCTCCAGTAACAGCGGATGTCCATATTGTGCGGGAAGATTGTTAGCGGGATTCAATGATCTACAAACACTGCATCCAGAGATTGCAGCGGAATGGCATCCTACTAAAAACGGTAATCTCAGACCCACAGATTTTAAACCGAAGAGTAGCGAAATTGTATGGTGGTTATGTAGAAACGGTCATGAGTGGAAGATGAGCATCATACACAGGGTAAACACCAGATCGATCTGTCCAATCTGTAAAAAGAACAAAAGGCCATAAGCCGATTAACCATAGCATCGACAACAGATCACATAGACAACTGATATTTCTCATAACCAATGACCTCGGTCTCGATCTCTCTGATTATATCCACAGGAACAGTCAACATATTGAGCGTATATGCAACATTAAGACGGGGATTAAAGATGCCTATATTGATGATTGGCGAAAACCACGAAAAAAGCGAATGCTTGCTTAACAGAAAATAAATGGCGAGCTGAAGAGTGTGGTAGATTGTAGGGGGCTTCTGCGAGACTTTGAAATCCCAGATCGTATCCATAGTGAGGAAATCTCCGTCTCCGAAACTGATTGTATCTGTGTATCCTCCAAAAAATATCGGGCAGGTATCGACGACGGGGCCGAATTCTTTAAAGAATGTCTGTGCACGTTTGACCATTACACGTATGTTCTCACAAGTCTGATGATCAGGTTGAACCTCGGATGGGTCGGTCTTTGGTGCATAACCTGCCCTTACATACGCATCAAAGAGAGTCAGTCTGCAGGCATTGGTAATGGATTCATCATCCAGACCTGTGATCTTAGAGACAAACTCTTCAACTTCATCGATCCTTCCCAAGCGTTTACCTCCAAGGATGGAGATATTGAATGCTTTCTCGACAGACTCCCCCTCGGTGAAACGGGTCATGTAATCCACCACAAGCCCCATCATTGATGGTCTGATATTCTCAGGGCCGAGCTCGACCCCATCGTCAAAATGATGTACTTTCATAGAATTAGGATTGATGTAACCTCCAGGTGGCTGATGTAATTCCCTCACACGTGCAGTAACACTGATACCACATCTGGGGAGGAATGATTTGATATCAAATTCGAACTTGTTAGGCCAAGGGTCAATAACAGGCGGATTGTCACGTTCCTTCTTGAGAGCCTGAATCTGTCTGAATATCTCACGTTGCTCATGATTCTGTTTGGTTGATCTGCATTTCTTGTTCAGACGTTGTATCTCGCGATCAATGTCAGATACGCGCTTGTATTCTATGATGGCCTCCTTCAACGGCATTTCTGAAGAGAGACATCCAGCAACCGAACGTACAATGTTCTCCCAGACTGCATCAAAATCGAGGCCTTCAAGATGGATCGAAACATCCGATGATGGAACTGGATCAGCACGAAAAACAAGATCGTCCACGACAGCAAGTTGTGCCCTCTCAGCGAAAGTAAGAACATACACCGTCTTATGACCTAATCTATTCAATAGCAACAAATTAGAGTCCGATATATCGGGCTCATTGAGCTGTACTTCCATCACATATATGGTGGAGATCCTGCCTCCAGAGAGATTAACCGTATCCGAAGAGATCAAGGACCTAACTATCATGCTGTGGACCTGTTTGTCAAAGGATGCCTTCTCCTTGCCTTTGATACCCTTGCTGGAGAAGAACGCCTCTTTTGGGATTACCTTACGGATTTCTGTGCTTGATGGAAGACCGAACATCATTTCACCACGAGGAAGCAGATGAGTTCGAAATCATCCATACCGTTGTTCTTCACAGTAGAAAAACTGTCCTTGCCGTTGAGGAAATCGTCGAGTTCCGACTGTTCCTTCTGGTCGACTATCGAGTCTATCGACTTTGACAAGAGTTTCGAAATGCGGGACATGTTCCTCCCATCAGAGGTCTCTTCATCGAACTTTACGCAAAGTTCCTTGTAGATCTCATTATGGCCCTTGCAGGCAAAACGCATCAGATCGAGGAGCCTCTTGGGATCAAGATGGTTGCACACGATGGATCCATCATCCCCTATGTAGATCATGTAGAAGGGATGCAGACGATTCTTCTTGTCACGGTCTATGTTATCCACCCTGTTAAGAAGAATGAAAATCACCCCGGGAGGCATCTCCTCCGAAGATGGAACAATTGCATGCAGACCAAAAGGCGTACCATCCAATTGACCTGCGACACGGGTGTAATCCAACAGATCCACTCTGAATTCATTCAGACCAAGATCCATTATAGAAACTCCAGATTGCATCTCCTCTATGTCTACTACCTCATCCTTCAAACGCTGAAGTTGGTTCTTCCTATACTCCAGATCCATCTTCTCATTGGCATCGAGGACATTATCATCGCCTGTTGATGTCAAGACCGAGGCCTTCATACGGGATTCCACCTTTCTGCGGAGATCGATATAGGCATCAAGATCGATGTCGGGCCAGAAATTAACGAGCTGTATGCATTGATTATCGCTGCCTATACGGTCTATGCGACCGAATCTCTGAATGATACGAACCGGATTCCAATGGATATCGTAATTGATGCAATAATCGCAATCCTGGAGATTCTGCCCTTCGGAGATGCAGTCGGTTCCTATCAGAATATCCAATTCCTCTTTGGCATCCGGGTCAATGAGATTCCTGCGTTTGGACTTGGGCGAGAACCATGTGAGGGTATCGTTGAAATCACCTCTGATTTCAGACAGGGTGTTCTTACCATCAACGGACCCCGTGATCTCGGCAGTATTGATGCCATAATGTTGCTTCAGCTCCTTGCTGAGATTTTCATAGAGGTAATCAGCTGTATCGCTAAAGGTAGTGAATATGAGTATCTTTCTGTTTCCGGGATTTATCGGATTTGATACCTTATCTATGATACATTGTTTGAGAGTGAGAAGTTTCTTATCATACTCCGGCCCTATCTTGGAGACCGAATCGAACAGATCACTGAGAACATTAAGATCGGCACGTAGATAATGCTCCCATTGGATGACATCCATGTCCTCAAGACTTATCTTCATCTCGTGCTCAATGGCGTAGGCCTCTTCATCCTCTTCGATGTCGTTAAGATCCTCGGAGACCTTGATATCACGGGTGCCTGAATTGTAACGTTCTATGTCTTCAAGCGTCTTCTGCACCTTGTGCTGGACTTTCTTAACTGTCTTGGCGAAGGCATAGATGGAACTCTCCAATCTTTTCAGAAGATTAATGGCTGTGAGACGGCGGATACCCAATTCACGTCCGGCACGATTGATCGAAGAGATATCTATGCCGTATTTCGACAATTTACTTGGAAGAATGAAATCCGTCGGTACATAGACCTCAAGATTGAGCTTGTGAAGAGAATCATTTATGCTCTCGAATGTGACACCAAAATCCATATCAGTAATACCTGGATCGAGATTGATGGGTTTAAGACGAGTCGGAAATCTACCTACTTCGTCGATACCGTAGTACTTCTCGATGTGTTTCCTCGAACGGGCGATGGTAACGCTATCAAGCACCTGAAAGAAGTCGTAATCCAGAGTATGCAGCAAAGCCTCGGTGGTACGTTCTTCGGGATCCAAGGAACTCCACTTGTTGAACACTTTCTGAGCATCACGGAAGATCGCATCGAGAGGACGGCTCACATCGAGATTGGAATGCATCAGACGGGGTTCACCTTCGTAAGCGATCATTAACTGATTGTACAGATCATAGAATCTATTATTGACCGGTGTAGCCGAGAGCATCAGGACCTTCGTCTGGGCACCGGGGCGAATAACATCTCTGAGTAATCTGTTATACCGATTGACGCTGCAATCGTCCTCATCATCGTCTGTACGCCCACCATTGCGGAAATTATGGGATTCGTCGATGACCACAAGATCGTAGCTCGACCAGTTGAATAATTGCCTCTCCCAGTTTAAGGGTGGAATGCAATCGACGAGTGAGTGAAGCGAACGAGTCGATTGCTATCAAAGTCCGTTTTAATAGAAAGTGCGACATACCAGGTTATAGGAAAAAACCAAGGTGGTAGTCGCATTTGAACAATACGTCAAAAGTAGATAATAGTGATGGCTCTGAAAATGTGGAATTCAGACATATCAGGGCACAATTGAGACTCAGTGACCAATGGAGGATCATCTCGAAAGAGGTCTGTACCTTCCTGCCAGACTATTCCGATGATAATCCCGATGCCCCTGACAGGGCATCGGACGACCCCGAGTCTTGGAAGACCGAAAGACTCGGAACCGTGACGATATCCATCGCAATGCGGAGAGGACGATTCTATAAGTGCCCTCATTGCGGGGCCATGTGCTATGCACACGAGTACGTGGACAGGGAGTACATACACATCCCGGACATGGGATATGATGTGAAACTCAAGGTCAATCTACCGAAACTCGTCTGTAGATGCTGTGGCAGAACGCCACAGCTGAGATTCCCTCTGGCAAGACCAAGGGTGTCTTATACGAAAGAGATAGAGAAATCGGTACTCAGACTGCTATGCAACAACACCATCGCTGCCACGGCCGAGATCATGCATCTCGGGCCGTGGATAGTCACTGACATATTGAGGTACAGGGTAGAACACGCCATACCGGAACAGGACCTTTCGGATGTGACCACGATCTTCGTCGATGAGACCCAGAGAAAGAAAGGTCACGAATATATGACGGTATTCTCGGATGCCAACCACGAGGTGATATACATCACCGAAGGAAAAGGTATGGATTCCATCGAGCGCTTCTGCGATTACCTGCGCATACAAGGCGGGGATCCGGATAACATATGGGTCGTAAGTGCCGATATGAGCGGCACTTTCGAATCCGGGGTTCAAAGGTACTTCAAGAATGCCAGGTTGGTCTGGGATCGTTTTCATCTTGTACAAGCCATAAACAAAGAGATCAACGATATCAGAAAACGGACGGTGAAACGTCAGAAAGGTGAGAAATTGGGTCATGTGAAATATTCGGTCCTGAAACGTCCCGAGAACATGACCGAGAAGGATAACGAGAGGTTGTCCTACATCAGGCTGAACAACCCGGAACTCGCATTGGCCTATGACATGAAAGAGGCGTTCTGCAACATCCTTGACAACACCGATATGTATGAAGCCCAGGATGATTTTGAAGAATGGTACCAATGGGTCATCCTCTACGGATGTCCGGAGATGGTCAAACGTGCACAGCTCTTCATAAGGAAGGCTGACCGGATACTGGCTTGGTTCGATCACCGCGTGAACAACGGTGTGGCGGAAGGGATCAACTCCAAGATCCAGAAAACGAAGGCTGCCGCATACGGATATCCGAATCTGAACAATTTTGCTATGATGTGCATGTACAGATACAGCAACATGGTCGTTGCTTTCTAAGCAACGAGCGTTGATGCGATAGCGTCAGCTATGGGCAGCTGCGCAGAATGAAGGCACAACGATATGACAATCTCCTGTCTGATCACGTAAGGCATCCGAAGGATGCCGCCCGACAGGAGCGAAGCGACTGTCGGACAGAGAATTCTGAAGACTATTATCTTCACACTTTTGTGAGTGCTTCCACTCTCATCCTAGGAGTACCTAAAAATTTACATACAAACATGACCCAGAATGTGTATAGGAATCTTGTGTACAATCGCTACTGTATATCGGCGAGTGATCCAAAACAACATCTCACGCTGTGAGTGAACAATGACACACATCGTTAGAACAGAATGGCGCGGAGAGGGAGATTCGAACTCCCGGGGAGAAACTCCACCGGTTTTCAAGACCGGCGCCGTGGGCCAGGCTTAGCTATCTCCGCTTGGATGTTTGGTATATCGTCATTATATAAAAGCGATAGGGTCAGGCTCATTTTTCGAAGAATTTGGTCACATCACCCAGTGGATCGGTCGACAATCTGGCACCAAGCTTCGAGGCATATTTGGAACAGCGGTTGTCGAAGATGACCGCCATGCCCCTGTCCGTCTCCGTCCTTATCAGACGTCCGATGGCCTGTTGCATCTTCCTGAGCGCAGGAACCTCCGATGTGTAACGCCATCCGACCCCTCTTCCGTACTTCTGATCGAACAGATCCGACATCGCCCTCATCTCGAGTGTCGGCGGGGGATAGGGAATGCCGACGATTATCGCGAAGCACAGTTCCTCACCGGGGAAATCGATACCTTCCGCGATGGAACCACCCATTACGGTGAAGAACACACCGTTCCTCCCTCTTCTGAAGTCGTTGAGGGCCTTCATGGTCATCCTCTGCTGACCCGACTCCTCCCAATATGCATCCTTCTTCACATCCCTCTCGAGGAACGGGCGCATCTTACGCATCATGCTGTATGACGGGAAGAACACCAATGTGTTCTTCTCCACGTTGTTACAGAGTTTGGCGATGTTCTTCTCCATCCTGGAGAATATGGAGGGATCCCTCTGCATGTCCTCGTATCTCGTCGTGACATTACCGAGGTAGATGACCGATTTGTTCTCTGGTGGGAACGGTGACGGATAGACCTTGGTGACGGTATCGGAAGGCAATCCCATGACCTTTACATATTGGTCTATAGGCTGCAACGTACCGGACATGTGCACCACGCCCTTGCACCTCCTGATGAACATGGTCACATCATACGGATCGATACATGCCGCATGGAGTGATTCTCCCTCATCATCCGCCCTCACGGACTTGATGTACTTGTCCTTGGGTGACATGATCCAATCCTTCAGATCCGATCCGAGGGTGTAGATATCGGAGACCCTGTTCTCGCCCTTCTCCATGAGGGCCTCGGTCCTGTCCTCACCCAATGATATCATCCGATCTATGGCGATCTCCAACTCATTCCTCTGCAACTCGAACTTCTTTTCGAGTCTGTTCTCGATCTCATCGTGAGGGATCAGAGCTTCCTTGGTGTTCATGGTGAGCTTCTCGTTCGCCAGGGATCTGAGTATGACCTTGATCTCCTTGACGAAGGGCCTCAGGGTGACATCCTCGAACAACGGGGGATCGCCCCTCATCGTCGAACATTCGTCGATGGCCGCCTCTATGAGTTTCATATCTATGGTGTAGCTCTCCTGCTCTCTGGCAGCATCAATGATGTTGTGCGCCTCATCGACTATCACGACGAGATTGGAGCCATCGCTCTCTATGTTACCGAGGAAACCGTTCCTGATATCATCGGACAGGAAATGCACGTACGGTGCGACGATCACACCAACGGATTTGAGGAGGAGCTTCTTCGCTTCGTACGGACAGATGTTCCTCTCCTCGCAGAATCTGTCCAATTCGCTGGATGTGGGGAATGAGCTGTGACAATATCTCTCCACCTCATCGAGTTTGACCAAGAGGTCCTTGTAGAACGGGCAACCTCCGTTGTTGCTCCTCGCCTTCTTCTTGTTGTCCTCGCATAATGCCGAAAGAACGGAAGGCGGGATGTTCTCATAATTGGACATGGTCCTGAGGAACGGGCAGGATCTTCCTCTTCCGGTCACGGTGAGGCCGGATACCTTCCTCAACTTGGAGATCGCACGCAACTCCCTCATGACCTGATCGCTCTGCGATATCGTCCTGGTGAGATACACGATCTTCTTGTGCGTACGACACGCATGATCCACGGCGGATGCCAATGATACGATGGTCTTACCTGTACCTGTGCCAGATTCAAGGACTATGTGCTTTCCCTCATCCAAGGCGTTGGTGATGTCCTTCACGATCTGCACCTGTATCGGCCTCGGGACATACGGGAAACAGGGAAGGTCGGGATCCTCCTCATCGATGACCTTCGGTTCGATCTGAGGCATCACATCCATGAATTCCTCAAGTTCCACAGGCTCATCATCGACCTTACGTCTGCACCTCATGCATGTATCTTTCCCGGGCATGATCAAACTACCACAATGAGGACAGAAGGCGGTCATACGACTTCCAATATGCGCGTTCGATATAACGGTTCCGTCAGTTCGATGAATGACTGCGAAGGACGCCCGATATGGACGAACCATCCCGCGTTCACAACCGTATTATATCGTGCCATCATTAACAAGATACATGGATAACGGACCCAGAGCGGACATCAAGACATTGATAGTAGATCCCGAGACATTCATCACGGAATTGAGTGATGAGAAGGTAAGGATCCTTCTGATGGAATTGGAGATGCTGATGGAGGAGTATGAGAGGGAGAACACCATAATGTATCTCGCCAGCAACTATTCCAGCAACAAGCATTTGGCATTCTCGGCACTCAGGGCCATGTATGACAGTGATATCCAAGAATACATGGATATCACGAGAGAGAAGCTCGTGGATGAGCTCAAGAGAAGGAAGGAAGCGAAGAAAGCATCGCTCTGAATCATTCTGTAAAATATGGGATGTGGTCCGCATATGTATGCGGACCGAAACATCCTCATTTGCGTTTCTTACCCTTCTTGCCCTTTCTGCTCTTCTTGGAACCCTTGGAGAGCTTCGCAAGTATCGCACCGATGATCGCGAGTATAGCTGCCCCGATACCTATGGCTGGAGCGTTCTCGGTGATGACCTCCGGGATCTCGATCTTGTTCTCGCTCTCGGGAGCAGAATAACCCGGTATGATGTATCTTCCCGTGTTATCGGCCTGATCCTTCACCCTGATGTAATTCACACCATCCGTTCCATCGATGGTGAACGTGGTACCGGTGGATTCTGATATGATGTTGTTATCGACATCATACGAGGTCCAGGTGACGGTGCCCGTGGCGCCTGATACTGTGAATGTCTTTCCACTTGAGTCCGGTACGACGGTGATCGAATCCGTCAGCTTGTAGTTGTAATCCCAATCCTTCATGTATGAATCGAGATAGAACTGAGTGATCTCCTTGGATTGCAGATACAATCCGCATTCCCTGTTGTTCATGAACGCATTCTCGGTCCAATTGACGGATGAGACCCAAACGGTATCGTCGATGATCACACCTTTGTTATGCATCGTCTTGTATCCCGATGGGTTCATCCCTGCGGATTTGATGTTCGTCTCCGTGTTGAGTTTGCTGATGAATTCTGTATTCCCACTGTTCGTGATCATGAATCTTGCATCCACGCCTCTATTGGACGCGGAGATCATCGCCGAGAGAGGCGATGTAGTGGCGAACGTCTCGAAGGATGCACCGATATCCATCTGTTCCGTGTACACCCTCGTATCAGCGTTCTCGATGAGGTACATGAGTGCCTTGAACGTGTTATCGGGTGACATGTAGATACTGGTCCCGACATCGGAATATGTCTTCGTGGAATAATCCAACGAATCGATGTATGATGTGACATCGGATATCGTGGGCAGTGATTTGGCCACAACATCGGGATATTTACTGTCGAACGAGATGAAATCATCATCGAAGTTCCAGTCGTTGGTGAAGAAATCATCCATCTGTGTCGCGAACTCCTCGCCGTATACTACAGCACCCCACCCTCTGTTACCGCCGGTGCCGATGTTACCGTCGGTCCAATTCTCGGATGTTATTATGACTTCATCACCGTCGATGATGGCGTACTTGTTGTGGACGTAGCTGTACCTATCGTACGATCCTCCGCCGATGAACTTCACCTCAGCACCCGCGTCGACCATGGTCTTGAGGAGTTCCCCGTCCTGCTCATAACCGAGGGGTTTGTTCTCGAGGATCACCTGCACCTCCACACCATTGTTCTCGAGATCGGTCAGGATCGATCCGACATACGTGCTCGTGAGCATGTAGATGGAGATCTTCACGCTTTCCGTGGCGGCCATCAATGATTCGAGTATGGGTTTTCCACCACATTCCGGGAATGTAAAGGGCTTCACATCCGCTGATACTGTCAGTGTGTCAGTGAATGATTTCGCGGTGTATCCATTCCCGACCGCGGCCCAATCGAAGTATGTGTCCGTGTCGGTGGGTTCCACCCTTCTTATCACGTGCTCTTTGTATCCGAGATCGACCGGTATGCCCGACCATCCACCGGATGCGGTGTAATTGCTGTAACATACGGCATCGATGAGCTTTCCCGACTTGTTGTAAAGATATACCGCATCACCGCTGTTCTTGAGTGTTACTGAACCGGAGTCGACGATGACATTCCTCTTCTCCGTTTCCTCACAGAACCAGTCGCCATCGACCGTCTTCTTGACGAGAGCGACGACACAACCCGGACCCACACTCAACGAGGAGAATGTGTATTCCTTGCCGCTGCTGTTCTTCACCGTGTATCCGCCGATGTCTATGCTCTTGGTACCATAGTTCTTCAGCGCCACGCCGTCCGTAGCATCCTTCGGGTCCAGCTCATATAGCAATATGCCGTCATTCACGACACCTGCGGCATCCGATGACTCAGATGCACAGATCGGGAATGCGGATAGCACCATTATGGTGACCACTAGGATCGAGATAGCATCCCTGTATCTGACCATGTATGAACATATGGATCACAGATAAAAATCATTGACCTCATCGATCGACATAGAATGTGTTCAGGACGTTCCTCCCCTTCTCGGTTATGACGTCCCTATTGTGCAACCTATCCTTCTCGACCCACCCCAATTCCATCCATTTCGTCATGAAGTCGCGGTGATAGTTGACCGCAAAAGATTGTTTCTCGTTATCCTTGGATTGTCTTTGGTCCCTGATCCATATCTTCGCGTCGATGAGCTTTGGCCCCATCTTGGAGCTCGATGTGCTGTTCCCCTCGGTGATCTCGTGGTCGAGTATCCTCAATCCTCTCACGAGATGTTCGGGCGGTTTCTCTATGGTGTATATCGGGAGTGCTTTAGGTTCACGGGTCTCGGATGTGAGACCCACCGGTCTGTCATCCACATAGTATGCTTTCCTGATGGCTTCGTCACCGGATACCGTGAATCTCCTGTTACCTACGGTGAACGGTGTGATCCCTTCGGACATCATCGAGGCGATTGTCGCTGCCGCGGCATATTCAGAAGTCCCTGCGGATATGTTGATGTAGATATCACAATCGCAATCGTTCTGTTCCGTCTCGATGATATTCAACACGGTACGGAGCATGACGGAGAAATCGGCAACATTGGCGTTGTGTTCGATGATGATCGCGTTGGGAAGTCTCTCCGAGATGGCATCATGGACATGATCGTAGAATTCGTGGTACGCCTTGGTCTTGGATTCCTCCAATTCCCCTTTGATGTAATGGATCAGATGTACTTTCGTTGCATCATAGTATATCGCCGGATCGGTGACCTTGACCGTCTCGAATGTGACGCATCCGATGACGACCCTCTCCTTCCTTCCGCTTCCCATGGTCTCATATCATCGTTGATGTATTTCAATTATTACATACATTTCAATCAAGTGAAATAAATACTCGTTAAAGAATATGAGATTCACTGAAGCAGTCACCTACCATGCTTCACGATTGTCCCCTTTGCGAAGGGAATGAGTGTCCGGCAATCAAAAGTAGTTGTTTCCTAGGTTCCACCTTCTTATTGGGCACTCGAAAACCCCTTAATTCATCATGGTGAGATAGATGTTGGAGAAATTTCGTAAAAGAACGTCGTCAAAAAGGAACTCTTCGAAAGGACACACCCGCAATCTCAGGTACGACGTCGGATTGAATTTCAGAGACGGGAGGTTGAAGGTCGACATGGACATCGACGAATATACCTGCACGATCAATTGTAACGAATGGGAGGTCGTGCTCACGCACGGACAGGCCGGTCTGATATTCGAGATGTTGAGCCACGTATACGGTACCAAGGATCTGACCATAATCGACAAGGACAAGGTAAGGTGGGTGGAAGAATGAGATTCATACACACATCCGACCTTCACTTGGGCAAGAGATTGTGTGGCAGATCATTGATCGATGATCAAAGGCATATTCTGGACGAGATCATCAGGATATCCGAGGACGAGGGTGCCGATGCGGTCCTTGTCGCAGGGGATGTGTTCGATGACGGCAATAACATGACGTCGGAATCGATCAAGGTATTCGATGATTTCATGACATCCCTGTCGGACAAAGGGATCAGACTGTTCGTGATCAGCGGCAATCACGATTCGATGGAGAGATTGGGCTACGGCAGCAGACTCTTCGAGAGCAAAGGCGTGTACATAGCCGGAGAATTCGACGGTGATGTGCAGAGTATCGATATGGGAGATGTGGTGATACACATGATTCCGTTCGTCAAACCCGCGTACATCAGGAGGACATACGGATGTGACGTGAGCTCCTACGACGAGGCCATGTCCAAGATCCTGGAACATGTCGATCTGGATAAGGGGAAGAAGAACATCCTGATCACACATCAATTCATCGTCAACGGTACGGATTGTCCCGAGAGGCGTGAATCCGAGAGATCCTACATAGGTGGGACGGAGAGTGTGAACTCATCGCTCTTCAAGGATTTCGACTATGTCGCGTTGGGACACATACATTCATCGCAATCTATCGGCAGGGAGAACGTACGTTATTGCGGCACACCGTTGAAATATTCACTTTCGGAGAGGAACGATGTGAAATCGGTCACCGTCATCGATGTGGATGACGATGTGACGTTCCGTGAGGTGGAGTTGAAGCCGAAGAGGGACCTCGTACTGATGGAGGGTATGTTGAACGATATCCTCGATATAGGCAGGGATGGTACGCACAGGGACGATTATGTCTACATCAGACTCAGCGACCAGAACATGAATGACATGGCAAGGTTGGGTGAGGTCTTCAACAATCTGATGGAGGTCGATTACGCCGATGTGGATAACGGTTCGGTGATGATAGCGAGCGAATCGGATGAGACGGGCATAGATCTGTTGGAGGAGTTCCAGGAATTCTTCAGGAAGAAGGTCGGCGAGGATATGAATGACAATCAGAAGAGGATAGTGAGGGATCTATTCGAGAAGTGCGGGGTGATGTTGTGAGACCACACGTACTGACAATGTCCGCCTTCGGACCTTATGCGGATGAGCAGACCGTGGATTTCGACAGGCTCGGAGGAAAGGGTCTGTTCCTCATCACGGGCGATACGGGTGCCGGTAAGACCACGATATTCGATGCCATCACATACGCATTGTACGGAAAGATGAGCGGTGACCGCGATGACAGTTACGTCAGGAGTCATTTCGCAGATCCGAGGACGACTACATACGTAAGACTCACATTCGAACACGATGGGAAGGAATATGTCATAGTCCGCAAGCCCGCACAGAGCACCCTGAAGACAAGAGGGGAAGGCTACACGATGAGACCTGCGGAGGCGGAATTGGACGGGGATGTCCCAAGACCATTCATCAAGATCACGGAGGTCAACAGAGAGATCGAGAGGATCCTTGGCATAGAGTACAACCAGTGGAGACAGATCGTCATGCTGGCACAGGGCGATTTCGTCAAGTTGTTGACGGAGAATACGATCGAGCGTACCAAGACATTCCGTATGTTGTTCTCGACGGATCCGATCAACAGGTTCCAGGATTCTCTGAAGACCGAGAGCGACGATTTCAGGAAGGAATACGATCGTGTCGAGAGTCGTACGAATGAGAAGATACACAGCATAGTCGTACCGGAGGATAGCGATCTGAAGGGAAGATTGGATGCGATCGATGGTATCGCATTCATAGACGAGTACATCTCCATCTGCAAGGAACAATGCGATAGGGATGATGGTGCCGTAAAGGGATTCGAATCCGAATCGGGACAGTTGGAGGAAGAGAAGACATCCTTGGTAGAGAAGAAGGCGAAGGCCGAGGGATTCAACAAGAGGATCGACGATTACATCAGTAACATCGAACGCAAGAAGGAACTCGAATCCTCGAGAGAAGAGATGGAGTCCCTCAAACTAGATATCGATTCCATAGATGACGTTTCCAAGAACTTCAAGACATTGTTCAACAACGTATCGTCGGCAGAGAATGCACTGAACGGTGCCAAAGAGTCGAAGGGATCGGCAACAGACAGATTGGAAGCGGCCAAGGCCCGTGTGGAAGATGCGAGGTCGAAGAAGGAATCCGCTGATACTAAGGCATCTATCCTCACAGAGAAGCGCGAACGTCTGACACTGCTCACGAATAGCGAACAGGCGTACAAGGATATCGAGGAATTAAGAGCAAAGCTCAACGAATCCATATCAGAGAAGACTAAGATCGATGAAAGATTGATCATCGTCAAGAAGGAACTCGATGATCTCAATCGGAAGACCGAGGAATATCGTGACTATCTGAATGGCACCGAAGGTGTGAACGGAGAACTCGAGAGATGCAGGGCGGAGATCAAGTCGATCAAGGATGACAGAACGATCACAGATGCGAAGAAATCCATCAAGGCGTACAGAACGTTACACGATGAGTTGAACGGTCTGAATGATAGGTTGTCATCAGTGATAATCAATCTGAAGGATGCAAGTGTGGAGAAGGCCAACATCGAGGCGAAATACAGTCTCACACAGGCTGGTCTTCTCGCCTCTGCACTCAAAGAGGGCGACGCATGTCCTGTATGCGGATCCACGCACCATGTCAAATTGGCGGAGTTGCAAGAAGATTCTCCAACGAAGGAAGATGTCGATAAGATAGACAGGAAGGTATCCGATCTGGGGGCCGAGAAGGCCCGCATCGAAGCCGATATCGATAACAATAGATCCAATGCGGATGGGGCATGGGCCGACATCGTGGAGATCCTTGGTAGGAAGGACATCATCGTGAATGATGTCGATGAAGCTGAGAACAGATTGATCGAATTATCAAGTTCGATCCAATCAAGGGCCGACGAATTATCCGAGAAGGAGAGTGAGTTGTCATCGAAGGCGAAGAGAAGGTCGGAGATCAACGATGAACTCAACGGGAAGATCGATGCCGAGAGGAACAGATTAGAGCCCGAATCGATCGAACTCTCCAAGAAACAGACAGAATCCTCCACCGAGATCGAATCCATCAAGGCCAAGATAGAGGTGAGAGGGAAGGATCTCGAGTTTAGATCACTGTCGGAACTCCATTCGGAGATCGACGGAATCAAGCAGACGGTCGATGAACTCGACAAAGAGATTGAAGGTGCGAAGGCAGGGCTTGAAGAAGCAGAAAAGGAACATGCTCTTGCGACCGAGGGCCTACAGAGTGCCGATGGTGTGTTGAACAATTGCATCACATCATTGAATGATGCCAATGCGCAGTTGTCCGAAGCACTCTCTTCCAGGGATATGACTGAGGATGTTTGCAGGGATCTCCTATCCAAGGAATCACAATTGGAAGACATGAGATCAAGATACAACTCATTCGTCTCCGATGTCAAACTGGTGGAGAGCAACATCGAGAGTCTGAAGGATGTCGAAGGGAAGGAGAAGATCGACGTGACATCACTGTCCGATGCGATCGCATCCATCGACGAGAGATTGACATCGATCAGGGAGACATCGAAAGCTGTCGAGATGAGGTCTTCGAACAACGGTAATGTGATGAAAGATCTCACGGAATGTAAGGCGGAACTGAAACGTGTCGATGACGAATGCAAGGACATAGTGGAACTCAGCAAGGTCGTGTTGGGTGAGATCGGAAGCAAACAGACGTTCGAAGCATATGTCCAATCACTCTACTTCAAGAGGGTGCTCTCATTCGCCAACAAGAGACTCGGCATAATGTCCGGTAACAGATATCAGATGAACGTGCGTGATGTGTCAGATGGCAACAAGAAGGTCGGTCTCGACATCGATATAGCGGATCGTCTGACAGGTGAGAACAGGCCTGCGACCACGCTATCCGGAGGGGAATCGTTCAAAGCGGCGTTGTCCTTGGCCCTCGGATTATCGGATGCAGTTCAGCACATGAACGGCGGTGTAAAGATAGACACGCTCTTCGTCGATGAGGGATTCGGTACCTTGGATGCCAAATCATTGGATCAGGCGATGGATGTTCTCCACCAACTGTCCGATGGTAACACGTTGATAGGCATAATCTCCCACGTCGCGGCGTTGAAGAACGAGATCGACAGGAAGATAGTCGTCACCAATTCCGATCCCGACAGGAAAGGCAGCTTGGTATCGATGGAACTGTGATCAGTTCGGGCATCCTGCATCCTTGGCCGATGCGTATGTCATCCATACAAGTATCAGTGATGTCACCATCAACAGTGAGAACATCAGATACGCCCACGAATAGCTTCCCGAGGCATCGAAGATGAGGCCGGGGAAGAACGATCCTGCCATTATACCGAATTGGTATCCTACCTGCAGTCTCTTGAGATTGACGGTGTAATCATCGACGGATGTGAAATCGGCGGTCCAATTCGGGTATCCGAGCGAGATGATCGGATATCCGATACCCATCAACGCGAGTGACGTGAACATCAGCCAATTCTCGCTGATGTTGCTGACCATGAAACTCCCGAAGAGTCCTGCTACGATGAACAGACCGAAGAATGTCGTGGAGAAGAGCGTCCCTTTCCTATCCACGGACTCTCCGAACATCAATTTGCTCACTAACAGTACGAATCCGAAGAACGATATCCCTAATGCTACGGTCATGTCGTCGAGGCCGGATGTGGTGAAGTTGAGTGCGAAATGCGAAGTGGCCGGGAATCCGCAGATTCCGGCGAACGTTGCAGCGACCATCAACATGATCAAGGCCCTGTGGGTGAGGTGGAATCTTTTCTCCTTCTTGGTGTCGGATGCCATCGCTTTACCGCCGAGGGGTTCCATACCCATCTCCGATGGGTCGTTCTTGATGAACAACAATATCAGAATGGCCGTCACGGCCATGAACACCGCTTCCACAAGGAAGGACGTACTGAGGTCGATGTTATCGATGATCATCTCCAACAACGGCGAACCTATGGCGATGGACAGACCGGAACCCGAGGAACATAACGATAATGCCAGAGCACGGTTCTTCGTGAACCATCTCCTCATGAGGATTGATGCGGGTAGCATGAATCCGAGACCGTATGTCACACCCCCGAAGACGGATCCGATGTAGTACACATATTCCACTCCACCGGCCATGGTGTAGATCAGGAACGCGACACATCCCGATGTGACGGCCACGAACATACCGTTGCGCAGACCCAATCTCTTGTAGAATCTGTCAGCGAAACATGTCGATATGAATGCGACGGCACTGCATACGGTGATGATGGCCGATGTCTCCGCACCGGTCATCCCGTAGTCCCTGTGCAACGCGTTTATGCCTATCGACATACCCGTGCTGACCAATGAGGCACCGAATATCATCATCATACAGACGGCTACGATAAGCCATCCGTAATGCACTCTGTCCCTCATGGACAGTCATCGTCAATCGAGTATATACCATCATGTCACGGTAGAAGTTCCTTCGATAGGTCCCCTTCTTCACCATCATTCAGCATATGGAAGGTACTCATCTTTCGTCTGACCATACGTTCGGGACACGATTCCTAAGGCAATGTTATAAATCCATTATCTGTTCCACCCAATCATGAAAGCATTGGAAGAGTACGTGACCACGATTCCGAACTTCCCTAAAGAGGGGATAATGTTCCGTGACGTCACGACCATACTTAGTGATAAGGATGGGTTCAAGTTGGCCATCGATAGCCTCATCGAGGCATTGGAAGGCGTCGATTTCGACCTCATCATCGGTTCGGAATCCCGCGGATTCGTCTTCGGCGCACCGGTCGCATATGCTATGAACAAAGGTTTCATCCTTGTCAGGAAGAAAGGGAAACTTCCGAGAGAGGTCATCTCGGAGGAGTACGATCTCGAGTATGGTACCGCGATCCTTGAGATGCATACCGATGCTATAAAGAAAGGTCAGAAGGTCGTCATCATCGATGATCTCGTCGCCACGGGCGGTACGACCGAGGCAGTCATCAGACTCGTCGAGAGAGAGGGCGGAAAGGTCGTCAAGATCGGTTTCGTCATGGAACTCGAAGGTCTGAAAGGAAGGGAGAAGCTCAAGGATTACGATGTCTTCTCCATCATCAAATACCCGGGTATCTGATCATGGGATAATCGGGTCATTCGACCCGATCGTTCCTCATGGCCAGCGCAGGGCGTAATTTCTTACTCGTCTTCTTACGGTTCATGACGTAACTTATCAGATCGTTACCCGTGAGCTCCACGCTAGAAGGTCCGGAACGTACGAAGAACGTCTCCGTCTTCTCCTTCGTGTTCTTGAGGAATGCAGGGGTGGATGTCGGTGTGCAATCGAACCTTATGACTATCCTATCCTTCCCATCATCCCTCTTACCATAATAGATCTGTTCGAATTTTATGAACGGGATGAACTCGTTACCGATCTGAGCGGCGATGATATTCGTCACATGCAGGTTCATCTTGTCGAGGCTCTCGAATTTCTCCACATCCGTACCTTTGATGTTACCGTTATCCTCCACACCCACCAATAAGGTACCTCCATCTGTGTTCAGGAATGCCGTGACGGTCTTCAGGACGGCCTTCTCCATCCTCTTGTCCGTCTCACCCGTCTGGAGATTGGTCATCAACGTGGATTTGAACTCCAATGTACCGGATTCTCCCTTATCGATGAGATCCTTGGTCTCCTCGGCCTTGTCGACGGATATCCCCATCAACGTGGAGTTGTTGGTCAGGAACATATCGACGGTGTTTGTCAGTATCCTGTTCTTGCTGTCCGTCATGTACAATACGGTTATGAACACACATCCGAGGGTGACCCATATGGCATCATCCATCAGACTGTCGATGTCCTTGCTTATGATGTCCGTGTTGACGTAGTGGACAACCATCATCCATATCATGAATGTAGCAAGACCGAAGGTCAATGCCTCGATGGCGATGATCAACGGTTTCTCGTTGATGAATCCCGGTCTCTTCCCCAGCGATATGTATGCGATTATCAAACCTATCAACGAGAGTACCACGCCGGCAAGGAACGAACAGAGGCTGGTGAGTATGTATGAATCAGGGACCATGGATGCGGTCAGTGATATGATCATCGCGACGATGACGATGAATATCAGCATGGGCGGGACGTGGATGAACTCCTTGTCGTAGAATAACATCATCACTGTGATGACCAACGTAGGTACCGCGATCACCACATCCCCGATCTGTCCCACGTACGAACCGATCGCGATTATCGCAGCGGACATGACAGCGAACAGCGCATACCATATCCTGGTCATCTTCGAGATCCTTTTCAGTCTCAGCGTCTCTTTCGCAATGGATAGGGCTCCGTAATCCATATCCGTCTCATGGCCCTCTTCGTTCATCGTATCACCCAACGTCTTCGCTCGTATAAATCGGATATCATTGTCCGTTTTCTTCAAGATATGCCTTCATGCTCTCCATGTAAAGGGTGGGTTGATCCTTCCCTATCACGTGACCCGCATATGGTATCACGGAGAGTCTGGAACCCTTCACCATCTTGACGTATTCGTTGATGGTGTCTATGGTGACCTCATCGCTGTCACCGCACATGAACAGTACGGGAACATCGATCTTTTCCAATTCGGGTATGAGATCGAAATCCTTCATCGTCCCTTCGCATATCAGGTCGTTGGGACCCCACATGGATAGGAAGACATCGTTCTGAACGGATTGTCCCGCGGCTATCGCGATCTCTCTGTTGATCTCGCGTGCGAAGAGGAATCTCGAGTAATATTCGGACATGACATGTTGATAGTTCTCTATCGTCCCTTCTCCGCGCATGAACGCTTCCATCTCCTTACGATATTCCTCGGGCATCCTCTCCATGTTCTTCATCTGGTCGGACGTCCATCTCTCGGATGAGATGAAGGGGGACGGTAATATCATCAGTTCTATCTTCTTACAACCGAATCTTGCCGCATATCCCACGGCCAATCCCGCACCCCAGGATGCACCTATCAGGATGACCTTCTCGAATCCCATGCCCTCTATGAATTCATTGAGTTCGTTGAAGTAATCCTCCTGATCCCATTCGGATAGGTCATCGATCCTATCGGATCTTCCGCAACCCATCTGATCGTATGTGTAGATGGGATGTCTCAGATGCATCTTCCTCCCTCTGGTGGTGCCCGCACCGTCACCCGGTCCGCCGTGGAGGAATATTATCGGTATGCCATCGAGGTGTGTGTTGTATTGGTAGTATGCGATCGTACCTCTTGATGTTTCGAACGGTTGTGCATCGTTGTCATCGTCATCGGACACGAGTTCCCACACATTGTCATCGATCCATCTCGCTATATCCGATCTCATAGCATCGAAGGATAACGATCTTCCCTTCTCTGCGAACTCGCAGACTCCCCAATATGTCCTATCCGTTTTGAGCGAGACCGTGTATGAGAATCTCTTATTGACCTTGATCGTGCATAGGAATCCGTTCGCATATGCCGTGAATCTCTCCCTTCCGAAGGATCCTCCGTCCCTCCTCATGAGGAACATGCCTGTGTCCGCTTCGATGTAGAATGTGTCGGGAATGTGTGTCATATCATCCTATCCGAAACATGACCGATTGGATATAATTTACACATCATCCTCCGTTGGAAGGTAACGTTTTTAACATCAATCCGCAGTCCGAAGTGCTATGAGCATCGTCTATCGCTACGGTAACACATATTACATAAACATGACCAACAGGTGTCCGTGCAGATGTGTATTCTGTGTCAGGGATTCCACTCCCGGTCTCGGTGATGCGGATAGTCTGTGGTTGGATCGTGAACCGAGCGTGGATGAGATCATCGATGAATTACGTAAGCTGGATCTGTCCAAGACGGAGCAGATAGTGTTCTGCGGTTACGGAGAACCGACGATGCGTTTCGACGATCTCAAGGAATGTGCCCGCAGGATCAAGGACGAGTTCCATAAATCCGTGAGATTGGATACCAACGGGTTGGGAAACATCATCAACGGCAGGGACATAGTGCCGGAGATGGTGGGATTGATAGATGCCGTATCCATAAGTCTCAACGCTTCCGATGAGGATGAGTATCTCGCAGTGACGAGACCCGAGTTCGGGAAGGGCTCGTACGATGCGATGATCGAGTTCACCAAGGAATGTAAGAAGGTGATCCCGCACGTAGCGATGTCCGTCGTGGGCGGTTCCATAAGTCCGGAATCCGAGAGGAGATGTGCGGAGATAGCCAAAGGGTTGGGGGCATCGTTCAAGGTAAGATGACGTCCATACGGTAAGCTATTAATAAAATGTTCATCTTAAAACGGACTAGATACGATGTCCTCGAAGACTTTGACTGTAGTCGCGTTGGCCGTCATCATCTGTCTCACAGCGGGTGTCCTAGGAACGATCCTGGTGAACGGTGGTTCAGGTAATGACAACGGCACTTATTCCATAACTTACGAATTGAACGGCGGTATCGCAGACCCCGATTCACCTTCCAAATACGTCTCGGGCGAGATAACCGACCTGGGTTGTCCTACGAACGAGGACGAGAATCTGACGTTCTACGGTTGGTACCTGGATAAGGAATGTACCGAGAACCTTCTGTACATCCCGTCCACGATGAAAGGCAATCTGACCCTGTATGCATTATGGGACGATAGTCCGGAGGGACATGGGTATAAGTTGGACACATACACGGAGAGGATAGAGACCATCTTCGGTAACATGGCCTACAAGTACGAGACCTTCGGCACATACACCATGATCTATCTCAGTGACATCGAGAATGATGACTACCTCTACCGTGAGATCAGGGAGATCAAAACGACCAGCGGTCAGGGCAGTGTTACCAATACCGTGAAATGGGCATCCGATTATGACGGTCCCGATTATGATACGGTCAAGACAGAGGAGGTCGTGTTGGACATAGACGGATGGAACGTCACCGCGGAATGTTATACGTTGACGTTGAAGGATTCGAGCACAGAGTCGCACGTGGAGAAACAGTACTACATCTACGGATGGCTCCTCGTCATGGTCGATTCCAAATATTCCAGCGGTTCCATAATCTCGAACAGCACATACACGATCGACAGCATAGCGTCCGAGGAGACCAAGGAAGAATACACGATCGATGTGTATTCGGGTGTGGGCATCGATACCACGGGTTCGGGAACCTATTCCATAGGCTCATCCGTGACCCTCACGGCCACAGGCGAGGATTTCGTCGGTTGGTATGACGAGGCAGGAACACTCCTGAGCAACGATAGGACATACAAGATAGAGAAGGTCCTCTCCGATAGGTCGTATTACGCACTCAACTCGAGCATATATGATATGACAGAGGAGTGCGGCGAGACGTTCACCACGTCGGACAGCAGTGTGGAGAACGTGACATGGACGCTCTACGATTCATCATACAATGTCCTCAATGTCTCAGAGGATAAGGAATACAGCTACGTGTTCGACAGTACGGGTGTGTACATGCTGACATACTCGGGTGTCAAGGACGGTAATTCCTACGGAAAGGTCATAGTGATCCTTGCCGACGGTGTCGAGGACAAGACGTACGATTGGTCATACGGCGGGAAGGATTACAGCATCACCCTGAGCATAAGGTATTCCGATTACTATGCGTACAGGACGAACGATATCGAGAGGAGCCAGGGTACGGAGGAACACGATAAGGAGTTCGTGACATCCGATGACAAGTATGTGGTGCAGATCGCAGAATACATAGTGTCTGCCACAACGGGTCTCGATAAGGCCGATGCCGTCAACGTCCTGTTGAGGTTCACACAGACCATACCGTACAAGTACGACAGCGAATCCATGGGAGAGGATGAGTATTGGAAGTTCCCGTTGGAGACATTGTATGACAACAACGGTGACTGTGAGGACACATCGATCCTCTTCTGTGCCATCGGAAAGGCGATGGGATATGATACGGCGTTGATGTTATTCAACGGACATGCAACCGGTGCGATAAACATAACGGATATGGGATACAGTGCATCAGATGTCAAGCTGAAGACGGAGAGGGTCGGATCGGGATTCTTCTCCAGGATGATAACGTACAGTGTCATCAACAACAGCGACATCTCTACGTACGTCTATTCTCCGGGCTCATCATCATACTATCTCTACTGTGAGACGACAGTGATAGATGATGGAAAAGGTAACGAGTTCACGGCCGGTACCGTCCCATCGTACACGGGAAGGGCGTACTACGACACGTACAGTTGTTACTACGTGCTCAAAGTGATCCCCTGTTGATGTCATGAACACGTCGAAGGTCACCATCCGTTCCGTATGGGATGGGCGGTGACCTTCGACGAAAACCGCTTGATACCATTTATATCGGATATCACAATCACTGCACCATGGTGAAATCAGTCAACGCTGCACACATCCTCGTCAACAAGGAGGATGACGCGAAGAAGATCATGGATCGTCTCGAGAAGGGAGAGGACTTCGAGGCACTTGCCAAGAGATTCTCCAAATGCCCCTCGGGAAAGAAGGGCGGGAACCTCGGGTGGTTCGGAAAGGGTGACATGGTAAAGGAGTTCGATGAGGCATGCTTCAACGGTAAGAAGGGAGATGTCATCGGCCCCGTCAAGACCGAGTTCGGTTACCATGTGATCCTGATCAAGGATCAGAAGTGAGCATACGACCCGATGGTGCTTCCACGCATCATCGGTCAAACACATTCATATCTCCCTATGTATGGGGTTCTTTTTCTGTGGTAGTATTCACTCGAACACGATCGATCGACACATAGGTAAGCGGTTAATATTCGTGCATCCATCACCACTGTAGTGATAGGATGGCAAAAGCAAAGGCCAAATCCAAAGGTAAGGAGCTCGAGGAGAAGCTCCTGAGGAAACCAAAGACGATCGGGGAGACCAATCCCGATTTCCTGAAGGAATCCATGGATTTCTGTGAGGGTTACAAGGAATTCCTCATGAACAAGACCGAGAGGGAGGTCGTGGATTATACGATACCTCTGCTCAAGAAGAAGGGTTACAAGGAGTTCGTCCCCGGTACGAAATACAAGAGCGGTTCCAAGATATACTTCAACAACCGCGGTAAGAATCTGATAATGGTCACCGTCGGTAAGAAGGATGTTTCAGAGGGTGTGAGGATCGGAGCGAGCCACATAGACAGTCCGAGGCTTGACTTCAAGCCCGTCCCACTGTTCGAGGACTCCGAGTTGGCATATTTCAAGACACACTACTACGGAGGGATCAAGAAGTACCAGTGGTCGGCGATCCCGCTCGCACTCCACGGTGTGGTGGTGCTCAAGGATGGTAAGAAGATCAAGATCGCCATCGGAGAGGAGGTTGATGATATAACATTCTGTGTCACGGATCTCCTTCCCCACCTCGCGAGGGACCAGATGAAGAAGCCCGCCACGGAGGTCATAACGGGTGAGCAGCTCAACATACTCATCGGAAGTTGGCCTTTCAACGATGACGAGGCCTCACAGAAGGTGAAACTGAACATCGCGAACACGATCTTCGAGAGATATGGTATAGATGAGGCAGATTTCCTCTCCGCAGAGCTTTGCGCAGTACCTGCGTTCAAACCCAAGGATGTGGGATTCGACAGGTCGATGATCGGAGCATACGGTCAGGATGACAGCGTATGTGCATACGCCAACATCATGGCGGAGATCGACACCAAGGATCCGGAGTACACGACGGTCACGGTCCTTGCGGATAAGGAAGAGACGGGTTCCGACGGACCCACGGGACTCAGTTCGATGTTCCTGATAGACTTCATCGAGGAGTTCGCATCCGCATACGGTGCCGAGCTCAGACATGTGCTCGCCAAATCCATGTGCATATCATGTGATGTCAACTCGGCGTACGATCCCGCATTCGGCGAGAACTACGAGAGGATGAACTGTTCGTACCTCAACCGCGGTCCTTCGATATCCAAGTACGGAGGTGCCGGTGGGAAATATTCCACGAACGACGCATCCGCGGAGATGATGGCATTCATCCGTAAGACGATGGATGAGAACGGTATCGTTTGGCAGGTAGGTGAACTCGGAAAGATCGATAACGGTGGCGGAGGTACCGTTGCGATGTACATCTCATCGCACAACGTGGATACCGTGGACTTCGGAGTCCCGGTGCTCTCGATGCACTCGCCGTTCGAGGTCACATCGAAGGCCGACATCTACATGCTGTACAAGGCGATGAAGGCATTCTATCTCGCCAAGGACGGCAAATATTGAAACGATAGGCGGGGCGATCCCCCGCCTATATTACATATTTCTCAACGATCGTATTTCCCTGTGATATCGTCGATATCGATCCTCACGACCGCAGTCCTGTCCAACATATTATCGGGGATCTCCTTCCCGGAGTTCTGAGGCGTGAGCTTATCGACGATGGCATTCAGAGCGTTACGTTTCTCCGTTATGTCGGAGATGATCCGTGCCTTACCGCGTACGATCACGCTTGAATATTTCGTACCGGTGTTGCACGGTCTTCCCTGCGGATCCAGTTTGAGACCGTCCATCTGGTACACCGTGAGACACACACGCGGATCCCTGTTCAGATTGTCGAGTTTCTGTCCTGCAGGCAGACAGTGGAGATAGATCGCATCGTTCAATAGTACGAAGTGTATCGGTATACCATATGGCGTACCGTCGGGATCGATCGTCGATAGTACCCCCGCAGGATTTTTCATCAGTAGATTATCCATCTCGCTCTTCGGGAGTTGGTGTGTCATCATCTTATGCTGCATAGTGTCCGCTCCATCCATCACATCCACGGTGGATGATTCAGAATATCGCTTCGGACATAAATCCGTCACCGTATCCCTCCTTACATCATGTGGGACAGGTTATCAGTCGTGGGTTTTTTATCATACATGCGTATTGTGAGACTAGAGGCGAAGAAATGACCTTTAAGATGGCCGTACCAAACAAAGGAAGGCTTCACGACAGGACCATAGAGCTCCTTCTCAAGACGGGACTCGATCTCGGAGAGGATTGGGGCAGAAAACTGTATGTGACAGCCAAGAACCAGGACATAGAGATATTGTTCGTCCGTGCGCAGGATATCCCGAGATTCATCGCGATCGGTGCAGTGGACCTCGGTATCACGGGACAGGATCAGATAGCTGATTCCGGTTTCGCATTGAAGGAGGTTCTGGAATTAAGGTTCGGACATTGCCGCCTCTCCGTAGCCGTACCGGAACAATCCGACATCAAGACGGTCGATGACATCAAGGACGGATGTCGTGTGGCCACATCATTCCCGGATGTGACGAAGAGATTCTTCGATTCCAAGGGAAAGAAGGTGGAGATCGTGGACGTATCCGGTGCAGCCGAGATCATGCCGTATATAGGTGTATCGGACATCATCGTGGATCTCGTCTCGAGCGGAGCGACACTGAAGACCAACAGGTTGGTGGAGATCGAGACGATCGTGAAGTCACAGGCTGTGATGGTCACATCGGATAAGGCGATGAAGGCCAACGGTGACAGGATAATGGACATCGTGAACTCCGTGAAGAGTGTCATCGATGCCGAGAACAAGAAGTACCTGATGGCGGACGTCCCTGTATCCAAACTCCCCGAGATCGATAAGCTCTTCCCGGGTGTCGCAGGACCAACGGTCATGAACATCAGCGGAAGGTCCGATATGGTAGCGATCCACGTCGTCGTCGACAGCGAGACGATATTCGATTCCGTCAACGAGTTGCAGAGGCTCGGTGCCAAGGGCATACTCACACTTCCCATCGAAAGGCTGGTGCCGTGATGTTCACAAGGGATGTGATGAGGAGTACGACCAGAGGGTTCGAGAGATACTACAATCCGGTGGTCGGCGATGCGATCAGGTTGGACACGAACACGAACGTCCTCGGAAGCAATCCCACAGCATATGAGTTCCTGAAACACCCCATGGACGGTCTCGACGGATATCCGAACACATATTCGGACAATCTGAGAGATGCATTGGCGGGACTCTACGGTCTCGAGAGGGAGAACTTCGTCGCAGGTAACGGTTCCGATGAGATGTTGGATCTGATATTCAAGACGTTCACCGAGTGGGGAGACACCTCCACCATACCCGTCCCCTCCTATACATTGTACGATTACTTCATATCCGTGAACGGAGGGAAGACGTGCTTCGTCGATCTCACCGAGGATTTCCAATTGGATGTGGATGCGATGTTGAAGCCGAAGGCGAAGATAATGCTCATCCCGTCACCCAATAACCCTACGGGTAATTCCTTCAGATCCAAGGATCTCGAGGAGATATTGACCAACTTCGACGGTGTGATGGTGGTCGATGAGGCATATGCGGAATATGCGGACGAGTCCATGATCAAGAGGGTGAACGAGTTCGATAATCTGATCGTGCTGAGGACGTTCTCCAAGGCCTATGCCATGGCGGCGTTGAGGGTGGGATATGCTGTCTCCAACCTGAACATCGCAGGCATGATGAACGACGTCAAGATACCGTATTCATTGGACAAGATCAGTGAACTGGCCGCCACAGCTGCGGTGAAGGATCAGAGTTTCATCAAGAAGAGCGTGGAGATGGTCAAGGAGCAGAGACCACTGCTCATTGATGGATTGAGGAAGCTCGGATTCGAGCCCTATCCGTCGGATTCCAACTTCGTACTTGCGAGGGCACCCATAGACCACAAGGTCCTCGTGGACGGATTGAAGGAGAAGGGCGTGTTGATACGCGACTTCGGTTCCAAGAGAAGGACGGAGAACTGTGTCAGGATGACCGTCGGTACGAAAGAGCTCAACGATATGCTCTTGGAGAAGATGGCTGAGGTGATTGAGGGATGTTGAACATAGCCATCGCTGATTACGGCGTTGGCAATCTCCACTCACTCAGAAGGGCATTGGAGAGATGCGGTGCCAACGTCGAGGTGACATCCGATATGAGGAAGGTCGCCGAGGCCGAATGCATCGCATTCCCTGGCGTAGGTGCGTTCGACAAGGTCATGGAGAGCATCCTGCCCGAGAAGGATGATATCCTGGATAGATTGAGGTCGGGAGTACCGTGCCTCGGTATCTGCATAGGTATGCAGATATTGATGGACGGTTCCGATGAGGGCAGATTACCGGGATTGGGATTCATCGAAGGAAGGGTGGAGAGGCTCAAGGCGAGACAGATCCCCCAGATGGGTTGGAACTCGGTCATATCCGACGATCCAATGTTCAATGGCATCGATAACAGATTCTTCTATTTCACGCACTCATACTACGGCAATCCTACGGAACGCTCTGCGATCAAGGGATATTGCGAGTATGAGGGTACCGAATATCCGATATTCTTCAGGAAGGGGAACTTCGTAGGCTCGCAGTTCCACCCCGAGAAGAGCAGCACATCGGGTATGATGTTCCTCAAGAACTTCATAGAGTTCGCGGAGGGTTCGCTATGATGGTGATACCTGCGATAGACATGTTGGACCATAAGGTGGTACAGCTCGTGGGCGGGGTACCCGGAAGTCAGAAGGTCGTCATAGACGACCCGTTGATGGTCGCGAGGTCATGGTTGGAGAAGGGTGCGAAGTATCTTCATCTCGTTGATTTGGATGCTGCATTCGGTAAGGAGAGCAATATCCCCGTGATCAAGAGAATCATATCGGAATCCAACGTACCAGTGGAGGTCGGCGGAGGCATAAGGGATGAGGGTACGATCAAGGAACTCATCGATGCCGGTGCAGATAGGGTCATCATAGGTACGAAAGGCATCAAGGAACCCGATTGGTTGGCCGAGATGGCGAACAAGTATCCGAAGAAGATAGTGTTATCATTGGATACGAAAGGCGGAAGGATCACGGTGAAGGGATGGCAGGATGTGGCACCCATAACAGTGGACGAGATGTTCGAGAGGATCAGGGACCTACCGCTCGCGGGTGTGCTCAACACCAACATAGATGTCGAGGGTCAGGGCAAAGGTATCGATCAATCCCAAGCATCCGACTTCATCAGGAGATGTCCCCATGATGTGATAGCATCCGGAGGTGTGACATCCTTGGAGGATGCGAAGGTGCTGGACAGATGCGGAGCACCTGCCGCCGTGGTCGGTATCGCGATCTATACAGGTCTTTTGGAACCTTGGACGTGGGATACGCCCTGGATAGCCAAAGCATAATCACTGTTAAGTCAAATTTATGTACCACATTAACGTTGTGAGGCAACATGAAGATGCCGTGTGAGCTGATCGTCTCGGAGATATTGCCGACCGCCAGAGGAGAATTGGCAAGGCAATTGGTCACAAGACACAATCTCACACAGGCCAAGGTGGCCAAGATGTTCGGTGTCACCAGTGCCGCCGTATCCCAATACATCAAAGGATTGAGGGGCGGTAACTCATACATTGAGAACAGCGTCTACAGGAGCATGTTCTACGATAGGATCGTCGAATCCGCGGATCAGATGGTCTCGGGTGCCGATTTCGCGGATGTTCTGTGTGATGTGTGCTGTTTCGTGAAGCAGATCGGCATGGTGGACGAGATCTGCGCCATGCAGGGTGCTAAAGAGGATTTGAACAAATGTTTGGAATGTCCCCGTGACAATTTCAATCCATGAACATCCTCAGGACAGCTTCACCGTTAGGTGTTATCCTCATCATCCTCTTAGATGTCCTCTCTGCCCAACCGTTGTGTATCCATTTATCGACGAAGTTGCGCTGATAGTTCATCAATGTGTTCTGATCGGGTTTCTTGGAATTGGTGTAGTTGCATTTGATCAGACCGAGTTCCGAGAGTTCGGGGATCATGGCGGTGGCGCTGATGGGTTCCTTGTTCGCGAGACGTCTCCTCAATATCCATAATCCTTTCACTTGGTTCTGATCGGGTTTCTTCATGGTGAAGGTGGATATGAGCGTAGGCTCTCTCACCGACATGGACAATCCCACGGGACGTTCCCCGTCGAAATAGATGTCCTTGATCCTATCAGGGGATACCGTATACCTCTCGGTGGATACGTTGAAGGGCATGACGCCGTCATGCATCATGGATGCCATCAAGGATGCAGCGGAATATTCGGATGTACCTGCGGATACGTTGACGTAGATATCGGGTCTGATGTCCGCGTTCTCCGTCTCGTCCTCTATTATCTTGGAGACGACGTTCATCATCTTGGCGAAATCGTACACCTCGTCGTTGTGTTCGATGATCTGACATCTCGGGATCTCGCAGGATATCTGAGAACATACCTCGTTGTAGAACTCCTTGTAGATATCCTCCGATCTGGCATAGTGTATCAGGTGGACCCTGCTGGCCTCATAATGGAGTATGGGCGAGACGACCTTGGCGACGTCGAATGTGACGCACGAAATCACGATCCTGTCCTTCTTTCCGGATGCCATCCGAACGTCGATTCGATATAACGCTATAAATGTTATTGAGGGGTCATCGATCGATCGTACCGGCATCTCAGAAATGGATCGTTGCACTGTGAAATCGGGGTGTCGGAACGGGTGCAAAAATGGCTCGATAGAAAATTATATAAGTTGGATAACTAATCCAACCATAGGGAAACTCACCTACATCCGTTGCGCTCATAATCTATTCCTCCAATTCTGTGACGGATGGATCCTTCCCATTCGCTTTTATAAGTGTTATATAAGACGATGCCGTACGTATCGACGTGGATATCATGGCTGACAGAGTCGCAAGGATTGAACGTAAGACCCGTGAGACGGACATCACGGTCGAGCTCAATTTGGATGGAACAGGTTCGTTCGATGTTGAATGTGACATACAATTCCTCAAACACATGGTCGAGACGTTCGCAAGATACTCGAACATCGACATAACGATGAGGGCCACAGGAGATAACGATCACCACTTGATCGAGGATGTCGCCATCAGCATAGGGAAGGCATTCGCGAAGGCACTCGACGGTTCCCCGATAGAGAGGATGGCAACGGCCACGGTGGTCATGGACGATGCGATGGTCATGACCTCATTGGACATAGTCGACAGACCATACTGCGAGACGGATCTTCCCGACCCGTTGTATCAGCACTTCATGAGGAGCTTCGCCATGTCCGCGGGGATAACGCTCCACATTATGCAATTCAGAGGTTTCGACGATCACCACATAGTCGAAGCATCCTTCAAATCCATGGGTAAGGCGTTGGGCGCCGCATTGGCGAGACGCGACAAGGAACTGAGCACCAAGGACAAGGTCAAGGTGAACTGATGTTGGCGAAGCGTATCATCCCGTGTCTCGACATGAAGGACGGAAAGGTCGTCAAAGGTATCAAATTCAAGAATCTGAGGGATGTCGGACACCCTCCGGACCTCGCCAAGGAGTATGAGGAGCAGGGTGCGGATGAGGTCACCTTCCTGGATATCTCGGCATCGGTCGAGGGTAGGAAGACCATGCTCAACATAGTCACGGAGACCGCGGAGAGACTCACCGTACCGTTATGCGTGGGCGGAGGCATCTCATCTGTAGCGGATATGAGGAACGCATTGAATGCGGGTGCCGATAAGGTATCCATAAACTCCGCTGCTGTGATGAATCCCGATATGATCACCGAATGTGCAGAGAGCTTCGGAAGACAGTGCGTCGTCGTAGCGGTAGATGTGAAGAAGAAGGACAACGGATGGACCGTGGTGACGCACGGAGGTACGAGGGATACCGGCATCGATGCCCTCGAATGGGCACAGAGGGCACAGGACCTCGGTGCAGGTGAGATACTTCTGACATCCATGGATGCCGACGGGGTGAAGACAGGATACGATATACCCGCGACATCGGCCATAGCGGATGCGGTGAGCATACCTGTGATAGCATCGGGCGGATGCGGTAACATCGAACACATCTACGAGGTGTTCACACAGACGAATGCGGCAGCAGCATTGGCCGCTTCCATATTCCATTTCAAAGAATACACTGTCGGGGATGTCAAACAATATCTTAGGGACAGAGGGGTTGTTGTCAGATGACTGATTTGAAATACGATTCGAACGGATTGATCCCGGTGATCGTCCAGGACAGTACGACAGGCGAGGTTCTCATGATGGCATGGTCCAACGAGGAGGCCGTCCGTCTCATGAAGGAGACGGGATACACGCATTTCTGGTCCAGGAGCAGGCAGAAGCTCTGGAAGAAGGGAGAGGAGTCGGGACACGTCCAGAGGATCGTATCCATGCAGGCGGATTGCGATGCCGATACATTGCTCGTGAGGGTGGTGCAGGAAGGTGTAGCATGTCACACGGGGAACCCGTCATGCTTCTTCGACCTCATCTACGGCAATCTCGATGAGACGTCCGCGATAATCCCCGATCTGAAGAGGGTCATCCACGACAGGAACGTCAATCCCGAGGAAGGAAGTTATACAGTCAAACTCCTGAACGACGAGACGAAGATGTGCAAGAAGATCGTCGAGGAGGCAGCGGAATTCGTCCTTGCCATAAAGGACAGGAAGGAGGATGAGGTGGCTTGGGAACTCGCAGATCTCATCTATCACACCATGGTAGCGATCGAGAAGACCGGACTTCCGATGGAAGAGGTCTACAGGAAACTCTCGGAGAGGGCACAATGAGAGCAGAACTCCACACTCACAGCATATTCAGCGACGGGGAATTGATCCCTGCTGAATTGGTCAGGACGGCCAAGACACTTGGAGCAAGTGTCATCGCCATAACGGATCATGTCGACATGACGAATGTCGAACACGTAGTAAGGAACGTCGTCAAGGCGGCCGAGCTCACGGACAGTTCGATCAAGGTCATCCCGGGTGTGGAGATAACACATGTCACACCCTCGAAGATGGACAAGGTCATCGCAGATGCCAAGAGATTCGGAGCGGAATGGATCGTCGTCCACGGTGAGACTGTGGTGGAACCGGTGGAGAACGGTACCAACATGCAGGCCGCCAGGAATCCTGATGTGGATGTGCTGGCACATCCCGGATTCATCACCGAGGAGGAGATGCAGATCGCCAAGGATAACGATGTCCTCATCGAGATAACCGGAAGGAAGGGACACAACATCACCAACGGTCACGTGGTTAATATCGCGAGGATCGTCGGTGCCAAGATGGTCATCAACTCCGATGCACACGCACCCGAGGACCTCATGTCCGAGAAGGATGCATACACGGTGGCGCTGGGCGCGGGACTCTCCAAAGAGGAAGCGGATCTTGCGATACAGAAGACACCGTTCGATGCCGTAAGGCATCTCTGTAACGGGTGACCTGCCCTCAACGGGTAAGCACCCCTTGTTTTATACGCCCAATCCATTCATGTGATCATGCCTAAGATCGGAATTATCGGAGGGACCGGAGTATACAATCCGGAGAGATTCGAACTCAAAGAGAAAGTGTTCCCGGACACGCCTTTCGGAAAGCCTTCGGATGAGATATTGATCGGTAAGATCAACGGTGTCGAGGTGGCATTCCTGCCCAGACACGGTAACAGTCACCAACACCCCCCGTCAAGCGTACCTTACAGAGCCAACATCTATGCTTTGAAGAAGCTCGGTGTGCAGATGATCGTCTCCCCGTGTGCAGTGGGATCACTGAGAGAGGATTATGCGCCCGGGGATCTGATCATAGTGGATCAGATGATCGATTTCACCAAGAAGAGGGATTACACGTACTTCATGGACAGGACCGTCCACATGGCGATCCCCGAACCGTTCTGCCCGGAGGCATCCAAGGTGTTCGAAGAGTGTGCTAAGGAGATGGGTATCTCATACCACATGGGCGGAGCATATGTGTGCATCGAGGGTCCGAGATTCTCCACGAGAGCGGAGAGTAAGATGTTCAGGACGCTCGGAGGGGACCTTGTCGGAATGACCGCGGTCCCGGAGTGCCAGCTCGCCAGAGAAGCAGGTATGTGCTATTGCTCTCTCGCAACGATCACGGATTACGATGCATGGAAGGAGGAGACCGTCACCATGGAGATGGTCGTCAGGACGATGGCGGAGTGTCTCGACAAGATCTGTAAGATACTCGAGCTCGCTCTTCCGAAACTTGAAAAATTACACGAATGCCACTGTATCGACGAGGCCAAAGCGAGCGGTGCGTTAGAGGCATTCGAGAAGATCTGACATCCTCCAAAGGATGTATGAAGGAGTAACATGAGGATCATCATCGAAGGCACGGTGCAGGGGGTCGGTTTCAGACCCATGGTGCAGCGTGTAGCCTGTTCCCTCGGATTGAAGGGAAGGGTATGGAACGATGGTTCCAAGGTGATGATCGATGTGGATGATGCGGATGCGTTGGTCGATGGTATCAAAAGGAACCTCCCTCCGTTAGCCGTGATCGATAGGATGGAGGTGCAGGATTCACCTGTGCCAGATTGTGATTCCTTCACGATAGTGCATTCCGAGAACAGGAGCAGGGGCGTGAGCATACCCACGGATACCGCGGTATGCGACGAATGTCTGAAGGAGATGAGATCCGAGGGCAGGCGTAAGGGGTACGCGTTCACCACATGTACCAACTGCGGTGCGAGGTTCACACTGTTGTCATCCCTACCATATGATAGGGAGAATACGGCGATGAGAGGATTCCCTATGTGCGATTCCTGCAGACATGAGTACACGGAGATGACGGACAGGAGATTCCATCATCAGACCGTTTGCTGTCCCGATTGCGGTCCGAGATACCGTATCCTCGATAGCAAAGGTATGGAGATCGACGGCGATCCGATACCGACATTCGCTAGATACATGGATTCCGGAAAGATCGGGATAGCCAAGAGCTGGGGCGGGATGCACATATGCACGGTATTGGAGAACATAGACCGCCTGAGGGAATGGTACGGGAGGAAGGAGAAACCCTTTGCCGTCATGGTCAGGGATCTGGACGCAGCCGAGAGGTACGTAAATCTCACACCCAAGGAGAGGGAATTGCTGACATCCCCCAACAGACCCATAGTCCTCGTCGATAAGAGATCCGAGGATATCTGCAGAGGATTGGCCCCCGGATTGGACAATGTGGGTATATTCCTTCCATACACCGGGATGCAGCACATATTGTTCGATTGTCTCGAACATGATGCGTTGATAATGACATCCGCCAACCTTCCGGGCGAACCCATGGTCCTTGATGATAATGATATAATGTCATTGGGCGCGGATTTGTATCTTCTTCACGACCAGACGATAATCAACCGTGCTGATGATTCCGTCGTGAGAGCGTATGGTGATGTGGAGCAGATCATCAGGAAATCAAGGGGTTACATACCGTCATACATCACGACACCATCCAAACACTCCGTCGTGGGGGTGGGTGCACAGGAGAATCTCACGGCAACGATCGCATCCGACGGTAGGATGTACACCACACAGCACATCGGGAATGGGGAATCCTTGGGCGTGGTGGATTATCTCGAATCCGCAACGGATTCGTTCATAGATCTGTTGGGATGCAGGCCGGAGGCCATCGCCATGGACCTCCATCCAGGATATGCCAACAGGAGATATGCCAAGGCCCTGTCCGAGAGATATGGTGCGAACTTGATCGAGGTACAGCACCATTGGGCACATGCGGCATCATTGATGGCCGAGAATGATGTGTCCGAAGCTGTGGTGATATCCGTAGATGGTACGGGACACGGTGACGACGGACAGGCCTGGGGCGGAGAGGTCCTTCGTACTACATTCGATCATTATGATAGGCTGGCTCATTTGGAATATATTCCGTTGATAGGTTCCGAGAGGGCATTGTACGACATCAAGAGATTGAAGTTCGCCATCGATGAGATCAACGGCATGGATACGGGTATCGTTCCGGAGAAGGATGCCGAGGTCATGAGGAAGATCGCCCGGAACAGCGTGAGAACATCCTCCTTGGGAAGGATATTGGATGCTCTATCATATTGGATGGGGGTATGCGATATGCGTACATACGACGGAGAACCGGCCATGAGGATGGAACCTCTGCTCAGAAGAGGAAAGATGATCGAAGGATTCGGTACTTATACGGAATCCGGAGTGGTCATGACTGCCCACCTCTTCAAGGATGCCCATGACGGAGCGAAGAAGGAGGATGTGGCATACTCCATCGTCAGATCAATAATGGACGAGATGGTGAACGTCGCCTGCGATGACGCTCAGAGCAAAGGCATCGACGTCATAGGCATCACGGGTGGAGTGTCATACAACGGTCCGATCACACGCATGTTCGAAGATGCCGTAAGATCGAGAGGTATGAGGCCGATGCTACATACAAAGGTCCCGAACGGCGACGGAGGCATATCCGTCGGACAGGCGGCCATCGCATTGAACTCATTGGAATGATGATGTATCATCCACAGATGATACGGTTAAATCGACGAACAATCATCACCATCCCAACAGCGGTGGATATCAGATGAATACGTTGTTCGTTCTTCTCGACGGTGCTGAGGACGATCCCGTTCCGGAATTCGGTGGCAGGAAGCCATTGGATGTCGCAGACATGCCTTTCATGAGGTCCAAGGCGACACACAGAGGATTCACCGACGGAAGAGGATATACACACTTATTCTTGAATGAATTCTTCACAGGGCACCCCCCGGAGATAGCGAGGGCAGCGTTGGAAGGCATGGGATTGGGATTGGATGTCAAAGGGAGGACGGCGTATCGTCTCTCGCCTGCGATAATCAAGGACGGTATGATCAATTGGTCCTATCACGCCGAGGAATTTTGCGATCGCCTTATACCGAAGGTCATCGAGCACATGGATGTTCTAAGGGAATATGAACCGCAGATCAAGTTCTTCCTCAACGGCCGTGCCGTATTGACGATGAAATGCGATCTGGTGCCGGAGCTTCCGGCTCCGCCTACGCCCGCACCCTTCGTGGAGGTCCCTGGGGATCTGGGGAAGATGGCCATGGGGGTCGCCAAGGATCTCGACGGGATAACCGATTACCCTTGGGGATGCGGAAGATTCGAGAGACAGTATCCTCCGTACATAGACAGGATGTTCGCTGTGTCAGATAGTCCAACACCGTTGGGTGTATGCGCTTCCTTAGGACAGGAGATAAGGTTGGTGGAGGATATCGACGAGAGGTTCCCGATCGCCAGGGATGCGTTGGAACGCACCAATGTGTTCCTGCATATGGACGAGGTCGATGAATACAGTCACCAAAAGGATCCACCCAAGAAAGTGAGGATCCTGGAACATATAGACAGGAAGATGGAAGAATACTTCTCCGATGTCGATAGGATCGTGTATTTCGTCGATCACGGTACATCATCCGTCACCGGCGACCATATACTCATGACGGTACCGTTCTGGACCTCGTTCGAGACATCCATAGGTCAGGACGAGCATGTGGAACTGAAGGATGTCATCCCAAGGATAATGGGTTCACAGTGAATCCAATCCGTTGAAATCGATATGGTCCTTCATGATCGATAATACTTTATCGATCTCTTTCACACATCTCGAATCGATATCATCGACATCCTCCTTCGGCAGATTCACATCTACGTAAGGAGCGATACCGAAGCATTTCAGACCCGTGAGCTCCTCTATCTTATCGACACCGCTTTTCAGGACTGTATCATCTCCTCTGAACCTGTTTATGATGTATCCTTTCAGATGATGTCTGTCCTTCTCGTCGATGAGCTTCCATGTGCCATAGATGGCGGCGAAGACACCACCGCGTTCGATATCCGCCACGAGGATCGCTGGTATATCTCTTTCAACGACCATTCTAATGTTGGAGATATCGTCATCACGGAGATTCATCTCCACGGGGGATCCGTATCCTTCGCATACTATCACATCGTGATCTTCAGATAGGCTGTCGAAGGCATCCAATGCCGCTTTCAGGAGTATGTCGTTATCGGGTCTGCAACCGGCGGATAATGTGTATTCCTTCTTTCCGTTCACGTGGACATCCATGGTCCTGGACCTTCCCGGTGTCAACAACACGGGATTCATCCTCTGTTCCGGGATATCCTCGCATGCCCATGCCTGTACGGCCTGTTCCATGCTCATAACCCTTCCGTCATCCATCTTATGTACGTTGGATGTAAGACTGGAAGCTTTGAACGGAGCGACATCCACACCCTTCTCACGGAGATATCTGCAATAGACGGCAGCGATGAGGGTCTTCCCGGCGGACGATGATGTTCCGAGGAACATTATCCTATTCATCCTATCAGATCCCACAATCTGTCCATGTCCAACGCCTTCTCGAATCCGTCCGCTAACTTGTCGAGGTTCTCCTCTACATATCTGTTGTAATCCAATCTCTTGGTGTCGGTCGCACCTATGAGTCTCATGATGTGGTCCCTGAACGCAGGCATCTCGAATATACCGTGTTGGTATGTGCCGAAGAGCTTCCTCTCCTTGTTGACGGAACCCTCGTTCACACCACCCCTGAGATATTCTATGAAGAACAACGGTTCCTCGTTGTTGTTCACCGTGTTCCCCATATGTATCTCGTATCCCGTGATCGGTCCCTCGTCACCGATCAACATATGTCCTTCATTCTTACGGACGTTCTTGGTGTAGGAGTTCCACTTGACCTCCATATCGAACAATCCCAATCCTGATATGGTGCGGTATCTCTCGTCCTCGATACCATTGGGATCCATGAGCTTGCGACCCATCATCTGATATCCTCCGCAGATACCTATGATCGGGATCCTTCCGACGTAGTTCCTTATGTGCTCCGAGAGTCCGCTCGTGTTCATCCAATGCAGATCGTCCGTGGTGTTCTTCGTCCCCGGTATGATTATGGCATCCGATCCCTTCAGCTCGTCGGATGTCGTGACGAATCTGACCTTCACATCCTCCAACATGAGGGGATCGAGGTCCGTGAAATTGGAGATGTGCGGTAATTTGATCACGGATATCACATACTTCCCGTTACCCGCTTCCTTGGTGTCACGGAAATATTCGGAATCCTCCTTGGGGATGTCCACATCCAGGTGGGGGACCACACCCAACACGGGGATACCTGTCAATCTCTCCAATTCCTTCTTCGCATCATCGAGGGAACTCACATTCCCCCTGTAGTTGTTCAATATGATGCCTTTGATCCTTTCCCTGTCCTTCTCGGGGATGAGATCGATGGTACCGACGGCGTATGCGAAGGAACCTCCCCATTCCATGTTCACGACGAGGATGCATTTCGCGTCGGCCATCTCGGCGGCGCTCATGTTCGCTATGTCCCTGTCATAGATGTTGATCTCGGCAGGGGATCCCGCCCCTTCCATGACCATGTAATCGTATCTCGAGAGGAGGAAATCTATGTTCCTCTTGACGATGTCCCTACCTTCTTCCTCGACGAATTGCCTATAGTATGATGTGACGGAACAGTCCTTGAAAGGTTTCCCTTCGACGATTATCTGGGATCTCCTGTCCCCCTTGGGTTTCAGAAGGATGGGATTGATGTTGTATGTCGGATTGGTTATGCCTGCGGCCTTGGATTGTAGGGCCTGTATCATGGATATCTCGTCCCCGCGGCGTGTCACCCTGGAGTTGAGGCTCATGTTCTGTGATTTGAACGGTGTGACGGAGAATTTCCTTCTGTTGATGATACGGCATAATGCCGCGGCGGTGATGGATTTACCCGCATCGGATGTGGCACCGATGATCATGATCGCCTTACCTCTATGGTAGACCTTCTCCTTGGCCTCCTTGAAGACGATGCTCATTATCCTCTCGTCGTCACCTTCCGTGATCCCCAACTCGGAGAATCTCTTGTATGAGTATTCCACGATACGGTTATCGTGGCAGAACAGACATTGGGAGCAGTCCCACACATCGCGTGAGGTGGTCTCCGAATGGAGCATCGCTCCGAGATCCTCATCGTAACAGGGATAGTACGGGCAATAACAGAATGAGCAATTCTGTCCTTTGTAATGACACGGATGATACTCACAGGATGTGTTCGAACCAATATTACCAGCCTTGAGCTCTGCATTCACCTTGTTCTTGATGCTCTTCATCCGAATCCCGCTCCTGTGTATCGGGATATCGTATTGTGGATTATAAATCCAACCATGTTGTGGAGGATCCGGTCGATGTGTCGGTGTCGTGCCTGTCAATTCTCTGGAAAATCTTCTACTAAGTAGAAGGAAATCCTTCTACTAAATAGAAGGAAAACCTTCTATTTTATAGTATGAACACATATGCGAATCCATGTCATTGAGGCGTGAAGGATACCGTGACAGATTGATCGACGATCGGATCGCAGAATTGCTGAAGGTATTCGGGGCGGTGAGCATAGACGGACCGAAATGGACCGGTAAGACATGGACCGCCGAGAATCACGCCAACAGCGAGTTCAAGATGGACGGCAGGACGGGTCCGTTACTCAACAGGGATATCGCCAAGAACGATCCGGGCAAGGCACTTGCGGGAGATGCACCCCATCTGATCGATGAATGGCAGGAGATGCCCACGATATGGGATGACGTCCGCAATCTCGTGGATTCGTCCCCGAAGAAGGGTCGGATCATCCTCACGGGTTCATCCGTGCCGAGGAGGGATGAGTATTTCCACAGCGGTGCGGGACGCATCGCAAGGGTGGAGATGGATACGATGTCCCTGTATGAGACAGGCGATTCCGATGGTCATGTCGGATTATCATCATTGTTCGACGGTGGATTCGAGGACAGTGACTGCGGAGAGGTGACGTTGCAACATCTCGTGGACCTCGTCATACGCGGCGGTTGGCCCGGAAGCATAGGCGTCGATAGCAGCATCTCCGTGGCCGATGAGTATGTGCCGTATGCCATGGATGATGCATGCAGGCTTGATGGACGTAACAGAAGACAACAGAAGATGTGGATGCTGTTCAGATCATTGGCCCGTAACGAGAGTACGTTGGCCTCGGATTCCAAACTGATGAAGGATATGAGGACGTTCGATGATGAGACCATCTCGATCGAGACGTTCTATGAGTACCATGACTGTCTGCAGAGGATACATCTGATCGATGACATCCCAAGCTTCAGACCGAATGTACGTTCGGATATGCGCATCGGGAAGGCTCCGAAGAGACACCTTGCGGATGTATCCCTGGCGGTATCGGCGATGAATGTCACATCCGAGATGCTGATGGAGGATCTGAATACGTTCGGTTTCATGTTCGAATCGTTGTGCCTGCACGATCTGAAGATATATGCCGAGTATATCGGCGGAAAGCTCTTCCATTACAGGGATGGGAGGGGTAGGGAGATCGATGCCGTCGTGGAACTGCGTGATGGGCGTTGGGGTGCGTTCGAGATCAAGGTCGGTCCGGGACAGATAGATCATGCGGCCGAGAATCTGTTAAAGATCAGGGATCTGATGGAGAAGGAAGGCAAGTCACCGACAATCATGTGCGTGATATGTGGGTTGACAAGATACGCATACCGTCGTCCGGATGGGGTGTATGTCGTACCTATCACGTCCATGGGACCATGAGATGTCGGAACCGATTTTCAGGGGCTGGAAATCGCGATTCGGAATTAACATACTAACTGTAGTATTCGGCTTTTATTGACATTGTACGTATAATCATCAATCGCCAGGGAAGAAGTCCGCACATACGGGCTTCGAGACCCTAAGTGTGGATGGACTCTCTGAGCTATCTTGGAGGAGGTGATATAATCACTGACGAGAAGAAGCGCCAGGGGGAATACCTACAGAAGTGTTCCCTGGCACTTCAAATAATTCGTCTTTTGATCGAATTATTTAAGTAAACCACTTTACAACTGCCGAAAGGCAGTTGCTTAGGGTCTTAATTGTTCTATTGTTAGATTAGTATTTATCGACTTCGTCACAACTATCTGGATTCTGGCCGAATTTGGGAGTTCGATCACTGCATTAACTGTAACATTCGGCTTTTATCGATATTGTACTTATAATCATCAATCGCCAGGGATGAAGTCCGCATATATGGGCTTCGAGACCCTAAGTGTGGATGGACTCTCTGAGCTATCTTAGAGGAGGTGAAAGAATAGCCGACTGTAAGAAGCACCAGGGAGAGTTTCTGCACAAGTGCTCCCTGGCACTTCAAGTGGTTCGCCTTATCGTCGAACTACTAAAGTTATAAACGCCTTACAACTGCCGAAAGGCAGTTGCTTAGGGTCTTAATTGTTCTATTGTTAGATTAGTATTTATTGACTCCGTCATCATATATCACGACACCTCATATGTTAGATATACGGTCGACAAGGCATTATATCATATGCAGTCATTCATGAGGGCATGGCAGAAGGCTTCCAGGTACCAGATTCTTTGAGCATTTACGGTAATGAGGACATAGCGAAAGATGTTCTCTCAAGGATATGGGGGAAGCGCGGTGTGTTCACATGTACCGTCGGTAACACACTTACATCCACGATACCCGGCGTCTCGGATGCGGGGGACACGCCGGAACTCACATTGTTCACAGGTCCTGCGGATGCGGAATTGCTGTCATGCGGAAGGACGCTCTGCATGAAGGGCATACCGATCAACCCCGGAGGGATCCCCACACCCGCCACGCTCACGATGGCGGCATTGCAGTTATCGGATATGCCGTGTTTCATCGTGAACGGCGGATGCAAGATACTGCCTCAGATACCCTATTTCGAGATGGGCGGTGAATGCGGAGATAAGATCACCACGGGACACGCCGTCAAGAATGTGAGGGAGGTGTTCGAGAGAGCGAAGATCCTCGGACGCAACCTCGCCAGAGGACACGATTTCCTTGTAGTGAGTGAATCGATTGCGGGAGGTACGACCACCGCACTCGCCGTCATGATGGCGATGGGCGTGATAAAGGAGAATCTCGTGAGCAGTTCGTCACCGAAGAATCCCAAGGAACTGAAGACGAATCTTGTCATGGAAGGGTTCAAGGCCGCCGGTATCGAGATGGGTTCGTTGGCCCACGATCCGTTGAAGGCCATCGAATGTGTCGGCGATCCCATGATGCCCGTGAACATCGGTCTGATAATCGGTGCCGCGGAGACCGTTCCCGTCATAGTGGGTGGGGGTACTCAGATGTGTGCCGTGATCGCCTGTGCGTATGAATTGGAGCCGTCGATAAAGGGTAACGTGATACACGGTACCACGAGATGGCTCGTGAAGGATGCGGGATCCAACGTATGTAAGATGAACGATGAGATCACGAACGACATCCCGTTGGTGTACGTGAACATGGATTATTCGGATAGTCCGTACGAAGGATTGCAGGCCTACGAATGGGGATACATCAAGGAAGGTGTCGGTTGCGGAGGATCATCGGTCGCGGCCATCGCAAGCTCATCCGGTAAGGTGGATTGCGACATCCTGCTGAAGAAGGTCCACGAGATCTATGAGAATATCCTTGGTATTCAATCGAAGTAACTGCGTGCCAATTGCAGTTCGTACATGGTGTTGACGTTGATCGCGAGATCCACCCAATCCGTCTTGAAGTAGTAATCCTTGGGACATCCTCCGTCGAGGATCATCTGTCTGTTCATTATCGTGAATCCGGATAACACCCACCAGGAGCCGTCCAATTCGAACGAGAACGATGGTTTGATGCCTGTATTGACCACAACCTCCTCATCGATAACCGCGAGGAAGGAGTCATGGGGATCCTTCTCGAATGCCTCAATGAAGTTATCCACGGTGAAATCCCTGAGCAATGGGAGATCCGAAGGTGTCGAGAACACATATTTCCCGGACATGCACCTGTACGCCGAGTGCAGGTCCTCCACGTAATTCTCTCCACTCGTCCAAAGGACCTCTACATCATCCATCGTCTCCAGGAATTCCCCGGTCCTCTTGGTATGGGGACTGACGCTGACGAGTATCCTGTCGATATGTCTCGCTTTCCTTAAAGCGTTGATCACATGTTCGATCACATGCTTACCTGCTACATCGACGTAGGGTTTCTCCACGCCGTTCCTGCACAGTCTCGTGCCCTTTCCGCCGGCCATTATCAGGGCTTCCATGTCAGAGCCCCATAAGGTGTATCATCGACAGTATGGTGAAGATCACAATCACACGCGATGTCTCGTTCGTTGCTCCGAGCACATCACCGTTCACCATACCGAAGTTCCTCTCCGCGATCCTTGACATAAGGTAACCCCAAATCGTCGAGATCACGATGGCAACGGCGATCACGATCAGGTGTGTGTACGTCAGACCATCCAAGAGGAGGTATGATGCCACTGCCCAATACGCTACGCAGATGATCGTCACGAGGATGATCGATGCAATGAGATCCTTCAAACCCGTGTATCTTACCGAATCCCCTGCCATACCGTTACCGGGTGTGCCGAATGCGGCCGCGGATACCTGTGCGTTCCTTGCGAGTATCTCTCCCGCGGCGGCTACGAACACGAATGTCGTGACGGCCATGGATGAATATTCCGCGAATAGGGATAGAACGATCATCAACCCCGTGGCCATGCCTCCGGCACCTATCAGTGTGTCCTTCAACGCACGTACGTGATCCTCCCTCTTACCGGCGACCGTCAACCCGTCCCCTATATCGATAGTACCATCGAGATGCAGGAAACGGTTCATCATACCAATCAATAAGATAGTCAATGCCGCGGAGATGAGTGTACTATCAGTCATCCATTCGATCAGTGAGAATACACCTACCGCGAACAGTGCATAGAACAATCCAACTATGGATACCAACCAGAATCTCCTGTTCATGGCGTCGATGTGTCTCATCTCTATGTTTATCGGGAGCATGGTGAAGAATGAGAACATCCCCACGAGCGCATCCGTGCATCTGTATCTTTCAACCTTATCGCTCATGTGTATCTCCTCCTGAGTTCGTCACATCCGTTCTCATCCATATCATACGGGAAATCCCCCCTTGTTATGAGACATCTTCTCACAGCATCACGTACGGAGCGTGCCAACGCTATGCCTATGCCGAATCCTGTCCCGGCATAGTTCACACGTTCACCTTCCTTGGGACAGACTATGGCGATCGCATCGGATGTGGTACCCGTCTCTTTGAATCCGAGATCATGTAACGCAGCTGTCTTAGCTTCGGTCATGGCTATGATGGAATTCACCTTGGCGGCATCCGTGAGGGGCGTATCGGATATCCCGATGATGTTTATGGTACCCGCATGCATCAGTCTGTTGCATCTTTCTCTGGAGATCTTGTATTTCGTCTCGAAATCCTCTATTATCTCGCCTGCGACCACCTGATTACCCAAACCTGCGGTGGCGATCGCACGTGCTTCATGGTCATCGTATGTCGTCCTTACATCGGAGATCACACGGTCGACCTCCGCCGCGGTCATGAATGAGATAGTATCCTTGGGAAGTTGTAAGACATCTATCACATGATCTATGTCGACCTGCGGATCCATATGGTCGTACATGGGTTCTACCTGCATGATGATGATGGTATCGGTCTCACGTAATCCTCCGTTGGATACGCATGAGCTCAGAACATCCACCTTCTCATCGAATCTTATGATGGCTATAGGATAATCGTTGACGTATTCGATATTGACTTGTGCGTTAGGTATCATGCGAACACCTCGAACAATTGTATGAATAGATTCTCGATGGAACCTTGTATGTGTATGCCGCAGAATGCGTAGAGTGGCAATGCGATCGATATGATGTAGATCATGGATGATACTTCGATGAGGAGACAGCATCTGTTCATGTCCTTGACTGTGGGCATGGGACCTGTACCCATGACATAGACATCCTTCTTCTCCATGGAGATGTCCAATGCGGCAGCGAAAGCGGTCATCGGCCACCCGCTGTTGGGGGATGGTGTCTTACCGTGTTCCCTCAACGCCGTGGGTATGACCGATCTCCAATCCATCCTGAGGATGAATGCACCTATGGTGACGAATATTATGGATATCCTCGATGTCACGAATCCCAATACGTCATCCATTCTTGCGGGGAATGTTCCGAGATAACGGTACTTGTCATTGAGATATCCCCACATGGCATCCATCAGATTGGCACATCTGAATGCTATGGCACCGATCAGTCCGAATATCCCGAAGTATGTGGTCGGGGATACGACACTGTCCACGTAGTTCTCCGATACCGTTTCGGTGCATGATGACACTATGTGTCCTTCATCCATACCTTTGGTATCGCGACTGACGATCATCTGCAGTTTGGATGCAGCTCCTTCGATATCCCCCTCCTCGAGATCCTTGCGTATGGGGGACAGGTGTCTTCTGAACGATGATATCGCGAATGTTATCTTGAACAATATGGCGGTGACGATGATCCAAGCTATCTCTCCGAGATAGTACTTGGTGGCAGAGGATATCAGGAATGCTATCGTACCGAATAGTAGGAAAACGAACAGGTACGAGAGGAATCCCATGATCCTTGTCGATACTCCATCCCTCTTCTTGATATGATTATCGATCCAATAGAGCAAATCTCCCATCCACCTCAGCGGATGTATCGCGTTCGGTACCTCACCTATCGTCAGATCCAGGATGACCGCGAGTGCGACGATAAGGACAGCATCCATCCATAGGTCCATGCGATCACCTCAATACATCCCCGACAGCATCCACGAATCTCTCGTTGCGTTCCCTGTCCTTGACGCAGAATCTTACATAATCCCTGAAATCATCACCGAACGAGGCACAATCACGGACCATTATATCATTCTTGAGCATCCTTTCGACGAATTGATGTCCATCCATCCCTATCGGACGCATGGAATCGAAGAAGAAGTATGAGTCGGTCATCCTTATCGGGAGTCCGATATCGGTAAGTTGTTGGTACATCCATTTTGCCTCGGATGCCATGAGATTTGCCGCTTTCTCTACATGATCCATCCTGTTGCGTATGAGCTCGGTGGCTACCTTCTGTTCGATCTGACCTACATTCCACGTCATACGTACCTTGTTCAATTCTTCTATTATCTCGGGATTGGAGAATCCGAACCCTATGCGTATGCCCGGTATGGCGAATGATTTGGTCAGAGAGCCGGCGACCAGGAGATTGGGATATCTGTCCACATATCTAATACAGGATATCCTGTCATGATCGGGGACCAATTCCAATAACGTCTCGTCGAGGAATACGAATGTGCCTCTGTCACCGCAGTATTCCACGAGATCCAATATCTTATCTCTACTTTCGATCCTTCCCGTGGGATTGTTGGGGTTGCAGATGTAGACGATCTTGACGGAATCATCTATCTTCGACTTGAGGGAATCGAAGTCCATGTGATGATCATCTTTCGATTCCAATTTTTGAGTGATTATATTCGCACCCACTATCCTGCATTGGTGCGTATATTCGGCGAAGGACGGACTCGGTATTATCACGCTGTCCCCGTCCTCGATGAACGTGTTCGGGAACATGCGAATGATGTCGGATGAACCCGCACCTATGATGATGTCCTCCGTTTTGATATTGAATCTCTTGGATATGGTCTCCTTCAGTTCGGTACTGTTGTCATCGGGATAATGTTCGATACCTTCTACGGATGATGATATGATCTCCTTGATATCCTCGGGAGGTCCGAACGGGTTGAGGTTGTGGCTGTAGTCCTCTATGCCACCGATCTTCCATGCCTGTCCGCCATGCACCGTCTTCGGCAATTCGTGCAACGTTCTCTTGGACAACATGGATGGATTCATCGTCCATGTGCATCATGTCATGGATATAAATGTACGATGGTCCCGTTCTCAGAAGGGGAAATGTGGTATTGTGATGGGATCTCATAGGAAATTGCTTCTTCGAGAGTTGATTATCTGTGATCCAGATAAGGACAGGATGTGGATTGGCACATGTTTCCTAATTCGCATTGGTTAATAAGGAAAGGATCACTTCACGAATCGGATTACATAAAGAGAACAAAGAGAGACACATGGGGCGGTAAGAGTGAGTTGCAGGCATCACATCTTCTTAGGTAATTCGTACACAAGGGGGTATCGCGTCGCACTTCATTTCACAACCAAAGATTCCGAATCTTTGTCTAACTACAAAGCGATTGTAGAGGCCCTATGCACATACAGGATGTCCTTTCACTCACTCGTCACGGATTCGCCATCATGGGAATCGGTCCCGAAGAAGGATCCGTTCTTCCGTGGTGTGAGAGTGGTTCCCACAGTCGATGATTTCATCGAAGCGGTGAAAGAGGATTGGATATTGTCCAAGGCTGATATCGAAACGTACATCAGATCATCTCATGATGTTTCGGAATCCAAGATGGGTGAGGCATTGGACAGGTGCAATCAGGCCTGTATCAGGGATCTCGGTTATCCGCTGTACGACCCGGATAAACGGGATTGTCCGACGGCACACGTACTTGATAGGTCCATATCATCCAACAGGATACTCGCATCCCCGGATGGAAGGGCGAAGCTCCGGATCATAGATTCGGTGTTGGCAACATCCTAATCATACTTGGGGCCCAAGATGATCGGGTGTTCGGATCTTCACTGAACAAATTTTTCGATTTCGAGAAGGTCATTCACGATACTGTCCATGGTCACGAATAAAGCAAAGAGGATGTTTATGTACATCAATGAATTAAGCAAAAAGGAACGATGAGGCAATCCAGATGATGAGACGTAAGGCGTATGATACACTTCTCAATTGGAAGAGGAATGATAATGGTGGGACAGCCCTTCTCGTCAAGGGTGCACGTAGGGTCGGGAAGTCATATCTTGTCAGCGAATTCGCTAAGAATGAGTATAGATCCCACATAATCCTGGATTTCTCTCATCTCGATCCCAAAGTTATGAGGATATTCGAGAATGATATCTATGACATACCCCTCTTCTTGGAGAAGCTGTCACGCATCACGCATACGAAATTGTATGAACGTGAGTCCTTGATCGTTTTTGACGATGTACAGTTCTATCCGAAGGCCAGACAGGCAATAAAGTTCCTGGTGGCCGATGGGAGATATGATTACATCGAGACCGGTTCACTCATCTCCATCAAGGAGAATGTGAAGGACATCATCATTCCCTCGGAGGAGAGATCCATCCGGATGTATCCCATGGATTTCGAGGAATTCTGTTGGGCCATGGGGGACGAGGTCACGGTCCCGAACATACATACCCATTTCAGAGAGATGACACCTCTCGGCAAGGACATACATGATGTGACCATGAGGGCGTTCAGGACATACATGCTGGTCGGAGGTATGCCGCAGGCCGTGGAAGCATATGCGAGAAGACGCGATTTCTCGGATGCGGAGGCCGTGAAGCATACGATCCTCGAATTATACAGGGACGACGTCCGTAAGAGGGGCGGAAGACTCGTCGCATTGTTCGATGACATCCCGTCGCAACTCAACAAGCACGATCGTAAGTTCAATCTCTCACATATCAAGGAGGGTGCGAAGATGTCGCAATATGAGGATGCGATCTTCTGGTTGGAGGATTCCATGATCGTGAATCTCTGTTACAATTCATCCGTTCCGGATGTACCATTGAGGATGAACCTGGGGCGTACGACGATAAAGTGTTACATGGGAGATACGGGACTGCTCATAAGCATGGCCGTGGATGACGGGACCGTATCGGAGGATGACGTGTATCTCTCGTTGCTTGAGGACAGGTTGCACGTGAACGAGGGCATGTTCGCGGAGAACATCGTTGCTCAGATACTGAGGGCCAACGGTCACAAACTGTTCTTCCATTCATTCTACGAGAGGGATGAGAACAACAATCGGTACGAGATCGATTTTCTGATAAGGGAAAAGAAGAGGATATGCCCGATAGAGGTCAAGACATCCGTCGTATCCAAGCATGCTTCTTTGGATAGGTACATGAGAAGATATTCGAAGACATTGGGACAGGCATATGTCCTTTGCGGGAAGGATCTGAAGAAGGAAGGGAACATCCTCTATCTGCCGATCTACATGGCGATCTGTCTGTGATTGCAACGAATCAAGCAAAGAGGATGTACACACACATCCATGAGTTAAGCAAAAAGGAAATCGTTTACGGATCCGCTCATCCGACGATCAAGATCGAATGAGCAGATCCGATTATCATTCATCATCACTGAAGATGTCCAAGTCGTACTGATAGTCCTTCTCGTGATATCTCTTCGGCAGGACGTACAGTTCTCCATCCTTGTCCAACCCGACGGATGCCGATACCTCATACACATCTTCGATGAGCTCGGATGTGATGACCTTCTTCGGGTCTCCGATGGCTACGATCTCTCCCTTCTTCATGATGATACAGAGGTCGCAGTACCTTGCCATCAACGATATGTCATGTTCGGCGACGAGGATGGTCATGTTCTTCCTGACCATCGCACGGAGATATTCCATGACGTCGAGCTTGTACTTCATATCGAGGTGTGATGTTGGTTCATCTACGAGCATCAGCCTAGGTTGCTGCACGTATGCTTTAGCGATCAGTACACGCTGTTGTTCTCCCGAGGACAGCATATGCAACGGACGGTTCCTCAGATGGTGGACACCGAACTTCTTCAGACATTCCTCGACGAAGGATTCATCCTCCTCCGTCTCCCACCAGACATTCTTCAGATACGGATATCTGCCCAACATCACCGTTTCAAAGACAGTGAGGCCGAAGCTCGTCCTGAGTTCCGCAGGGACATTGGCGACTATCTTCGCCACCTCTCCGGGACCTTTATCGAGGACACTTTCCCCATCGATGAGGATGTCCCCCGAAGTCGGATCGTGCAATCTGTTGATGCATTTCATCATCGTGGTCTTACCGCAACCGTTCGGTCCTATTAGGCCGACCAGCAATCCGGAGCCGATCTTGTAGGATATGCCCCTGACGGCGTGATAACCGTCCTCGTAGTATTTCTGGAGGTCTTTGACCTCCAATAATGGAGTTTCATCCGTCATACATCTTCCCCCTCTTGATAAGGAGATAGGCGAACACAGGTACACCTATTATCGTTGTTATGGCTCCGACAGGGAGTTCGAATCCCGGAACGAGCATCCTTGATGCTATATCTGCGACGATCATGAGGAAACCACCGAATGCCATTGATGTAGGTAGCACCAATCTGTGATCGCCTCCGAGCATCATACGGCACAGGTGGGGTATGACCAATCCCACGAAACCGATGATCCCCACGAATGCCACACATATGGATGTCAATACCGAAGCGATGATGAGCATCCACCTGTTGAATTTCTTGACATCGAGTCCCATCTGTCTGGCCTGATCCTCTCCCAATAGCACGAGATTGAATTCCTTGGCCCAGAACAGGACACCGAAGGATATCGCGAACGATGGGATCAACACCAACCACACCTTGGGCCATGTGACCTCGGAGAATGAACCGTATAGCCATGATAATGCTCCCGTTACGTGGTTACCTGCGAACGTGAGCATCAATGTCTGTGCCGCAGAGAACACCAATCCAACGATCACACCGGCGAGGACGTAGTTGATCGACGTCCCTCCCGCCTTGGTAGCGAGCACCATGGTGCACATGAATGCCAACACACCACCGATGGCCGCCGTGAATGCCGTGAGGTATATCGAGTGTGCGGGGAACAGACCGAAGAATGTGAAGTCGAATGATATCACAGCTATAGCTGCGGTACCCGCACCCGAGGATACACCCATGATGTACGGATCCACCAATGGGTTCCTGATGATGGCCTGATACATCGCACCGGCGATGGATAGTCCGACACCGACCGCGATCGCGACCAATGTCCTCGGCAACCTTGCGCTGTAGACCATCAATTCGTTGTATGTGAGGTCCTGTCCTCCCTTCGCTATGGCGGAGAAGAGGCATTGGAACATCTCGCCGACACCGAGTGTCGTCGTAGGTCCTACGCATAACGAGACTATCGCCGCGATCAGTGTGAGCGTTATACCGAGGCCCATGACCAACCACAGGCGGTGCCTCGAGAGTGTGTTGTGTGAGTATTCCTCGCCGAAGAGGAAGTTCCTGATCGAGTGTACGATGTGTTGCCAAGGGTGTTCCCATTTCAGGCCGTATCTCATCCCTATGTAGCCCACTACCAATATGGCCGCTATCACGCCTATCACTATCAACAGGACCTGCCACGGGGCAAGACCCTGTTCCGGTATGGGCTCGGGCATGGGATCATCGAATCCGCCTGCGACGGAGATGACACTCGAATCGTTACCGAAGATGTATCCTCCGTTGAACACGGTGAGTCCCGCCATACAATAGTGCTGATACTTTTCACCCTCGAGGAACTTACCTATGATGTTACCCTCGAGGTCGAATTCCATCATCGGTTGACCCTTGGTGTAAGCAGTCGCTGCAAGTTTCTCACCGTTGATCAGTACGAGGAATGAGTGTGATGTACTGATCTCCTTGTTCAGGATGGAGATCTGACCTTTGATGTTCATACGGTAGAGTTTGTTGCTACCTTCGAAGTACACACCTTTATAATCTTCCGTAACGACGGCCGTGGTCCTTCCGAGACTACCGTAACCCTTGTCCTTGGGTTCCACGATCGTTGTGACACCGCTCTCTCCATCGTATTCGTAGAGTGCGATACCGTAGACCTGTGCACTCATACCCTTTCCATCCGTGAATGTGCAGAAGATGTAGTATTTCCCATCTGATTCGATGATGGAAGGCATCGTTACCGAACCGATCATCGTTCCCTTATAATCTGCCTGATAGACGCTGATCTTTGTCTTCAGCGTACCGGAGTTCTTGTCCAGGATGTACAGATATCCGTCGAGCATTCCTGCGTACACGTAGTTGTCATACACCACAGGTGCGGAGTAGTATCCCCTTCCTCCGGAAGCATATGACCAAATAGGGTTGAGGTCGAGATCGATACAGTAGATCATACCCGACGATCCCATCGAGAACAATGAACCGGAATCGTAGACGAGTGAGGTGAGTCCGCTCGCTCCCTTGTATCCGTCATATCCGACAGCGGGATAATCATCCAAAGTATCGGGGATGTTCGTTAGCGTCTTCACCGGGGTTGCGAGACCACTGCTTGTCCTCCAGTTGATCTTGTACAATGAACCTACGGCCTTGGAGGTCTCTCCCTCAAGGCCCGCAGAGCTCTGCACGTAGACATAATCACCGACGATGGCGAAGTTACTCGTCTCGTAGTATGATCTGGGGTATTCGAAGTACCATTTCACGGCACCCGTATCGATATTCCTGCAAACGAGGGCGGCCGTACTGGTCTTGTTGTTGTCCATACCGTATTTGATGAATGCATATCCTCCAGCAATCAATACCTGTGCGTATGCGCCTGTATATGCCGCCTCATCGGATCCCATCACACCTGTGTCGCCACCGGTGCCTATGACGGAACCTGTCGTTTTGCCATCCCATCCGAGATCCGCCCAATTGACGGTCGGTTTGTCGGTGGACATCGTCGCTGTCTGACTGTTGGATGCTTTCGCATCATATCCCATACAGGTGACGGACTGATTATCAGGGGTCTCGGAAGGTACGGTACCTTCGGGGTAGAATCCGATCGCTATGTGGCCTGAGGAGTAAGGTGCGGAGAGATCGGAGATGACATTCCATTCGCTCTTCTTGTCATCCCACATGTAGGGGATCCATTTCGATGTCACCGTGATGCTGGATGTTCCCGGTATCCTGAGCACATCGGATGAGCTTCCACGTCCGTCCCCTATGGTGTTCGTGGTCTTCCCATCGACCGTGATGGACGATCCGGAGATCGTAACGGTATGTCCATTCGCTTCTAGCGTCGCTTTTATGACATCACCGTATGTGTCGCCCGTCGTGACATCGTACCATGTCTTGGCACCGTTGCCTTCGTCGAGCATGAATCTGTCCCCGCTCGTCGTATCACCTGATGATATCGACGACAGGGGGACCATTATCACCATCGCTACGGCGATGAATGTGATGATTGCTGTCGCTCTTTTGTTCATTTACCTCTCCTCAGTTGTCATATGATAGGTATTTGGTGATGGTCAGGTAGTCCTTGTAGTCATCACCGATGTATTTGGGCAGATCTACGTCGAATGAATCCGGGTAGATGATCTCTGCCAGAAGTTCGCATAATTGGGGGAATCTCGGTGCCGCACGTGATGCGAGATCGGCAGCCTTTCCCGTCACAAGGTAGATCTCCTTGTTGGCATATGCTTTGGTCATCTTCCACGAATCGGGAAGATGAGAGTACATGTAATCCCATTCAGCTTGGGTCGCATCGTATGAATCCGTGACGATGATGATGACGTCGGCATTCTTCTGAGCCACCATCTCCGTGTTCGCATGTGCCCATCCGTTCATCGATGCGAAGGCGTTCTCGGCGGATATCATGTTGATGATGTCGTTCACATACGTGTAATTACCAGCGACGTATGGGGCGCTGTCGGGTGAGAGTGCGACCATGACCTTCTTCTTCTCGAGGACATCTATCTTGGACGCAACGTTCTTCACTCCGAGTTCATCCTCGGAAATCGCATTCTGTGCGGTCATCTCATACCCCATGGCTTGACCGACGATGAACGTGTTGTTGTAGATGGTCTTCATGTCCTCTCCTTCGTAGAGGACGATGGATGTGACGCCCGCATCCCTGACAGCCTTCGCGACTTGTACCTGATTGTACTGCGTACTGTCGGCGACGACGATGTCAGGGTTCTGTTTCATGATGATCTCATAGCTTGGGTCTGTGTATGTCCCCACAACAGCGATCTTTCCTTCGTTCTTCATCTTGATGATGGAGTTGGGGTAGTTGCTGTAGTAATCCGCACCGACTATTGCAGCGACCGCGTTCATAGCACCGACTGTCTCTGTAGCTACGGGTGAGAGTGTCACTACGCGCATCGCCTGTCCATAACCGTATACGCTGACACCTGTGGCATCGACGGCAACGGTAGGCGTCTCGTCGGATGTTCTGTAGGCCCATGCGACGATGGCATAATCCTTCATGTTAATTTCATATGAATTGGATTTGGTCCATGTCGTGGAGTTCTTCACCACGTACCACAGGCCCCAAGAATGCGTATCGTCATTGGTCACACCGTTGATCTCCGTAACAACATCGTTATCGATCGTCAGGGTGTAACCATGTTTCTCACAGGATCTTTCCAGAAGTGATATCGGATGGCTCGATACATTGAGGTCGTACTCGAACCACACGGTATCATATTCCTCGAAATCGATCAATATTCCGTCAGCATGCGCTAGGGAACTCTCTCCTGAATGCAATGATACGATCCCTGAGAGAATCACTCCTATGAGGATTATCGATGCCGTCAAACAGACCTTCAGTTGTTTTATGGTCATCTTCTTCCGTTGTGTCAAATTATCGTCCTCAGAATCTTTCATCGTATCAGGTTGGATGATACAGCCAATGTGTTGTCTGCTATTAAATGATATGTGTATGGCAGTTTGGGTTGGATTAATAATCCAAAAGTATTATATCGCATCATGTTCAATTTGGACTTAACATCCAACAAGGGTTATTATCATGAATGGAAAATTGAAAGCATTGACACTAGCAATCGTTGCTATGTTCTGTCTCACTGCGGCTATCTGTGTCATCGATGACAAGGATTCATCTGCAGCGGACTCCGTCGAACATTACCTTTACTTCGAGATAGTCAGTGACGATGGACTGGTAACAAGCAGTGATTGGATCAAATTCACATCGACAACTGACGCTACGGATTTCGTTACCGAAGCCAACAAAGCATTTGCATATTATGGGTACACCAACATCAAATTCATCGACAAGGGGACATACCTTTCCATTACATACGATACTAAGGGTGTATCATCCTGTTTCGTTGGAAGTGATGATGGAAAGAGCTGGGTGAAGGTTGATGATACTAAGGGACAGTACCCTAATGCGAAATACATCGGACTTGCACTCAACAACGGTTACATCAGCAAAGAAGTGTATGATAAACTTGATGATGATCAGAAGAAGAACTGGTCGGAGACCACAATGAGTGGAAACTACGCATATGTCAAGTCCACGATCGAGGCAAAAACAACAGATGCAGACACCCACAAATTCCCCGAGGAATACACGAGTCATGTGTTCGTAGAGATTATCGGTGCAGATGGAAAGGACACATCGACAAAATGGGTCGAGTTCAAATCATTGAAGACCTTGGCATCATTCGTTAGCAACGCTAACACAACATTCGCAAACAACGGACTCAGCAAACTCACATTCTCTTCGAGTGGTTGGGTAACATATGATGGAAGCTTTAGCAATGCTACATACTACGCTAAGGACAAAGAGTGGGTCGCTGTAGGATCGGACCCTAACGACTACACTAACGAAGTCATCGCTCTTGCTGTCGGAAACGGTTACATCAGTACTGATGTCTACAAAGCACTTTCTGATTCTGAGAAGGAATCATGGAAGAGTACTGGTTCATCAGGTACTGATTATGACTACATGAAGGTCGTTACCGAATCCACAACCGGATACGAATCATCCAGCAGCAACAACACCGGACTCATCGTCGGTATCGTCGTTGTTGTGATCGTAGTGATTGCCGCAGCATCATTCGTCTTCCTCAAGAAGAAGTGAAGATTCTCACAAACCCGTGAAACCTCTTACTGCGGACGGTAACGTCCGCAGGTCTATCAATTCTAAAATCGCTCTAATCCACCACAATCGATGACGAAATCCTTCGGGATATCACCTTTCGAGATGTATTTCATGGGCAATCCAGAAATACCATCCAACGGAATTGTCAATACGGCATACAACCGGAGGAATATCATGAACGGAAAACTCAAGACAATGACATTGGCGATCGTCGCCATGTTCTGTATCACTGCAGTCGTATGTGTCGTAGGTGATACGGACACATCCGCCGATGATACCATAGACCGTTTCCTATACTTCGAGATAGTGAACGAGGACGGAGTGGTGGTCGAGACGGATTGGATCAAGTTCACATCCACGACCGACCCATTCGATTTCGCTGAGAAAGCATCGGCGGCATTCGCATTGTACGGACATCCTGATATCGGATTCACCGTCTCGGGCGAGTTCATAACGATCGATTTCGAGGGAGCGACCACACCCGCACCCTACGTGGGGAGCGATGACGGTAAGAGTTGGGTGTTCGTCAACGACACATCCAAACAATACCAACCGGCGAAATACATCGCATTGGAACTCGACAACGCATACCTCACCGAAGAGACCTACGAGAAGGTCGCAGATAAGGATGCATGGAAGAAGACCGGTACCGGCGATCCCGAGGCATACGTCAAGATCCCGGCCGAGATGCCGACGGATGCCGCGAGTCACGAATTCCCCAAGGAGTACACGAGTCATGTGTTCGTAGAGGTCATCGGAGATGACGGGAGAGATGTATCCACACAGTGGGTGGAGTTCAAAGCGGTCAAGACACTGAAGTCATTCATATACAACGCGAACAAGGCCTTCGTCGATTGCGGTCTCAGTAAACTGGAGTTCACATCCACGGCCTGGATCATATATGACGGGAGCATAAGCAACGCCTCATACTACGCAGACGGTAAGAAATGGGTCGAGGTGGGAGCGGATACCAACGTCTATCTCAGCGATTCCATCGCACTCGCTGTCGGGAATGGATACATAAGCACGGATGTCTACAATGCACTCTCGGATTCCGAGAAGGGATCGTGGAAGAGTACGGGTTCATCGGGTACCGCCTGGGACTACATGAAGATAGTCGAAGAATCCACGAGCGGATACGAATCCCAGAATGGTGTTGCGGTGTACATCGCCGTGGGGATGTTGCTCGTCATCGTGATAGGCACGATCCTCGCTTTCAGAAAGAGAATGTGATCTCTGATAAACTACAAACTGCGGACGGTAACGTCCGCATTCCTTTCTTTTTAGGATTCGACAGTTTCTAAATCCATGACATCGTTGATGATGATATGTTCGCGGATGCGCACCTCCATATCGCCGATGACGGACTCGGTACAGGATACAAGGACATCTGCGAAGCAGGATTGTTGTTCTGCAATGCGACGAGACCTTCCGATTGGAACATATTGGAGAGGTCGATGCAATCCGACGACAGGATAGTGCCGTTCTTCGGCACGCATCCGTGGTATTGCGATGAGTATGATGGGGAAGAGGCATTGATCAACATACTGGAAAGATATCCCGAGGCCAATGTGGGCGAGATAGGTCTCGACGGGATACGTTCCGGATGTGAAGCATTCGAGATATTCACGGAACAGTTGCACATCGCATCGGAGGTGGACAGAGTAGCGAACATACACATGGTACGTTCCACGGATGATGTCCTTGCCGCATTGAGGGGATGTGACGTGAGATCGATAATACATTCATTTGATGTATCCGCAGGATTCTTGGAGGCATTCGTCAGGCGTGGTTGTTATCTCTCGATATCTCCGAGACTGTTCAGGAAGCCCGATGAGAAGGTGAATGACATCATACGTGCCATTCCTAAGGATAGATTGTTATTGGAATCCGATCATGAAGGCGGAGAGATGGATATGCATGAGCACATCTCCAAAGTGGCATCGGTGATCGGTATGGATGCCGATGAACTGTCGGATTTGACATATAGGAATGCTTGCGATGTGCTGAGAGGATGAAATCAATCCCACGTCATGAATGGGATCATGTAGATCGGTACGTATGTGACATCACCATCCACCCTCAGATCCTTCGAATGGATGATGAAAGCTCTTCTGATACGTTCTTTGTACTTCTCCATCAGCACATCGAGGGATCTGTGCGGTGTCGATCTACCGGATTTCACCTCCAAAGGTACGATCCCGGAGATACTCGGGAGTATGAAATCCACTTCGTATTTCCTTTCACTGTCCTTCTTCTCGAACTCGGTGAACCAGAGGTCGTACCCTCTGCACGTCAGTTCCTGTGCGACCATGTTCTCGAACAACATCCCCTTGTTCATGGACATTTCCCCATCCATCAGGAGTCCGTATGTCTCTGCCAGTCCCTTCCTATCATTCTGGAAGGCGAGACTTATCAGTAGACCGGTGTCGAGGAGATAGCATTTCACCCTGTTGACGTCCTCGCTCAGACCGATCGCTACGTTCGGGTCGGAACTGCAACGGCATCTGTTGAAAATCATGGCGTCACAGAGCCATTCCATGGCTCTGTCGTAGTCCCTCTTCCTTGTCCCCCTTTCGATCTTGGTCGGGGACAGCACCTTATGCGGGGAGGACAGTATCGCAGGGATGCTGTCGAACAGATTCAATGCCCTTTCCATGGATGGCCCAGGTATCTTACGGATGTCGTCACGATAGAGGCCGATGATGTCCTTCTTGACATATTCCGCTTCCATGAGATCGTGATGTTCCAGATAGGTGGAAACGACCTGCGGCATACCTCCTATTATCATGTACTCGGTGTATTTCTTCAGTATGGATCTGTGTGTGGTGTCACCCAACGGTTCCTTCCTATCCATGAACGATCTGAGCATATCGGCGGTCACTTCGTCACCGTTCGCCCACAACCATTCCTCGAAGTCCATCGGATACATGTCGATCTTGTGTTCCTCCGAGGGGATCCTTATCCCTGCGACCTTGGACTTCACGGTTATGAGCGATCCCGTCTCGATGTAATCGTATCTACCATCCTTCACCAGGGCCTTGATCATCTCCCTTGCCAACGGGAATGCTTGGACCTCGTCGAAGATGATGACACTGTCCCTTTCGTGGAGTCTTGTCCCCGTCTTCAATTGGAGACGGTTGAACAACATGTTGAGATCGGTCTTGTTGTCGATGAATATGCGACGCATCTCATCGTCCGTTTCGACGAAATCTATCAGGATGTAACTCTTGTACCGATCCTTGGCGAACCTTTCGACGAGAGTGCTCTTACCAACTCTTCTGGCTCCCTGTACCATGATGGCGGAACGTCCGTTGGAAACGTTCTTCCATTCGAGCATCTCGTCGTAGGCCTTTCTCTTGAATTCCATCTTCGTTCGTGATGTCCAATGGTTCTTGAGTATATAGATATGACAATTTTGCAACTGAAGAAATCCGCTATTTTGCCACTTTTGCAACTGAAGGGTTGATCGATGATAGTATCGCAAGGGAATAATAAAGGGAATGATAAGGGAATGATAAATAACACCTATGTGCATAATGTCTGATAACTATGGATGACCTGGGTCTTGAAAGCGGAACGTCGGAATTCGAACAGGGTATCGATGAATTGGTGGACGTCATCATCTCCCTAACGGCATTGCTCAACAAGAACGGATGTGGTGAGGTCCTTTTCGACGCGAAGTATGGTGAGGAAACGATCGAGAGAGCCATAGCTGATTCCATGGATCCTCACGTGACGCCGGTCATCGAAAAGAGGACATCATCGGATGGAAAGAACCGCATCTCTGTGAAGGTCGACGGGAACAATCGCCCCTATGCATGTCGTGGTATTGCATACATCAGGGATGGTGAGGAGAATCGCAGGATGACGATGTCGGAACTCCGCAGGATGTTCATGAGCCATGGTAACAATCTGATCGAATCCATATCGAACGAACATGGATTGACATTCAATGAACTGATCGGGATCCTGGGCGAGGATGATCATTTGGTGAGGAGATTCGATCTCATCAATTCCGATGGTGAGTTCAATCTCCAAGGATCGATGCTATCCGATCAGAACCCTATCGTATTGACGATCACGTTATTCTCCGGTGTGGATCGCACCGTGACATCCCATAGGGTCGACTTTTCCGGACACTGTCTCATCACACTGATCCGCAGGACATTGGACTACATCGAAACATTGAACGAGACCTCGGTCGAGGTAGGTGAGGGCGTACGTAAAGAGAGAAAACTCTTCGATATGACATCCGTCAGAGAGGCTTGGATCAATGCGTGCGTACATAACAATTGGTTGGGCATGATATCTCCGACGATACACGTATTCGACGACAGGATGGAGATCGTATCCTTCGGTCCGATGCCGCATCCGCTATCGGAAGAGGATATGTTCGAAGGGATAAGCCACCCCATCAATGCTTCTCTCATGGACATATTCGTCCGTACCGGGTTATCGAAGGGTACGGGTTACGGTATCCCATTCATAGTAGAGCATCACGGCAGGGGATGTATCGGATCATCCAACGCAGGGGTCACTGTGACCATACCGTTCACAAGCGAGCGTGCATCCGCATCCCTCAGAGGTCAGAACATCATGCTGACGGATGCGGAGAGATCGATCCTCGATACACTGAGAGTATGCCCGCATTACACACTGAACGATGTCGCCGGACTCACAGGACTCAGCAGATCGTATGTGGGGAAGGCAATGATGAAACTGAAGGGATCGGGGCTGGTGGAGAGAAAGGGCTCCAATAAGGTAGGGTTATGGAAAGTGGCGGATCGATGACACATCCCGTTGCAATCCATTATATCCCATCCATACAATCATTCGATGACCCGTCATAAAACAAAGGGATGATCAGACATGAAGGCCAACATCAACGGAAAGACCGAGAACATCCGCGCCGTATGGTTCGAGGATGGCAAAGTGACGATGATCGATCAACGCGAATTGCCCGAGAAGGTGGTGATAGTATCATTCAAGGATTACAGGGATGTCGCAGAGGCCATCAGGAACATGACCACACGCGGTGCCCCCTCGATAGGTGCCACCGCGGCCTACGGTATGTGCTTGGCAGCGATCAACGGAGATGATATCCCGCAGGCCGCCAAGGACATCAAGGCGGCAAGGCCCACTGCGAACGATCTGTTCTATGCCGTGGATCACATGTTGGAAAGACTCTCCGAAGGAGAGGATCCCATAGAGGCCGCGGATGCTTACGCACAGTCGATGATCGACAGGTGTACCAAGATCGGGGAGTACGGCGGAGAATTGATCAAGGACGGATACAGGCTGATGACCCACTGTAATGCGGGTGCATTGGCCACCGTGGATGTGGGTACGGCATTGGCACCCATGCGCAAGGCGCATGATGACGGTAAGAGATTCTTCGTATACGTTTCGGAGACAAGGCCGAGGTTACAGGGGATGCAGTTGACCGCATGGGAGCTCCTGCAGGAAGGGATAGATCATGCCATAATCCCGGACGGTTCATCCGGACATTTCATCAGGAAGGGCGTGGACATGATTATCGTCGGTGCCGACAGGATAGCGGCGAACGGTGATTTCGCCAACAAGATCGGTACGTTCGAGAAGGCGGTATTGGCCAAGGAGTTCGATGTACCGTTCTACGTTGCGGCACCTATCTCCACATTCGATTTCAACACAAAGACGGGCGAGGATATAGTCATCGAGGACCGTTCCGAGGAGGAGGTTACGATGGTGAAGGGTGTGCGCATAGCACCCGTCGGTTGTAAGGCATTGAATCCCTCATTCGACATGACACCCGCCAGATATGTGACGGGATTCATCACCGAGAAAGGGATCCTGAAACCGTCGGAGATATCGAAGGTGAGGGAATGAACGAACTCTACGCAAGGGAACTGCTCACGGATATGTGCAGGACCATCTACAACAGGAACCTCACGGTATCCGCAGGCGGTAACATGAGCATGAGGGTTGATGATTATGTGTTGATCACACCCTCCGGCAGGAACAAGGGTATGCTCACTCCCGATGAGTTGGTGAAGTTATCCTTGGATGGGGAGATATTGTCCGAGGGGAGACCATCGATAGAGCACAAGTTCCATCTTGCGTTATACAGGAAGAATCCGGATGTGAATGCGATTGTGCACTGTCATCCTTTATATTGCACCACATTGGCAGTCATCGGGAAGAGGATGAACACATGTCTCACCCCCGAAGGGATAATGCTGTTGGGTGAGGTTCCCACGATCCCTTATTACACTCCGGGTTCGGATGAGTTGGTGAAGGCTGTCGAGGATCATTCCGATAGCATGGCGATGCTGATGGCTAAGCACGGTGCTCTGACCCAGGGAGCCACGTTGGAGGAAGCTTACGACCGTATGGAGGAGATGGAGTTCCAGGCCCATATGCAGTTATTGGCGAAGCGTGCCAGGAATCTTCCAAGATCGGAGATAGACAAGATCAGAGGGATGCTATGATATTGATCACCAAATGGTTCGGTTGTTTCCTCTGTGACGAGAACAGGATAGTCGATAAGAGACTCTTCCCGAAGGATGCTTCCATCATCTCGGAGAAGTTGGCGTTGATGCAGAGGGGAGGGACGTTACCCGAGGAGCACGAGCTCGTTGAAGGGAAGAGTAAGATGTTCGTTGCGGATAGGCGTCAGGCGTTGTTGGGTAAACCAACGTTGTTCGATTCATCGTTCATCAAGGCGGAGAATTACGGTTACGATAATGCGTTGATGCATGAGGCCATGTTGGGATTGGGGAGATTGAGGACATCGGAACCCATACCGAGGGACAGGAGTCTTGTGCAGGCGATAAGGAATCTCGACGATCTGATAGAGACAGCCAATCTATTGAACGAGAGATTGCATGAATGGTACGGCCTCCATTTCCCGGAATTGGCCGATCATGCTAAGGATAGGAGATACGCAGATCTGATCGCGAGATACGGCGAGAGGGATGGGATAATAGAGGATCTTGGGATAGAGATGGAATCCATCGGTGCCGAGTTGGACGGGGAGGATATGAGAGCCGTTCAGGATCTTGCGGATACCCTCTGCAGGATATACGACGACAGGGAGAGGACGGAAGATTATATCTCGGGGATAGTGAAGGATTCCTGTCCTAACTTGTGTGCATTGGCGGGAGGTCCGTTATCGGCTAGATTGATATCCTTGGCGGGAGGGCTCGAGAGATTGGCATCGTTACCGTCATCCACCATACAGATGCTGGGGGCGGAGAAGGCCATGTTCAGGCATCTGAGATCGGGTAAGAGACCGCCGAAACACGGTGTGATCTATCAGCACCCCGAGGTACATAGGGCACCGAAGTGGCAGAGGGGCAACATCTCCAGGGCTTTGGCCGGGAAGATCTCGATCGCTGCGAAGATAGATCAATATGGTGGGGAGTTCAGAGGGGATGCTCTCAGCGAAGAGTTCCTGAAACGCGTGGAGGATATCAAACGCAGATATCCGAATCCGCCGAAGAGGCCACAGAATCAGGGTGGCAAGAAGAGATTCAACAGGAAGAGACGTTGAATCCGTTTCTCTAAGATGCCGTTCCCGGCATCATTCTTCATTCGATTGGTGCACATGATCCGTTCCTTCAATAATCAATATATTAATAATTAAGAATTAATAACTATAATTATGGATAGAAGGATGTTGATTATACCGTTGGTACTGACGGCGTTATTGGTTTTGGTAACGTTGGGTACTGATGAGGCTGATGGGGAATCAATAAAGAAAATAGTGGTTAATGGACACAATATTGAGTTTGATAGCGACTTATTTAGTGTAAGTTGTAGGTCTAGTGATGGAAATGTAAAATACAAACTAAATGACATAGCGAATAATACAACAATAACATCGGCAGGCGTACTGAAATTGTATGCTTCTACAAAAGTCGGACATTGTATACCAAGGTTGAATGGAAACGTACATTCGGGCAGTGCAGTTCTTTTGAATGGAGATGGTAGTAGCATAATATTCTCAGTGGAGATGTGTCAACACAAGATTGCATTCTCAGCAGAGAATGCGGATTTAGTGGGTGCGACAATAGATACTTTTTATCTTTCAGAGCTATCGGCAGAGCTTTATGGCGAGATTAATCTGCCAGAGGTTCCGCTTGCCTTAGTAAAATACGGATATGAATCGCACTGTTGGAATACAGAAGAAGACGGATCTGGGATAGATTTCTTACCAGGAACGAAGACGGTAACTGAAGATTTTCTTGATACAATCTGTAGAGATTGTACAAACTACAAACTTACGTTGTACCCGAAATACATCAAGAAAGAGTATCAGATCCTGTGCGAAGTTAACGATGGCGTACGTGGAAACATAGTATTGTGCCCCTCAATAAAGATTGATGAATCTATCAATCTTTCAGATCATGTTATTGAAAGAGATGGTTCTGTCTTTAAATATTGGACATATAGAGAATTGAGATTCTATGCGTCAGACGTCTTTACACTCAATAAGGAGATGATTAAAGATACAGATGAGATTATTTTCTCTGCGCAATGGCATGCTTCCATAATACCAAATCTGGAACACTGCACATCCACCATGGATTCCGAAGTTGTTGATTACGGGACAGAATGGTCTACAACAATAAAACCACACGATCACTATCGTCTTCCGAGTGAGATCTCCTCAGTAGGGGCATCATACGTTCTCAACCCTAATGGTACTGCAACATTATCCACCAATAGCGTCAGTTGTCCGATATCATTCACGATAACCGCAATTCCAATCGAGCACACAGTCACATTCAACTCGAATGGAGGTTCGGCGGTTGAGGATCTTACGTTCAATGAAATCGACACTCAAACATTCCAGACGCCCACCAATGGCATCTACGAATTCAACGGATGGTTCAATGGTGATAACAAGATCGAGAACACTGCCGGACTTCTCAACGATATCACAGTGGTCGCAAAATGGACGCCAGTGTATAACGTCAATTTCTACGATGATCGGGGTGGAGCACTCATCAAGGAATGTACCACAAAAGGCAGTGTCACAGCACCGACGGATCCGACAAGGTCGGGATATAACTTCACTGGTTGGAGTTCATCCGATGGTGTGTTCACAGGAACCGTCAGCAAGGATACCAATTACTATGCTCAATGGAGTGCGATCTATGTGCCACCGACTCCAACACCCGTTCCAACAGAACCCGAACCAACGGTCACGTTCTATCTCGAAGAAGGCGGGGACGTGTACATGAAATGCACTTCATCCGAATTGGAAGAATTACCAACACCCACGATCGAAGGTTATGCGTTCGATTATTGGTATCAGAGGGTCGATGACGAGGTATTGGAGGAATTCACAGGCGAATTCGATGAGGACATCGATGTCTATGCCCATTGGACGGCGATCATGAACAGATACCACCTATACGAGGGCGGCGACACATGGTACGAAGGATACGTCTGTTTCGAGAGACCGACCAGGGATGGATACGAATTCGATAGCTGGTACATAATAAGGGATGATCAGAAGGTACAGTTCACGGAAGGTCTGGATCTGGATGTGTATGCTTCATGGAAGGAGAAGGCAGTCCCCCCGTCATCCGACGGGAAGATCAACCTCATCCTCCCGATAGTTGCGATATCCCTGATCGCCGTGATGATCCTGGGATTCATCATCTATCAGAAGAGGCTCAAATGAGCCCTTCCCTCATCCTTCTGAGAGCTTCCTCGATCCTGGGGACGGGCTGTGTGACGGTCATCCTCACATAGCCTTCCGCGGATTCGCCGAATCCCGAACCCGGTGTCACCACGATACCGAGATCCAACATCTTCTCGGTGAACTCGAGGGACGTCTTACATTTGGAGTCGAACCAAATGTAGAACGTTCCCTTGGGCATCCTTACGTCGAATCCCAACTCTCTGAGCCCATTCACAAGCACCTCCCTCCTGTGGGAGTACTCCTTCATGTTCTCCCTGACGGCTTCGGGTGCCTCTCCGTTCTCGCCGTACATCTCCAATGCCTTCACAGCAGCCTTTTGGATGAAGATCGGTGCTCCGGAATCTATCTGCCCTTTACATTTCTTCAATCCCGCTATGAGATCGGGGTGACCTACGGCATATCCCAATCTGAATCCCGTCATGTTGAAAGTCTTCGAGAACGAACCGAACTCTATCGCATTCTCGCCGATCCCGAGGATCGACGGTGCCTGATAACCGTCGTAGGTCATCTCGCAGTACGCATCATCGACACAGAGTATCGTGTTGTTATCCTGACACCAATCGTAGATCTTCTTCAGATACGCTTTATCGCAAGTGGCACCGGTAGGGTTGTTGGGGTAGTTGATGTATAGCATCTTTGCACCCCTGGGACATTCGTCCACGTCCAAGAGCCAATCCTTCTCCGCTCTCAGGGGTACCTTTACGCATTTTGCTTCATTGAATATGGTGGAAGCTCCCGAATATACGGGATATCCCGGGCTTGGTGCGATTATGGTCTCTCCCGGATTGACGAAGGACTGTGCGATGTTGAAGATCGCCTCCTTCGAACCGATGGTGATACATACCTGTGTATTGGGATTAACGTCAACACCGTATCTCTTCTTGTACCATCTTGCGACCGCGTCCCTGAGATCCTTCTCTCCCGCGGACGATGAATACTTCTGATTTGCATTGATCTTCGATTGAACGCACATCTCCTCCACGATCTCGTCGGGTGTGGGGAGATCGGGGTCACCGATACCGAAATCGATGATATCGACACCCTCCGCTCTCTTCTTGGCTGTCATCTCCTCCAATCTCACGAAGAGGTATGGGGGAAGTCTCTGTAATCTCTCAGCGAACTCATACTTCATGTTCATTCCTCGTAATCCCCTGCGTATACGAAGGTCGCAGGCCCCTCCATCTTCACGAACTTAAGATCCTTATCGACGGTGATCCTCAGCCATCCGCCGGGGAGTTCCACATCGATGGGTTTATCGAACGGTACCATCCCGTTCAATGCGGCTGCGGTGGTGGTGGCACATGCGCCTGTTCCGCAGGCGAGCGTCCATGCCGCACCGCGTTCGTAGACGCGGATGTGTATCCCTTTTTCATCAACGGTAGCGAATTCCACGTTGGTCTTCTTCGGGAACAATCTGTGACATTCGAGGATCGGACCCAACGTATCGATCTTATCATTGGATAATTGATCGAATGTGACGAAATGCGGATTACCCATGGAGATGCAGTTGCCCTTGACGGGTCCCGCGGCTGTGTTTATCGTTACAGTTTCCAAATGTTCCAGATTAGTTTTTCCGGGTGCTTCCAGGATGGGTGCACCCATGTCTATGGTGACCGTTCTCACCTTACCGTTATCGACGGTGACATCCGCTCCGAGATTGCCTCTGAGTGTGTTGATGGTGAAACTCTTACCATCGACCTTACTGAAATCGTATGCGAACTTCGCTACGCATCTGATGCCGTTACCGCACATCTCCGCTTCGCTACCGTCGGCGTTGATTATCCTCATGGTGATGTCTGCACCATCGATCCCGGGGAGGACATACAGCACGCCATCCGCACCTATGCCGAAATGTCTGTCGCACATCCTCTTGCAAAGATCGTTGTCGATCTCAAGATCCTCATCGATCCCGTTGAGGACGATGAAGTCGTTACCTATGCCGTGATACTTCCAGAAAATCATCTGAGTCTCTCCGGTATGATCTGGTGTCTCCAGAGATCGTCCATGGTCTCGGCCTCCCTTATGAGCTCGGCTTTTCCATTGTTGACAAGTACCTCTGCACACAACGGTCTGGAGTTGTATCTCGAGGACATGGAGAATCCGTACGCCCCTGCGTTGTATACACAAAGGAGATCGCCTTCCTTGGGGTCGGGGAGGATCCTGTCGTGCGCTATGTAGTCGCCTGTCTCGCAGATAGGTCCGACCACTTCGTACTTGGCGACACATGCCTTGTTGAACTTGTTGGCGAGTGCCACATGGTGATATGAATCGTAGAATGATGGGCGGATCAGAGTGTTGAATCCCGCATCGATGCCTACATACTTCTTCGGTCCGGCATCCTTCACATCATTCACTCTCGAGAGGAGGATGGTGGAATCGCATACTATGTACCTTCCGGGTTCGAGACATACCTTCTTCACATCACTCTCTTCGAGTATCATGTCTGTGATCTCCGCTCCGAGGTCGTTCACATCGCATTCCTCCTCCTGAGGTTTGTACGGTACGCCGAGTCCACCGCCGAAATCGATGAACTCCAGATGTATATCCAACTCATCCCTCAGCCTGTTGGTGAGCTCTATGAGCACCTCCACGACCTCGATGAACGGGTCGGTGGTGTTCCCTCCGGATCCCGTGTGTGCGTGTATCCCTTTGATATCGTAACCTAATTCCTTGGCCCTGGCATATGTGTCCATCACTCTATCATAGGGGATACCGAACTTGGCACCCTTACCACCGGTCATGACCTTCGCACCGTGTCCCGAGGACACGCCGGGTGTTATGCGGAAGGAGATGGGGAATCCCTTGCGTCTGTCACCGAGTATGGTGGATAACCTTTCCAATTCACTCTCGGAGTCGATGTTTATCTTACATCCGGTCTCGACGATCTCCTCCAATTCCCTGTCGGAGACGTTCACACCCGTATACATTATCCTCTCGGGGGTGAAACCCGCCTTGAGACAGGTGAGCACCTCACCTATGGAGACGGCATCGATGCAACTGCCCTCCTGCTCCAATATCCTGAGGATGGCGAGATTCGTGTTCGCTTTGCATGCATAGTGTATCTCCGTCTCCATGAAACGCGAGAACGCTTCGTACACCTTGCGATAGTTCTCCCTGACTATCTGTTCGTCCGTCACGTAGATCGGGGTGCCGAATCTCTCGGCCATCTCGACGGTGGACATACCGCCGAACTGCATGACTCCATCCTTACCTTCGAAATCCCTCATCATTGGCCGTCGCCTCCGCCGATGAAGTTCTTATGGAGAGTCTTCACGACCTTGGCGGCCATATCCGTGGATACGACGAAGTTGAGACAGACCTCGGATGCGCCCTCGGAGATCATCTCCACGCTCGCACCCACTTCCTTGACGGCTTTGAACACATCTCCGCAGAATCCTACCCTGTGTAACAATCCGTCGCCTACTGCACATATCAATGCGAAGTTGCTCCTGACGTCGATCCTCTCGATCTCATCATCGTTCAACTCGTTGAGGTACTTCAGTGCCTTGTTCACATCGAGACTGTGTATGAGGAATGCGATGGATGATAATGATGTGGATATCGCATAGATGACTATCTCCGCCTCGGCGAACTTCTCCATGATCCTCGCTACGGTGGCCTGTTTGTAGGAGATCTCTCCGGAGATGATCGTGAGTCTCGACAGATCCAATTTCATCGCTACGCTCTTCAACGGTGTGTCGCCGGGAGTCTTCATCTGATGGATCTGAGTACCGGGTTCATCCGGTTTGTATGAGTTCTTGACCCATACGGGTATGTGCTTCATCCTTGCGGGCTCGATGGTCCTCGGATGGAGTACCTTCGCACCGAAGTGCGCCAATTCCGCGGCTTCATTGAAGTTCATCTCCTTGATCACGACCGCGGATGGCACCAATCTAGGATCGGCGCTCATGAATCCGTCCACATCCGTCCATGTCTCTATGCTATCCGCATCCAACGCATTACCGATGGCCGCGGCGGCATAATCGGAACCTCCTCTTCCGAATGTCAGGGGTTTACCTTCCTCGTTTATGCCGTAGAATCCCGTGATAACGGGGATGACACCGTCGTTGATCAACGGCTTGACCTTCATGTTCATCGTCACCGATGTCTTCTTGAGGTCGCATGAACCGGACAGGGGTTTGCCTATTGCATACACTCCCGCGGTCTCTGCGGTGAGTGCCACGGATTTGAATCCGAGCGAGCGTATTGCGAACGATAATAAGAGTGATGAGAATCTCTCACCCTGTGATGTCACATTATCTGTGAAGAACGGATCCTCCTTCCTCGATTCGTTGGTCAACAGATCCTTGAAACCCGCGAAACGGTTCTCGAATTCCGTCATGAACTCATTAAGAAGATCGCCTTCGAGGATCTCCTTGGCGGTGTCGATGTGTTTGGACCTGAACTGTTCCATCACGGATTCCATATCCGTCGTCTTATCTTCCACCGCATGTACCAGGAAGTTCGTTATACCCGACATGGCCGATACAACGACCACCTTCTTCCCTTCCTCACCCGTTATGATCCTCGCGGACCTCATTATAGCATCGGCGGAACCTACGCTGGTCCCGCCGAACTTCAAGACTGTGATCATAGACCGAACACCTCGTTCATCGTGTGCATCCTTCCATCCTTCTTGTCGGCTATCCATCTGATCGTGTCGATGCATCCTCTTGCGAACACCTCGCGCGATACGGATCTGTGTTTCAATTCCAGTAACTCCATACTGCCGCCGAACATGACGGTATGGTCACCGTAGACGTCCCCGGCCCTAACGGAGTGGATGCAGATCTCCTGTCCCCTCTCGCCCGTTACGCCCTGTCTGCCGTATTCTAAATCGTTTATTCCCGTTACCCTCTGCATCCTGCGTACCGCTTCCATCGCGGTACCGGACGGTGCATCCTTCTTGTGCCTGTGATGCGTCTCTATCACTTCGATATCATAGCCTTCGAGTGTCGATGCCATGATCTCGCACATCTTCCAGAAGACGTTGACGCCTCTGGCGAAATTAGCTGACACTATCCCGGATACACCGTATTTCGATACATTGTCGGTCAGATCCTGTATGGATCTCTGATCGATACCCGTGGTGCCGACGATGACGTTGGTACCCGTGGATGGGATATCGGCGATGATCTTGGATGCCGCGGACGGTGTGGTGAGATCCACATACACATCCGCATTGTCAAGAAGATCCATCAGATCCTCCGGTGCCGATGCCTTGACCCCATCGTATAGTATCTTTCCGATGTTACCGCCGGATCTCGATACCGTTGCACCTACGAGATCTATATCCTCGGATTCCACCGCAAGGTCACATACCATGCGTCCGAGCTTACCAGTGGCTCCTCCAACCACCAGATTGATCATAACAATCCCAGTCTCGCGATGTCCATGTCGAGTATCGGACGGTTCTTCACCGATAGTTCGGTCAACGGGAGCCTGAGCTTACCGTTGCCGTAACCGAGTCTCTTCATGACGTACTTGATCGGTATCGGATTGGATTCGATGAACAGATCGTTGAACAGGGGCATGAGCTTGAAGTGTATCTCTCTTGCTTCCAGATACTTCTCCTGCTTGCAGAGGCTGATCATCTGGCTCATGGAGCGGGGGCAGCAATTGGCTGCTACAGAGATCACGCCGTCGCAACCCATTCCCATGAGGGAGAATGTAAGGCCATCGTCTCCCGAAAGGACCTCGAATCCCTTCGGTCTCTTGCAAAGTATCTCTTGAATCTGATTGACATTGCCGCTGGCTTCCTTGATCGCCGATATCCCGGGGAGTTCCGCCAACCTGAGGGTGGTCTCGGCGGCTATGTTGCTGCCGGTCCTTCCCGGTACGTTGTAGATGATCAACGGTATGTCGATCGCTTCGCTGATCGCCTTGAAGTGCTGATATATACCCTCCTGAGTGGGCTTGATGTAATACGGGGAGATGGATAGGATACCATCGCAACCGATGTCTGCGGCCGCCTTACTGAGATATATCGCTTCGGATGTGGCGTTACTTCCGGCTCCCGCGATGATCTTCGCGTGCTTCGCCTGATCCCTCACGATCTCCACCACACGTATGTGCTCCTCATGGCTCAATGTAGCCGATTCTCCCGTGGAACCGCAGGGTATGAGGACGTTCGCTCCGTTCTCCTCCTGGAAATCCACCAATCTTCTCAATCCGTCCTCATCCACGGAACCGTCGTCCCTGAAGGGCGTGATCAATGCCGTTGCCGTTCCTCCGAACATCAGATCACCCCGACGTGTTCCTTGAGGATGAGACGCGTACGGGTACTGATGATACTGTCATAGTGCCTCACCTTCTCTATTATCTCATTCAATTGATGTGATGATTCCACATCCACGATGGCGATGATGTCCTGATCGCCCGTCACTTCGTATACCTCGGATACTCCCGAGTATTCCGCCAATTCCTTGGCTATCTCCTCGGTGTCCGTGTTGACATCGATACGTATCTCCACCAATGCCTTCACGTTCTTCGAACTCGTCTTTATCGTGAATCCTCTGATCGTCCCGTCCTCGGTCAGTTTGCGGACCCTGCTCCTGATGGTACCTTCCGATACCCCGAGTTTGGCCGCTATATCGACGAACGGGCACCTGGAATCCTTCTTGAGTATCTCCAGGATGCGGTTGTCAAGACTGTCTGTCATTTATCGAGATCGCTCCTCGTGTTATTATATGGTCGAAGAGACGGAGCCGATATATTAATTTGACCTTGATTTTTGGATTTTTTCTACGATAATCGATTGAATTCGATGATAAAATACGAATTCAATCAATCATCAGTACGGAAATCGTCATGTTGATAGCGGAAATCGCTATGAGTATCATGGCGACGATTATCCAATCCTTGTCCCTCTCGATGATCAGACATACGGTGCTCACTATGACTCCCAATAACGGGCAGAGGATGAGTGCGCATATCCCTGTGTAGAGTACCGTTCCGGTGATGTCGGTCATGTTGAGGATTATACCGATCACGATCAGGATTATACTGCAGGTGATGGAATACTTCAACGTCCTTGCGGTGATGGATTCCATGTTCATATTATCCCTCCCGCCTGTAATATCATGACGAATGCTATCGCTATGACAAGTATCGAGAAGTATCTCTTCAACGAGGAGTTGTCGAACTTCCTGGATAGACGACTACCGACCACAGCACCCAAGAACGTACCTATGGCTACGAATCCCGCCAATTCGAGGTCCACGTGACCGCTGAGGAAGTAGATGATGGAACCGGAGAATGCGGTTATGCCTATCATGTAACTGCTTGTTGCTGTTGCAACCTTCATGGGTACCTTCATGACCATGTTCATCACAGGCACTTTCACAAGACCTCCGCCCACACCCGTGAGCGAGGATATTATCCCGGCCACGACACAAGCGGAGAATCCGATACCTCTGTGCTCGACGTCATATCTTAGAGTTTCATCTGTCTTCAGGTCGGTGTATGTGAACTCTCCGTCCTCCTTGTCATCGATATCGGTTGATGGATTGAGTATCATCTTGATCGCCGTGAGTATGAGTACGGCGGAGAACACGAGCATGATGATCCAACTCTCCAACGCAAGAGCGAGGAAGACACCGATCATGGAACCTATCACGGTACTTATCTCTAAGAGAAGGCCCAAACGTATGTTGGTGACCTTGTTCTCCATGTAGTAGATCGTTCCGCCCACGGATGTAGCAACGATACCTACGAGACTCACGGCCGCGGCATCCGTGGCCGATAGGCCGTAACATATCGTGAGCATGGGGACTATGATTATCCCGCCTCCGATACCGAACAACGCACCGAGGAGACCGGCCACCAGACCCACGACGATCAATGACAGCAACAGTATGGGTTCCATACGTTCGGCGGGATGCACTTGGGGATATTATCTCTATCGGTGGTCTTCGACATGACGGAGAAGGTCCGGATGACCATGTTCGATTTTGAGTAACTTGCGTAGGTTTGTCAAGTTTTATTTAATTTCAATAAAAATTTTATTGAAAGATGGATAAAATAAAGGGTTAAATACCAATATCACCTAGATGGTGACGATATGATCAAGGGAATCTCGTTACAGAATTTCATGTCGTTCGATGACATCGAATTGGATATGACCGACAAAGGTGGCAGATGCATGGATCACGCCTACATATTCGGGGAGAACGGTTCCGGAAAGACCAATCTCGTCGATTCCTTGGTCTTCCTGGTCAAATCCACGATGACCTTCTTCAACGATGGGTGGCATTGGTCCAACGAGTGGAGACCTTTCGGGAAATCACGGAATGATCAGTGGACCGGCGTGGACGGTATCGATGATATCCTGCCCGATTATCGTATGATCGGAGCCGAAGGAGGGACCAGACTGACCTTTCGTTTCGAGATCGATGGGTATGATGCCACCTACAGCTTGGAATTCGGTAAGGGGTGCTTGGTACAATCGGAGAGTCTTGATTTCGTCGTACGCAAGAAGAGTGGGAATCTGTTCAGGATAACGAAGGATGGGGCGAGATTGCAGAAGGATATGGTCACGGGCACTTATCGTAAGGAGATCCACTATCTGATAGAGAGGTATTGGGGGAAGCATACGTTCCTGGCGATCCTCATGCACGAGATATGGGCCAAGAACAGGAGTTTCACTGATTCGGCGATCTCGGAGAATATGCGTTCGTTCCTGGGATATATCAGATCCTTGGTGATAATGAAGGATGGAGAATACTTCACACCATATTCCGAACGGTTCGATATGCCTTCCGGCTTCGTGAGAGTGAAGGATTTCGATAGATTCGATGGATTCGAGACCGCGCTCTCCAAACTCTTCACAAGATCATATTCGGATATCAGATCAGTCTACTTCAAGAGAGACTATTATCCCGATGGGAACATCAGTTACAGACTGTATTTCGAGAAGGAGATCGCCGGGAAGACAAGGACCATACCGGCGAAGGACGAATCCTACGGTACGAAGCGTATGATCGATATCCTGCAATCCATATTGCTATGTGCGGAGGGAAGGACCGTGATAATCGACGGGATCGATCTGGGGATACACGGTCTGTTGATCTCGCAGTTGTTGGAACAATGCATCCCCGACATAACGGGACAGTTGATCGTCACGACCCATGACATATCGTTGATGACGTACAGGGATGCACCGAACACATTCATCATCTCCATCGACAGACACGGATACAAGAGGATAGACAGTATACAATCCATCGAACCTCCGAACGTAAAGACTAACGTACAGAAGAGATACGTCGAAGGATACTATTCCGGCATCCCGTTGATAGCGGACGTGGGTCTGAAGGACATATACGAGACATCGATGAGAAAGGGACGTTGAATCCGTATCATCCGTCATCATTATACCATGATTCGCGATTAGGTGAAAATCGTGACGATAGTCCTCGTTAGATACTGTGAGATCGGGCTCAAGAGCACTCCTGTGAGGAGGAGGTTCGAGAGCATACTCAAGGACAACATGTTGACGATGTTGGCCGCCGATGGTATAGAGGCATTCATCACATTCGCCGATGCACGTTATTACATCGAGACGGAGGACATCGAAGGTTGCGTCAGATCCGTCAAGAAGGTGTTCGGTATAGGTTCATTATCCGTGGCGGAGGTATGTTCTTCGGATATGCAGGACATATGTGATACCGCGGCGGAATACTCCGTAGGACGTATCTCCGAAGGGGAATCCTTCGCCGTGAAGTCGAGGAGAGAGGGTTCCCAACCGTACACTAGTATGGATGTCGGAAGGGAAGCGGGTTCCGCCATCTTCATCCGTAACGAGGAAAAAGGGATCAAGGTGGATCTGAAGGAACCGGACAAGACCTTCTATGTGGAAGTGAGGAACAACAAAGCATACGTCTTCGACGAGTACATCGCATGTCCCGGAGGATTACCCTTGGGGAGTCAGGGACGTGTCATCGCGGAATCCTATGACAGGAGAGGTACGGTATCCGCATGGATGATGATGAAGCGCGGATGTCGTGTACTTGTAGTTGGTGACAATGACATAGATCTTCTGACGAGATACGATCCGACACTCAGGGTGGTGGAACCTTCGGGCACGGAGACGTTGAAGGAGATCCTGGGAGTGGTGAAGGGGACATCACTGAAGGATTTGGATTCTGTGGATGTCTCCAAGTATTCCGTGCCTGTTTATTTTCCTACCATCGGCATGGACGATGCCGATGTTGAATCGTTATACGAATCAATCGTGAATTCGGAATTCTGACCCCGTTCGGTTTATCATGGAGCAGTTGCATGTCATGTCCATGACATGCCGTGTGAGATTCCTTCCCGATGAGAGAGAGGTAGAGGTACCCGAAGGTACGATGATCTCCGATGCCGCCGTCGAGGCGGGTGTGGAGATCAATCTTCCATGCGGAGGGAGAGGAAGATGCGGCAGATGCATGGTCCTCGTGGATAACGAGAGGGTGCTTTCATGTCAGACCGAGGTACGTGATGGGATGACCGTCAGGATACCGAAGAAGGATGTCGGGAAGGTCATTGCGGCCACGGACAGGAAGTCCAAGGTCGATGAGTTATCTCCCGTATCCGATGGTTATGGATTGGCTGTGGATATCGGTACGACCACCATCGCGATATCTGTCATGGATATGTCTGATGGTAGAGAAGTGTACAGTTCCAGCGGTGCCAACGGACAGCGTTCCAGAGGAGAGGATGTCCTTGCAAGGATACAGTATGCGGAGGAAGGGGGTACCACCGAGCTTAGGTTATTGGTGGTGGATTCCATCAACCGTCTCCTGTCGGGATTCGATCATAGACAGATGATAAGGTCCGCCTACGTAGCGGGGAATACCGCGATGACCCATCTCTTCCTCGGGATAGACCCGTCACCGATAAGATTGCCGCCGTTCGAGCCGGTGGTGAAGGATGCGACCATCACCGGTAAGGAGAGCATGTTGAACATAGACCCCTCTGCTACGGTGATCTGTATGCCCTCCGTCTCATCCTATGTCGGAGGGGACATCACGAGCGATATCGTGGATTCAGGGATGGATAGGTCCGAGGGACTGTCGTTGTTGATAGACGTCGGTACCAACGGAGAGATAGCGTTGGGTAACCGGGACATGCTGATGTGCTGTTCGTCATCCGCGGGACCTGCGTTCGAAGGTTCTCAGATGACATCGGGGATGATCGCATGTACGGGTGCGATCGATAGTGTAAAGATATCCGACGGCAAGGTGGAGTACACCGTGATCGGCAATGCGAGACCGATCGGGATATGCGGTTCCGGTGTGATCGATCTCGTGGCACAGTTGTTCTTGAATGGTTATGTGGATAAGCGCGGGAGATTTACCGAGATATCCGGTGCCAAGGATGGTATCTTCACGGTTGTGGATGATGTGGTCATCACGGAGAGCGAGATCGAGAATGTTATCATGACCAAGGCCGCCATCTATTCGGCGACGAGGTCCATGGTACGTAATCTCGGAATAGGATTCGAGGATGTGGAGAATATCTACATCGCCGGAGGATTCGGTAACTTCATCGATATGGATTCCGCGATAGCGATAGGCCTGTTCCCCGATGTCGATCGCGAGAAATATCACTATCTGGGTAATTCGTCATTATCGGGTGCGAAGAAGGCGTTGCTGTCACACACGTTCAGGGACCGTATAGACGAGGTGTTCCCGAAGATGACGTATGTCGACCTCTCGTCCGATCCGATATTCTTCGACGAGTATATGTCGGCACAGTTCCTTCCGCATACGGATGCGTCGTTGTTCCCGAGTGTTTTGAGATCTGGATGATGTCGTACCATGATCATTGGATGACTTAGTGGATACTCCGCACACCATTCGATTTCTACAACTATCGGAATGAAAAATTTGCAAGTATAGGATTGTTTTAGTTATAAATATCGGATTAAAAAATTTACAAATGTCGGATTATATTTATATCAATAACATGTTCCAGTATCATGGATGATGGAAGGTTCTCCTACAGGCCGCGTATCGTGGACTCTATCCTGAAAAGAAAGCTCAGAGGGAAGGGAGCGATAGTTATCGAGGGCCCCAAATGGTGCGGTAAGACGACCACGGCCGAGCAGGTCTCCGGCAGTGTCCTCTCTGTGGATGAACCGGATTCTGTCAGAACGAACATCATGATGTCCGAGATAGATCCGGAGCAACTCCTCAAAGGAGAACAGCCGAGACTGTTGGATGAATGGCAGGTCGCTCCCAAACTCTGGGATGCGGTCAGACATCACGTGGACCACCATAAAGGACAGGGACAATTCATCCTGACCGGGTCATCCGTACCGGTGACCGCTTCGGAGACCATACACTCGGGGACAGGAAGATTCGGATGGATAGTGATGCGCCCGATGACCCTATTCGAATCGGGCGATTCCACGGGAGAGGTGAGTCTCGGTGCGTTGTTCAATTCATCCGATGTTTCCGGTCATTCCGAAATGGACCTGGATAGGTTGGCATTCCTGATCTGCAGAGGAGGATGGCCTGAATCCGTGGACATGGATGAGGATGTGGCACTCGATCAGGCATTCGATTACATCGATGCCGTCATAAACAGGGATATGTTGCGTATAGACAACGTTAAAAGGGACCCTCAGAAGGTAAGGACGTTGTTACGTTCGTACGCCAGGAATCAAGGAAGTCAGATCTCGCAATCCGGGATATCTGCCGATATATCTTCGGGGGAGACATCGAACGTGTCCATCGAAACAGTCTCGGAATACATTCAGGCATTGAGAAGGTTGTACGTGATAGAGGACATGAAGGCGTGGAACCCGAATCTTCGCTCAAAGACAGCGATAAGGACGTCCGACACCAGGTATTTCGTGGACCCGTCCCTGGCGGTTGCATCATTGAGGATCGGTCCGAAGGATCTCATCAAGGATCTGAATACTCTTGAATCCTTATTCGAAACACTCGTTATGAGAGACCTCAGGGTGTATGCGGAATCGTTGGATGGTGACATCTATCATTACAAGGACAACATCGGTAACGAATGCGATGCGGTCATCCATCTCAAGGATGGGAGATATGCGTTGATCGAGGTGAAACTTGGTGGTGAGACATCGATCGAGGAAGGTGCCAGATCATTGAAGAAGGTACTCAGAAGGATCGATACCGACAAGATGGGTGAGCCCGCATTCATGGCCATAATCACAGGTACGGAACATTATGCGTACAGGCGCGAGGACGGCATATTGGTGATCCCGATAGGGACGTTGAGGGATTGATTCAAATATATCATGTAATCAAAAGACAATTACATATGTTAAATTTGAAGTTGAACTTCAAATTTAACAGATATACTTCCCAAAACTATAGACTGTATTCTGTATGGTATTTAAAGTGGTCCGGAAAGTACCGATTATAGTCTAGACTTTTCCGAAGTTATCCATCAGATGGATGACAACGGAAGGGCGTAGACGCCTTCCTTCAACGGATACGGCTTCTCGGTGAGGCACATGATACAGGATGGACCGACATCATAATCGGATTTCTCCAATCTGGAGAATGCCTTCACATCCGTGGAATCGTATGTCATGCCCGCTTTGCATTCGATCAGTGTCAACATGCCATTTCTGAGCATCACAAGATCCACTTCATAACCTTCGGAGTCGCGATAATAGAAGAAACCCGCCTCCTCGGTGTTGTTGCCGTAGGTCTTCATTATCTCGTTGACGATGAACGTCTCCACCATCGGACCGTTCAGATATCCGACGCGAAGCGTATCGGGGTCGTATATCTTCGCGAGATAGCATGCCAATCCCGTATCGCAGAAGTATAGTTTGGGACGTTTCCTGAGACGTCTGACGTTGGTTCCGTCGGAGAACGGTTGCAACAGACGGATGATGCCACCTGCTATGAGCACACCCGTCCATGATTGTATCGTATGTACGCTCATCCCTAACGCTTTGGATATCTTGTCATAGACGAGTTCCTGACCGGTCATCGATGCGATATACTCCATGAATTCCCTGAACTTCATCCTATCCTTCAGATCGATGATCTGCGGGACGTCGTGTTCGATATATCTGTCGACGTAGTCGGAATAGAATCTCGAGGGTTTCATCTTCGGTCTCCCGTACAGTTCTGGGTATCCTCCGCGGACTATGGTCTCATAGACCGCTTCTATCGTCAAAGTGTATCCCATCGATCTGCGGATGTTAGTCTCGAAGTCCACTTTGAACGGTATCTCTTCGCGTTCTGTGATCTCGTTGATGCTGAGGGGCGACATACGTATGATGCCCACCCTTCCGGCCATGGATTGCGTCACGCCTTCCATGAGATTGTACGCTTGACTTCCCGTGAGGATGTACATCCCTTCGTTGGAACCTGTATCGAACTTCCTTGCATCGACGATGCCTTCGATGATATCGAACAGTTTCGGGGCATATTGCACCTCATCGATGATCAACGGTGTTGGATGTAAGCGGAGAAACATCTCAGGATCCCTGATGGCCATCATCCTGTCCTCGTTCGAGGCCAATGACACATAGTTGAAACCGTGCTCCTTCGCTATGTGCTTACAGATGGTGGTCTTACCGATCTGACGCGCACCGGTTATGAGGGTCACAGGCTTGAATTCGATGCTCTCTTCGATCGATCTTAGGATGGTCCTTGGGATCATGGATGGAAGATGGGGTGTAAAACATATGTAATTTTTGAAGTTGCACTTCAAATTTTACAACTATCAGTCCCTTCAATCTCCCCTTTCGCAGTCCCCGATATCGCCCACCCCAAGGTCGGCGATATGGGGGATCCCCATGAAGCATCCATCATAGTACTTGTTACGGATACTGTTGCTCTTCCTAATACGTTCGATGGATGAGACGCAACGGATCCTCTTGTATCCGTTCATATCGACACCGATTATGAAGACGTTCTTGGGAGAGAGGATGTTCATCAGACACGTGTTATGTGTCGTGGCTATCAATTGACCATCGATCTCCGGTATCATCTGGGCCATCATCCCTGTTATGAGGAGATCATGTATGCCGGTATCCATCTCATCGATGAGAACGGTCCTTCCGCCGACGCATAAGAGTAACGGCCTCAGCATATGGAGGAGTTTCAACGTCCCCGACGATTCCATCTTCACAGGCACTTCACGTATGGCGCCGGCGATCCTCTTGCGGAAGAACAGTTCGTATCCGATCCGGCTCTCGCCCACCTTCCTTTCGTAGTATGCACCCGTTATGTCCGTATACAGTCTGCTGAAGAACATCGAGATCCTGGACTCGATGATGTCTAGTTCCTTCTTCCTCTCCATCGGTATCGTCCCGGACAGGAGCGAGATCTCGCTCCTATGGGCCGCCGAGAAGGATGTGGGTTCGATGATGATGTCCTCCAATCCATTCAGGAATTCCAACAGGCGCGGATGGATGCTCGCTTCCACGAAATCCTCGTTGCTCTTGGAACGGATCTCATTGATGATGGATATGAATGAACGGCGCCCCCAGAATTGGAATACCTCGCTTTGGATCTTATCCACGAACGGTTTGCCTTTGAGGAGATCCCTTCTGAAGACAGGTTCCTTTCCGCGTTCCAATGAGAACATGTTGCTCATCTTGGAATTGATCGTCGAATCCAATCTTTCGCTGACAAGTATGCCCTCTTTGTTGTATTCCATGGTGTAGACGGTATTGATCCCAGCCATGGAGAAATTGAAGGAGAGTCTCATGTTGCCCTCGGAACCGATCATGCGGAGACAAGGCACCAATTCCGTCAGATCGTCATCCTCGAACGGCTTGTCATCTTCCATGCCCCTCATCGTGACATCGGTAAGGTTGCCGGATGACATCAACAGGAAGAACACCGAATTGATCAGATTGCTCTTTCCCGATCCGTTCTCACCATAGATGAATGCACTGTTCTTGATGGAATCACATTTGTCGGAAAGGTCCAATTCTATGTGATCGAATGATTGGAAATTATCTAACGTGATGGAGCGGATCATGTAATGGATGATTGTTATTTGATTATAAAAAGATAGTTACTGTGTTTTTTGGTATATTTTATACCATTTTTACCTATAATCTTGATTTTATATGTCAATTTTCAACGATATCATTTCAGATGGATCCCGGGCGGTGTGTGAGGTAACATACCATCTGTTCTATCATTCGTGACAGAACGGAACATAAGTCTCTAGTGATAGCTAGCACTATGGACGGGAGGAACAGCATCAGCTAGGCTGAGCCTCGTCGAGTGATCCTATACCAAACACTCGTGCGGATACTCCCGTATACTTTTTCGATCACCAAATAACAGAACATTTGGGATGTATCGCTCGTAGCAGTTCGTACAGGAAGCACTCTGACCGTTAGATACGAACAGTCGGACCCACGGAGATCACTGACGGTCCGAGAGAGTGATAACAATGAAATCAACAATGAAATCGGCGTTCGCGATCATCGCGGTCGCCCTAATGATCATGGTCGCAGTCGTACCTATGGTCGGAGTGTTCACCGATGAGAGTGACGCAACAACGATCACCGATCCCGGTACTGCGGCAAGCACAAAGATCACGATTAAAGGATCTGTGACCGCCAAATCTGGCCAATATGTACAGTTGGAATACATTGCGAACAGTGTGAAATACACCGCAAATTCTACTGCCCTGAACTCTGATGGAAGTCTTTCATACACATTCACAGTATACGAAGAGAAGATCACATCGATCGTCCTCACACTTCTCAATAAAGATGGTACCAAGGACACGATGTACGAACCCGTGTATGCCGACAACTATGTCGCTTCATCATCAGATTACACATTGAACATCATCCAGGGATATGCATCCAAGGTAGTTACGATGTACTTTGCGGATGGAACGACGACATTGACGAGCATCCTGGGATCCAAGAAGATCTCTGCATCCTACAAGGTGTTCGTCGGAGAGACCGAGATCACATCCTGTGCCGGAACGTTCGGAGCGACAGGAACAGCCACCGTCTATTATCCCACGGGTTCGACGGGTGTGAAGATCGCTGTCAGCGGATTCCAGGTCGATGGTGGATCATACAGTGCGATCTCATTTGCCAGTGATGCTGTTAGCATCGACGGCGAAGCCAAAGTCAAAGCGAAGGAGAATGTTTACACTGTAACTGTAACGGCAGGTGTGACAGGATATGGTCTTTCTGTGACGAAGGTCGTGGACGGTGCTGCAACACCTGTCGAGTTCAAGCAGATCAGTAAGGACATCGGTACGACCGGAGCATACTATACATTCATAGACACACCTATCGATGGGATCAAAGCGACCGTCACAGCAACGGATGGAACATACAAGGAACTCACGACTACGTTATCAAACAATACCATCACAGCCACCATCTCCGGAGCTGTCTATGGAAGCGTTGGTATGCCCGAAAACACCGCAACAACGATCACCTACACACAGGCAGGATCGGTCAAGTTCGCATACACACACGAGAGCGTCACACAGGCACTCAATCTTTCATATGGTGCGGACGGTAAGTTCTTCACATTCCCTGGAACATCCTGGACCCCTGCGGTCGCAGATGGAGATGCTGCGGCAGACAAGATCGTCATCACTGTTGGCGACTACACTGTAACACAGGTCGGATCAACAGCTTACACATCTGCAGGTATCGATTACACCGCCACATTGCTCACCGGAGCCACCGTACTCCTTGACAACACGGATTACGTCAAGATCAGCGGTAAGATCACGGTCAGTGGAGACAGTGCTTCTACCGGAATAATCAAGACGATGTCCGTCACGGGCGGAAAGACATACGGCTCACTTGCATCCACGACCAGCGGATATGCATTCCTCGTCGAGAAAGGTAAGAACATCACGATCAAACCGTCCGATGCTTCCACATACAAGTATCTCGGTCAGACGACATATCTCGCAAATGCCGCTATCGCGAACGCTGACTTCGTATTGGAGCTTCAGACCGTCAGCATCAAACTCGCCGATGCTCTCGGACAGAATATCCCGTCGTTGACCACAGTCAAATTCTACAACGAGAATGCAGCTGGAGAGACAACGGATGCTACAGGAACATACAGTTCGGTTACCAAAACCTACACCGCAAAGATCAGATCCGATATCGCGACCTCCGATCTCAAGGTGTACATCACAGGCGATAACTACGTGTTCACCAACAACACATCTGCAAAGGCCGTCGCATACGTAGAGGGTCAGACCTACAAGGCCACGACCGCAGGTTACACCGTATCCGTCAAGGACAAGGATGGAACAGCACTCTCTTCGCAACCGACGATCACGGTCTCGAAGTACAGCATATACAAGAACACTGCAGGGGCCATCATCTATGACTCCGTATCGACGGTTTCTGCTTCAACGAACACATACTACCTCGATGCATCACTCGTCAACAAGTCCGAAGCGGATGTGGGTACGACACCCATCTACGCATACTGTGTGACGTTCACTTCAGATGCAGGATACTACAAATCGATCTACTTCGCACAGGCCGATGCCAAAGGAGTCATCTCGATCGTAGCATCCGTCGACTCATTCACCGGTAAGCTCGTGAGGAATGACGGTGTCACACCCATTGCGGGAATCGCAGTCGTTCTGAACAACGGAACATCGGATGTCACCAGATCCAATACATACACACAGGCGGACGGTTCGTTCACTGTGTACAGCGATAAGCAGATCGCATCAGGTTACAAGGTCAAGTTCACCGATGTGGCCGGATACTACACATTCACGTCTGAAGGATACAATGTGTACACAGACGGAGTCAAGAACACCACGTTCAAAGCGGCGACAAGCGCATACACCGTATCGGTCGTCGATGCGGATGGTGCGAAGGTCATACTTGCTGACAGTGCCAAATTCAAGATCGGTGCTGTTGAGTTCACAGCCGTCAACGGTACGAACACAGCCACCGCAACCGCAAACTGGACTGCTACCTCCGGCAAGGATCTTGCCATCACTGAATTCGACACAGCAGATATCGTCGACGGTACGGCACGTTCGTTCGAGAACATCACGCTCTCCGCGACGGATCTCACCACGGGTAAGATCACACTCGCAACGAACCAGAGCACATATACATTCAACGTGACCGATTCCGCAGGAGCCGGACTCAACGATGCAACGGTTCAGTTCTACAAGTACATCGGAGATTACGCCGAGAATATCAGTACGACGAAGACCACCGCAACGGTATACGGTGTCAAAGGGGTCGCATCGATCCTCCTTCCGCTTGCTAGTGAGAAAGATCTCGATACAGTCTACGGATACACCGTATCACTCAGCAACTATGCATTCCCGTTGACCGCTGCGAAGATCACAGGTGTCACCACAACTGTCAAATCCACATCCGCATTGAAGACCGTCACATTCCAGGATGCTGCAGGTGTCGCTCTTACGATCAACCCTGCGGTCACTGTATACGGTGACGATTCGACCACACAGACAGCGACAGTAGGTAAGGGATACTTCACATACGTCGCAACGAAGGATGTCGAGTACACGTACTCCATCGCTAAAACAGAATTGAAGACAGCTAGCACTGTCAAATACGGTGAGTACACATTCGATGCTTACATCACGGATGTCAAAGGTGTCGTAACGGCCAACGAGGAGACCATCTACGGATCGATCACCGACGCCGCTGGTAACTACTTCGGACAGGCTGTGAAGGCCTACATCCACTACGTGGATAAAACCGGTGTCCAGTTCACAGGTGTACAGAATGCGGATGACAAGAAGTTCATGATCGTCGCCGATAAATCGGAGATCGATTACTACCAGGCAGCATACCAGTCGGGTGTTGATGCAACAAAGAAGTACTTCTCATTCGAGAAGTCCGAGACAGCAGATATCAATGCGGTCGAGACATTCGTTCCTGTCGCATTCGCAACATCCAACGGAAACGCAATCGACTCCACTGGATATGGGGTCACTAAGCTCGCAGTAGTGGATAATCTCGGATATATGGCGGAGAAGTCGGTCGTTACGATCAACGGAGTCGAAGGTGTCGTCGTCTATGTTGACGACGTAGCATACTACGCCGTGACATTCGAGTCTGCTACTACGGACAAGATGTTCGGCAAGGGAACATACACTTCCAAAGATGGAGCATTCGTCTCTGACATGGCCACTTACACAGGTAGCGTCGGTGTCTCCGATACTGAAGACGATGTGACCGTAGAGATCTACAACGGATCCGCACTCGTCAGCAGATTCGTCGCAGAAGATGCCGTCGATGATGGAGTGTACTCCATATATGCGAACACCAGCCTCGGTGACAAGGTCATCGTTACCTACACCGCATCAGATAAATCCGTCTACACAGCGGTCATGGACAACAAGACAGTCTACAACGACCTCAAGAAGGTAGTTGTCGCAGACGATCTCAAAGCGAAGATCATCGGTGGATCGGAGTATGGTTCTACATCAAGCGGGGACAGTTACTTCACATACACCTTGTCCACGGACAAGTCCAAGGTCTACCTTATGGCGATCAACTCATACACCCTCCCTGTCAGTGACGTCGCGGGTGATGCGAACGTTGAGAGTCTCGTTGCAAAGTATGTCTTCGCAGGATGGTACGTGAACGGCGAGAAGGCCACCAAGGACCTCACATACACTGTTGATAACGTCGACTCCAACGTCGTAATGGCATTGTACGAGTTCGATGGTTACTACGAGGTCGACAAGCCTGTCTCTGCGGACAACGGAATCAGCCCCACGGTCCTTGTGATCGGTATCGCGGCAGTCATCATCGCACTCATCGCTGTGGTGTACGCCGTGATCCAGAAGAAGG
>R20__coassemble_65_pt1 | contig 79421 bp, 75 predicted proteins | sample R20__metabat2_low_PE_015 | metagenome-assembled genome bin R20
CAGTGAATACGGAGACCATAGGTACGACTGCGACCATGATCATTAGGGCGACCGCGATGAATGCGAACGCCGATTTCATTGTTGATTTCATTGTTATCACTCTCTCGGACCGTTCCGTGATCGAGATGGTCCGACTATCTGTCATTCAACGTTCCACCGGAGCGATCCCATAGAACCCAACAACGGTATGCCAATGTCCCTGTATGGACGGATAATGACGCATACGCTACACGCAGGATACCCCATCCTTGTTATTTGGTGATCGAAAAAGTATACGGGAGTATCCGCACGAGTGTTTGGTATAGGATCACTCGATGAGGCTCAGCCTAGCTGACGCTGTTCCTCCCGTCCATAGTGCTAGCTATCACTAGAGACTTATGTTCCGTTAAATCACCGATTCAGAATATACGTGATGAACTTATAAAGATTACCTAGACCTTAGTCTTAATTCCATAGATTTAGGTACTGCTGGATGCGGATCACAGAATCACCCACATTCGATTCACATCCTTACAAGATCTCGAAAAATCCGATTGGTGGGCCCGGCCGGGATTGAACCGGCGACCTCCACCTTGTAAGGGTGGCGTCATAACCACTAGACCACGGGCCCGTTGACCTACCCATTATTGAATTACTATAAAATATATGTGGCATCGCTGGAGATGCCACCTCTGAACGGTTGAATCGTCGTTCTGATCAGCCATCGATTCATCCACCTAGATCTTCCGTAACGTTTGTTTTAACGACGGTTTTTGTGATAATATCACAAAATTGCGGTCTAAAACGGCATCACGTGTCCGTTTAAGTGCCGATTTTGCAGGACTTCGCAATTCATTTTCCTCAAGATAGTATCCAATCCCGGCCCCAAATCGGTCGATAGTAGTCTATCTATACTACCTACTCATTCACCATATCAACGCGATAGTGGTTTAGGGGTTAAGACGGGTGCTTCCCAAGCACCAGCCCCGGGTTCGATTCCCGGCTATCGCACCATGCCTGTAACATCGATATCCTGTCCGTCATTCGTCGTCCATCAGGGTTAACAATCGTTAATCCAACACACATCCCAAACGAATCGATGGTTAGTTTCTTTTAGTTACGTTACATAGGGAGCAGAAGGTGAACCGAATGCTTGAGATAGATTGTTCGAGGGGCGAGGGCGGAGGCCAGAGCGTCCGTACGTCCGTAGCAATGAGCACGGTCACCGGGAATGAGATTCATCTCATCAGGATAAGGGAGAACCGTCCTACCAACGGATTATCCAAGCAGCATTGCACTGCGGTACAAGCTGTGGCGGATATGACGGGTTCACAGGTCATCGGTAACACACTAGGTTCGAGGGAACTGACGATAATACCGGGTCACGAGCGCAGGTACGACATGAAGATGGACATCGGTACCGCCGGCAGTGTCAGTTTGGTATTGCAGGCGATGCAATTGGCCACGGTCGGCTTCAAGGAGAAGACGACGATCGACATATCCGGAGGGACCAACGTCATGTGGGCACCTCCCGTCGATTACTATCAACAAGTTTTGTATCCTCTCATGGGGAGGATGAACATACGTGCGGATCTGGAGATCGTCGGAAGGGGTTTCTATCCGGAGGGTGGTGGCAGAGTGAAGGCCACATTCCACCCCATAGATGACATCGAACCGTTGAAGCTCACCGATTTGGGTAAGCTGAGGAAGGTCAGAGGGATATGTTTCGCGCAGCGTCTTCCCAAATGGATTCCCGACCAGATGGTCGAGGGTTGCACCTCCATATTGGAGGATTACTGCGATGTGGAGATAGTCACACAAAGGACCACGGGCAATTCCAGAGGAGCGGGATTGTCGTTGGTCGCGGAATACGACAACGGATTGTTGGGAAGTAACGTATTGACAACAAGAGGACGTCCCGCCGACCAGGCCGGGATGGATGCCGCCAACGATCTTGTGCAGATAATAGAGTCGGGTGCGACATTGGATGTGCATACTGCTGATCAATTGTTACCGTACATGGCCATGGCCGACGGTGACAGTGCATTCTCTGTCTCGAGGATAAGCAGACATCTTCTCAGTCAGATGGATACCCTTGAGACATTCTTGGATGTCAGGTTCGGGGTGGAGAGGAGGGATGATCTCTATCATTTCACCATCACGCCCGGAGGAAAGAGATGAGGCCGTTCATCCATGTGAACTGTGCTATGTCCGCCGACGGGAAGATAGCGGGTTCCGATAGGAAGCAGGTGAGGATTTCATCCGCCGAGGATAAGGAACGTGTGAAACGTCTCAGGAGACAGTATGATGCGATATTGGTCGGTGTCGGTACCGTACTAGCTGATAATCCGCACCTTACGATCAAAGGTGCCGATTTCGATGAGAATCCCGTGAGGATCGTCATCGACCCGCATGGTAGGACTCCCTTGGATGCCGAGGTTGTCGATGACAGGGCCAGGACCGTGATTGTCACATTGGATTCGTGTGAGAAGGAATGGCCCAGCGTCAGTGTCATCAGATGCGATGAGATCGTACTCTCCGATGTCATGGAACATCTCGCACAGTGCGGTATCGAGAGCGTACTCGTCGAAGGCGGAGGGGAGACGATAGCCTCATTCTTCAGAGAAGGTATCGTTGACAGGTACACCGTATTCGTCGGCAGTATGTTGATAGGCAGGAGGACGTCACCGACACCTGTCGACGGTGACGGTTGGATCGCCGAGAACGGGATACAGTTGGAGTTCAAAGGCTCCGAGGTACTCGGAGATGGTGTCCTCTTGACGTATACGCCGAAGTATCGTTGATTTCTTATAACTCTTGATTCGAGTCGATGTCTTACACAGGACACTTACCCTGCAATCCCCGTCCGAAGCGAACGAAGTGAGCGGAGGACCCGCAAAGGGCGGAGTGTAATGGAGCCCTTTGCAATCAGTCACATCGATGTCGGATGCGTAACACCTGACCATCCTATCCATGGCGAACGAAGTGAGCCATGGATAGGCAAAGAGGCGTGAGCCTCTTTGCATTATCACCAACAACATTCACGGACCCAACGCAGTGATCGGAACGACATACACACCATCAGCCCCACGATATGCCGCACTTGACATCCCGCATATGACGCACATGAACTCGGGCATCCTATCGACACCCTTACTCTTCCAAAGGTCCCTTATCCTGATGAGGTTCTCTGCCGCATCATCGATCTCCTTCGTTCCCAACTTTATCTCGAATAAAGCATACCTTCCGTCACGTAACTCTGCGACCGCATCCACCTCTCTGTTGTTGTGGTCCCTGTAATGGAACAGTCTCCCATCCATCCTCTTGATGTAGATATCCAGATCCCTCTCGCACATCGCCTCGAAATACAATCCATACAGTTTCGGATCGGAGTACAGCATATCTGCATTCAGCCCCAATGCCGCTATCGCCAGGGACGGATCGGTAAGATGCCGTTTAGGCATCTTACCAACTCTCAGCTCCGATTTCAGGTTCGGGCTGTACGCGGTCTGATTCTCTATCAGGAACAACCTGTCGAACACATCGACGTATTCTCTCATCGTCTTGTCCGTGATGCATAGGTCGTCATCCATTTCGGCACACATCCTGTTCACATGGGCCAACGAACTCTCATGTCTCGACAGTGATCTGAATGCCATGGTGATCTTCTCTTTATTACGTGTGATGCTATCCAATCTTGATGCTTCATCCATTAGGTCGTCAACGTATCTGCGGACGGCGAGTGCGGAAGCACTCGGCGTCTTGCCTATCAACCGGGGCCATCCTCCGCGTACCGTGAGGTCGACCAATCTCTTCAACGATACATCTCCTGTCATCTTTGTCTCGAGCTTATTGTCGAACAGGTCCCTCAGGGACACCGTCCCTGAGGAGTCACCCGATTCATAGAGTGACATCGTACGCATCCTGAGTACGCCTATCCTTCCCGCTCCGCTATGTCTGATTCCCTTAAACTTCGGTGTGGATGAGCCAGTGAGTATGAATTTACCATCATCCTCTGATGAATCCACCATACTCCTGGTGGCATCCCATAACTCAGGTATACTCTGCCATTCATCGATCAGATGCGGTCTCTCACCCTCGAAGACTATGCCGATATCCGTTTCGGCCAATGCCCTGTTGCCGAAGTCATTATCGGGATTGGCAAGCAGGAACGCACTTCTCGAATTGTTCATGGAGAACCACGTCTTCCCGCAACCCTTCGGTCCTTCCACACAGACGGCACCGAATGCATCGAGATATAGCCCGATCTCATCATCGATCAGGCGTTTGAGGTACCTCTCCTTCGAGAATTTCATGCTGATATCATGTACAACAGTGGATAAATGGTTTTTCATTACCGTGATTTCATAGAAGTTATTACCGTGATTTCATGATAATCATCTGCATACACCGATAACAAATCCACAATAGCCAGATAAACAATTCATAGTATATGTCAAGACCAACTTCCAAATGAAGTGTGAAAGGATACCAATCCTCATCTACAGGAGCGTCACCTACATCCTACTTACATATCTCCGAATACTCCACAAACACCCAAATCAATCAACGATTTCATTGATACGTTCCCCGTCACTTAATTAAACAAGTAGTCGATAGAGGTACCAATGGATTGGAATTTTGCAACGACGCTCATCGGGTCGCTACCATTCGTGAACTCGATCGACAGTGTCGACATGACATTGGACGGCAGGGTGACATGCCCTTCCTGGCCCCAGCTACCGACCAGGGGTATCAACGAGAGCATGTACGTCCAAACAGGAGCGTACCTGCCCGGATTGAAGATTGATGGTGACAAGATCACCGTGGATTTGAACGATTACGACCCGACGGAAGCATACGAAGCTATCCTCTCGGACGACATCGACCACTTCGTCCACCCCGCGGAGTTATACGAAGGGATGTACGAATTCCTCAACCGTGACCTCTCCAAGTTCGATGCGGTCAAGGGACAGGTCACCGGACCCATAAGCGAAGGATTACAGATACTCGACAAGGACTCCCGTCCGGTCATCTACGACGAATCATACGGGGAGATAGTGAGGAAGACCGTCAACATGATGGCCAAATGGCAGGCAAGGAGACTATCCATGTCCAACAGCAATGTCATAATCTTCTTCGACGAACCATCATTATCAATCTTAGGTACACCCTTCGCCTCCATCTCGGATGAGAAGGCGAGGGAATGGATCAACGAATCCATGGATGGTGTGGACGCATTCCGCGGTATACACTGCTGCGGTAACACAAACTGGGCCATGATATTGTCCACGGATATAGACATCCTGAGCTTCGATGCATACAACTACGGAGACAATCTCCTGATGTATCCCGACGAGCTCACGGAGTTCCTCAGCAAGGGTAAGTGCGTAGCATGGGGAATCATCCCGAACAGCGATGATGCCGTGGCGAAGGAGACCGTAGAAACGATAGTGGCAAGGATGGAATCTCTCTTCGACAAGATGGAGGAGAAAGGTATCAACAGGAAGAAGGTCGCGCACCAATCCATGATCACACCTCAGTGCGGTCTCAGCGGCCTCTCCGATGAGAACGTCAACAAGACGTTCGATCTCCTCGACGGTGTCTCCAAGGAGATGAAGAGGAGATACGGATTCTGATGATCATAGCGCTCGTCGGTAAGGGGGGTGTCGGTAAGAGCACCATCTCATCTCAGTTGGTTAGGGCACTTTCCAAAAGGGATGTCACCCTGGCCGTCGACGCCGACCCGAACTCCAATCTTTGCGATAAATTGGGTATAGAGGTCACGGGCACCATCGGAGGCCTCAGGAATGAGATCGTAGCGCATCCCGATATGGTGCCTGCCGGCGTCAGCAAGCAGGATTATATCTCCACGCACATCCGTCAGATAATGACGGAGACCAAGGACATCGATCTCCTGGTCATGGGTAGGCCCGAGGGCGAGGGATGTTACTGTTTCACCAACGATGTGCTCAAGAACTGTTTCAACGACCTCATCCCGAGGTACAAGTATGCGGTGATCGACAACGAGGCGGGGATGGAACATCTCTCGAGACGCGTACTGCCGAGAGCGGATGTCATGTTATTCATATCAGACCCGACCAAGGTCGGGGTCAGGACCGCTGCCCGTCTGTCCGAATTGGCCGATGAGGTGCACATCGAATCGGACAGAAGGATACTGATAATCAACAACGTCTTCGGAGACATCAGCGAGCAGCTGATGTCCGAAGCGAGATCGTATGGATTCGATGACGTCTTCGTGATGCCTCACGATGATTACATCAGCGAGGCGACCATGGACGGGGACGTCGTGGACGTACCTGCGGATACACCGTTCGGTAAGGCGATGTCGAAGCTGATAGACATCATTGGATGATGTGTCATATTCTATCCAGAATCTTTTAGAAGTTAACGGGTTTCTGCGGAGGGGTTCCCCTCCGCGTAATGATCTCAGATCCTTACCTTGATCCAATCCTCTGTCTCAGGTACCGTCCCATCCAAGAATCCGCAGAATATGTCGATGACATCCTCGTCATTGTCGAAGAACGTACCGAAGTTCTGGTGTCTGCGACCCTCGAGGAAGCTCATCTCCACGTACCAACCGCAATCTGTAGGTGTCGCCTGTACGAAGTCCACACCGTTCACCGGTGCAGGTGCCTGAAGGACGACGAACCTCATCTCGTCATCGCAGCACTCGTCGCAACAACAATCCTCTTCTTCACAGCAACAATCTTCATCGTCACCGTCACAGCAATCCTCATCCTCATCATCCTCACACACGGTGGAGATTGCCATGAGGCATTCCAGGATCTGTCTCCTGTCACGTACGGGAACTGGGAAATCGGTATACTCCGTCTCAAGGGTGTATGCCTCTCCGCATTCCTTCCTCTTATCCAAGTCTGGTACCTTACCATTGAAGAACTCGATGAACGATGCGATGGCATCGTCGAACGCAAGGTCCTTCGCAACATCCGGTATCCTCTCGTTGAAATCCTCGTACAGTTCCACCCTGCAGTGGTCGCCGTACACTATCGCAGATATACAGGTGAAATCACCGATCGGTTCGGATGCACCCATGACGAGCACGAGTCCCTCGTCCTCATCATTGACCGTCCTGAGAACGGAGATGAAGGTGTCCTTGATCTGCTCCTCTGCGAACACCTCCGATTCGTATTCGCTGAACTCTGTCTCTATGAAATAGGAGTTTTCTGCCATGGGTAGGCCATGCACCCATTAGCATAAGAGCGTTACCATCACTTCTTACAGGCGTCGCTGTGGACGGAGTCCGCAGAGAGTATCTCCTTGGGATCGAGTGCCTTGCACTCGTCGTCCACCCACCACAGCCATGTACCTTTGGTATCCGAGAACTCTCCCTTCACCAGGCCGACCATCTTCAGTTTCGTCATCGTCTTGATGAAGGCGTCGGGACAGTGGTAGTTGAAGAGCTCCGCCAATCTGGTCTCGACCTCTTTGCTAGTGAGCTTCTGATCGCCGAAGACCATCCAGATATAACGTACGAGGTCGGACAGTTGCATGGACTTCACAATCGTTGAACTGATGATAAATGTTTGCGACCAACGCATCATTTTTCCCCATTTTGGCGGTCTTTTACGTCTTGTCCCGAGTTGTCCCACACGAAAAATCAATTGTCCCGACTTGTCCCATGAATTCCCACTGTCAAATTAGCTATCAGAAGTATTTATATAAAATCGTATATTATCCTAACACCATGAAGGCTCCTCTCGTGATCGACATCATACGCGCCCATTACTCGGGCAAGGGTTTCGATGAAGCGGTCGAGAGACTCGCAGAGGATGAGGGAAGGAAGGGAAATCCGAACATCGCGTCGGAGATACGCAAGGTCCGTGACGATACGGTATTGGATTCCGGTGAGGTCGTCATCGATAGCCTCGCTCCCGACTGTCCCGATTTCATCAAGATCATGAGATCGGACGTGAAGATGTCCGAGGTCTTCTTCGACATGGGAAATGCCGTGATGATGGAACACATCCTGATGGAGAGGGATGATGCGAATTCACTCCCGCATGATGTGGGTCCCACCAACAGGATACTGTTGATGGGACCACCGGGTTGCGGCAAGACCATGACGGCGAAGGCGTTGGCATACGAGTTCGGTAAGACCATGGCATATCTGAGATTGGACGCATTGATGTCGTTGGGACGTTCGGGACGTTACGTCGGAGAGGCATTCGAATATGCCTCGAGGAAAGGTCTCGCCCTCTTCATCGACGATATCGATATCGTCATCGGATGTACCGATGACACGGGTGAATCTAAGCGCATAGTCGGAGCGATCCAACAGAACATGGATCTGTTCCCCGACGTCACCGTTATCGCAGCGATGGATTCCTCCGGCACCATGGATCAGGCAACGATCCGTAGGTTCGATAAGGTCATCAGGTTGAGATATCCGGACGAGGTGCAGCGTTTCGAGTACATCGGGTCGTTGTTCGACGAATATCTGGAAGGACGCGAGTATGACATGGAGACATTGATCAAGATGACCGTAGGCATGAGCTATGCGGACATCAGATCGGTGATCTTCTCGGTCATACGTGACGTAGCGATCCAAGGCCTGGATGTTCCTTTGGACCCGGAGTATCTCAAGAGATGCCTTGAACAGAGCGGGAAGATGCCTTCAGCGGAGACTCTTCGTGAGGTCGGTCTGACGTTAAGGGAGGTCGAGTTATTGACCGGCATACCGAAATCCACGTTGAGTCGTCACGAGGGTAAAAGGAGAAGATGAGAACAATAGTCAAAAAGAAAAGAAAATCGAAAAGAACAGGTGAAACAAATGAATTTAAGGAAACAACTTCCGATAGGCATACAGGATTTCAAGGCCATACGTGACGGTGATTTCTATTACGTTGACAAGAGTATGTTTATCGCAGACGTATTATGTAGAAACAACAACAGGACGTGTCTGTACACCAGACCGCGTCATTTCGGCAAATCCATCAATCTCAGCATGCTGGATGCGTTCCTCAACATCGAATACAAAGGCAACACATGGTTCGACGATCTCGAGATATCCAAATACCATGGATACGACGGATACAAGAACGCATTCCCTGTGATATATCTCGATCTCTCGGTAGACACCATCAACAGTTTTGATGAGTTCATGAGATTCTTCAAGATGAAGATCAGTGATCTGCTCGAGAAATTTCAATACCTCGGAGAATCTCCAAAGTTAAGCGATATCGAAAAGGCCAGTTTCACGAGAATCTGTGCGGAAAGCAATAGTAATGTGAGATTGAAGCGTGCACTTACATATCTAACTTCGTTGTTGGAGAGACACCACGGAAAGGGGGCGATAGTACTCATCGATGGGTATGATACTGCGCTCACTTCGACAAAAGATGCAGAGCTTCGTCACAGGATACTGTCCTTCATGAAAAGCATGTTCTCATCATTGCTGAAAGGGAACGAATCTCTCCAAATGGGCGTGATCATGGGTACAACGCATATCGTCATGGGAGACGATTTCGGCGGGTTTAACAACCTCATCGTGGACAATATCTTCGATAGGAGGTTCAATAAGATGTTCGGTTTCACCGATGATGAGGTGAGACAGATCTGCGAGGATTACGGACATCCCGAGAAGTTCGCCGAGGCCATGGAATGGTATGGCGGACACAGGTTTGGCGATGTGACCATGTGCAACCCGTGGAGCGTCATCAACTATGTGCAGAATGGATTCGAACCTGCACCATATTGGGTGAATGTAGGCGAGAATGAGACCATGTATGATTTCGTCAATGACATGAACGAATCCACATTGAGTGAACTTGAGGCACTGTGTTCCGGCGGGAGCATCAGGGGCTATGCACGTGACCCGACGTTCATTACGGACTTGGATCGCGGTCTCAACAACAGATGTTCCATGGTTGCAATGGGTTATCTCGGAGTAACCGAGGAGGGAAGCCTCCTTTCTATCCCGAATAAGGAGACCTTTGAACTCTTCACGGATGCCATTGCGGATTCGATCTTCGGGAAGAATAGTGATGCTCGCATATACCTGAGGGACTTTTCGTATGCTGTCACTTCCAACGATATGCCTAAGATAAGGAATGCATTGGACAACATAATGACCTGTGCATGCAAGTGTCATGTATTCGATGATAAGCAGACATACAGGAAGTTCATCGTCTGCATACTCATGGCACTAGCGGGAAGATACAGGGCAGATTTCGATTTCAATCAGGAGGATGAATGCTATAGCATAACCATGAAGGACGGCAGTGACAAAGAACACGACATGGTCATGGTGTTCAAGATGTCAGATTCCGAGGAACAACTTGAGCATGATACGAAGCATATCGCCAGTCTGATGATAGAGAGAGGACGTTCACAGGGAATGAAGGGCCACACCATAGTCTACAGCGCTTCATTTTTGAGTAGTTATTTAAAATTCTATTCTATCATGACGTATATGAGGCAACTTCCGATAGGTGTACAGGATTTCAAGTCCATCCGCAACGGGAATAAATATTTCGTTGACAAGAGTACGCTTATCGGACAGATTCTGGATTCGAATGATGACGGCGTCTTCCTATACACAAGGCCACGTCGTTTCGGTAAATCTCTGAACCTCAGTATGATCGATGCATTCTTCAACATAAAATACAAAGGCAACACATGGTTCGATGATCTCGAGATATCCAAATACCACAGATATGATAGGTACAAGAATGCATTTCCCGTGGTATCGATCGATCTCAAGTTCGGAGATGTAAGTGACTTCGATAATTTCGTGGGACTGTTCAACACAAGATTGTACAATTCATTTGTAGAGCACTCGTATCTCAAAGAGTCCCCAGCGTTGGATGAGGGAGAGAAAGCCCTGTTCACAAAGTTACACACAGGGAAGAAGGCACTGTACGAATCCGAATCCGCTCTCGGTATTCTCTGCTCGATGCTTGAAAGACATCACGGATGGAAGGTCATCGTACTCATCGACGAGTATGACAGCGCCGTCAATCAGATAACGGACACCGATATTCGTCGCAGAGTGATATCGTTCATGAGAGAGGTATTGACGTATCTTCTGAAAGGAAACGAATCCCTGCAGATGGGCGTACTTACAGGCGTGATGCAGATCACCAAGGAGAACATCTTCAGTGGTTTGAACAACCTCTATGTGAACAACATTCTTGATACGGAATTCGACGAGATGTTCGGTTTCACAGATGACGAGGTGAAACAGATCTGCGAGGACTACAGACATCCCGAGAAGTTCGCCGAGGCCAAGGAATGGTATGACGGGTATCGTTTCGGTAATGCCGACATCTACAACCCATGGAGTATCCTGAACTATGTGCAGAAGGGATTCGAGCCCGATCTATATTGGGTGAACACCAGTAGCAATAACATCATAGGGGATCTTTTGACCGATGCAGACGAATCCGTATTGAAGAATCTCGAGACAATGGGCTCGGGTGAGAGTATGGAGTGTGATGTCAGTATGTCATTGACATTCGATGATCTGAACCATGACCCCGATGCGATATATTCGTTGATGGCCATGTCCGGATACCTCAGGGTGACCTCAAAAGGTGGCGATCATTATCTCTCTATCCCGAACAGAGAACTTTTCTCTGAATTCGCAAAGTTCGTTTCCCGTTCGGCTTTTGATAATGATAAAACGGCTCTCATGAGACTTAGGAAGTTCTGTGATGCCGTCATCTCCAACGACACTCCTCTGATGGAGAGTACGTTGTATGACCTCATGCTCAGCACGCTTAGTTCCCGTGTCCTTGACAATGAACATTCCTATCAGACATTCATCGCCGGAATGTTGATGACGTTGTTGGGAAAATACAGGATAACCGCCGATTTCGAATCCGGAAAAGGGTATCACGACATAAGGATGGAGAGCAAGAGCGGTACAGGATGCAACGTCGTCATGGAGCTGAAGAGGTCCGACAGCGAGGGTCATCTCGAACAGGATGCCAAGAAGGCTATCGAACAGATAAGGGACAGGGATTACGCACAGGGTCTGAAAGGTCAGACCATACTCTACGGGATCTCGTTCCTGGGAAAGAGACCTTACATCGTTTCTGAGACTTTGTAAGGGCAATCCGACGGGTGCGAAGGCACCCGTCGATCCACTCAATGTTTGTTAAGTTCTCTAAGATGTTTCGGGATGTTCTTGGATTCGTTCGTTCCGACGGTGACTTCCCTCCCGATGAGTTCCTGAAGCTTACCGGACATCCTCGATGCCAAACCGGGTATGATGACAATCCCATCCGTCTTCTCAAGCACCTTGGATTCCTCGAATGCTTCCGCGACACGTTCTGGATCGAACTTACCTGCGGCATATGCCGTCAACACCGACATACCCTCGGTGTTGACGATCTGCAACCACACGGGGATCTTCGATTTCTCTATGTCCGCACGTACGGTGAAGTATGTGAGTGAGAAGTTCGTGGTGAACATCACGGGTGAATGCTCATCAGGATTGTTTATCGGATACAGGTCCTGTTTCACCTGGATCGGGACCTGCGGATCGGTGTAGATGTTCTGTCTGAGTGTGAACAACGGCAACGCCTCGTAGTTGTGGAGGTCGTCGAATATCACCAGACTGCCGTATTTGAGTGTGGATATCACTGCTGACATAACGGCACCCTCTCCGGAACCGACCTTGTTCATCAACGGGTGACCGAAGGGTTTGAACTTCTTCTTCAGGGCGGCACGTCTCGCGATGGTCTGTTCTTCCAAGAGATCCTTGATGTGGTCCGCACCGAGATCGAGGATGATATCGTTGAATCCGTCCGCCTTCGCCTTCTCGGAAAGCTCCGCCGCTTCTTCCAACGATGTGGCTTTGATCCCCAACGGGCATTTGGAATCTTTTGCTATACTAATCATGTCCTTGAGATTGTCCTTGTTCGCACCGTACAACAGCGGTCTGAACGATCCCACAGCCGATGCGGCGGACCTCATCGTCTCCACATCATCGGTCTCCAGAACGAACGGGTGATCCCACTTCTCGGAGACGATCCTACATACATCGACGAATCTCTTCGGATCCTTGGAATCGTTCCTGACGGACACCATATCTGCTCTGAAGATCATCCCGATACGGTTGAAGCTCAATCCTTTGATGTATTCGATCCTCTTGAGCACATCCTCATCGCTCAATGAATCCGATACCGTCACCGCATAAGCGATCGGATTGTTGAAACGGCGTTCGTGACGGTAGAGTACTGTCTCCCCGCCCATGTCTATCTTATCCTTCACACCGACCGTGATCGTAGCCACCGGCGGAGCGGAGGCCTCGTTCAAGGTCTCCTTAGCATCCCCGCTGATGTGGGGACAATCCTCGATCTTCGCCTTCTGGTTGGCGAGTTGCATCGCGAAGGCAAGGCATGTGGGCTGTCCGCAGTCCTTACAGTTGGTCTTCGGGAGTAATTTGAAGAACTCTATCGCTGTCGGCATCTCACATCACCTCCGTGAGCTCGCATGCGTATACTTTCAGCATATCCGCCGCACCGGGTCCGCGTACCACGAGTATATCCGCACCGGAGACCATGGCCGCCATACCTGTGATGGCCTCCCACCATGTTGCCCTGAACGATACGGGACCCATCGTACCGTCATCCTCATCCGTGGCATCCCCGACATCCCATGATGATGTACAATCACATATCATGGGTATCTGGAGCATCTTGTCACCGGAATATGCGGCGAGTTTGATCCTCTCGTTCACCGAATACGAATAATCCAATCCCATGCCCAACGCTCCCATAAGCGGGTCCATGAGCATGTTGCCCCTCTCCATCCCGAAATCCGTGAGGAGGATGTTCATCTGTTTCGCGAGGTTGACATCGAGATTCGAGAATCCGATTATCACATGGTTGTTGGCCATGGCGGCCGTCGCCAGTTTCTTGTATTCGTCCTCCTCGACCTTGTTTATCAGCAATCTTGTGCCTTTGACCTTCTCGCACACCACTGTCAACACTTCGATATCCCTCTCGACGTTCCCGCATCCGCTCACCATGACGGGAAGATTCGTCTTATCCGCTATCCTCTGCACCAACGCAGCGGCATCATCCGCGGATGTGTTCTTCTTGAATGGGTCGATACTCACGAGACGGAGGCATATGATGTCCGCACCCAACTCCTTCCACATGGTGGCCCATTCCACAGGATCATCACATCTTCCGGAGAACATCTCCTTTGCTATAACAGGATAATCCGTGATATCATCCCACACCTCTCCGGCGATCATCGGTCTGAGCTTGTTCGGGTTCTCGAAGGAGAGGAAGGGCATACCTTTGGCCCCGCCTGCGATATAATCCCCTTTTCCGAGGGCGACCTGTATCGTCTCTCCGTTGTACTTCTCACTTACATTCGGGATATCTGTCATCCTCAATCACCTTCATAACAACGGATCCATGGTCAGTGCGGGGTGTTCCACCTGCGCCATCCATGCCATGAGTCCCTCCGCATCATCCGTGACGGTCTCGTCCGCTATCTTGTTCAACAGATCGGGCATACCGATCTCCTCGCATCTCCTCTGGAACTGATCCTTGATGAGCTCCTTCAGATGCTTCGGCATCCATGCGATCCTTGCGATCCCGCCCTCGGCGGATATGAACTTCTCGCTTGTGATGTATTTCCTTCCGATCCCCATGAATCCGGGTGTCTGACGTCCTCCGCCTATGCTTCCAGCGAGCGTGGAGAACTTCATCCCTACCGGCGTCATACCGGGGAAGTCCCTGTCTACGAGGACGACGGCCTGCATATCCACCGTCATTGCGGCGATCACCTCGAAACATCCGCATGACGTCATCGGGGCATCCATCAGACTGTACATGCATATCCTCTCGATGTTCCCCTGGGATGCGGACGAGATCATATCGTTGATACCCTTGAACTCACCCTTGTCGATGTCTATCGCATCGGATTTCTTCAATGGTTGGTTCGGACCGTTGGGTGAGATCTCATGTCCCGCCTTGGCATCCAACCAGTTGATCGCACCGCACAACCCGATCCTCTCGGGCGATACGATGCATATGTGTGCGGGAGCGAAGGATTGACACATGGTGCATGTGTAGAAATCCTCTACGAGGTCATCTTTCAGACCCTTCATCCTCTCGTCCCTCCTCTCGTATGCCTCCTTGGCCTCGGGCATACGTCTCTGTATCTCATCCTCGTCGGTGATTATCGTGGCCTGTACCCTGGTGGCGATGCCTCCGAACTCCTCCTTCACCTTGTGGACCAATATCTTTCCGAGATCCGCAAGCTTGAATCCCGCTTCCTTGGCCTTGTTGCTTATCCTGACCCAATCGGAATCCCTCTGCCCGGCGTGCCATACGCCCTGTGCGAAGTTGATGGAGCTGTGGAATCTTCTTTCGATGACCGGTTCGAGATCGTCGTGCATATCCTTCCCGTATACTTCCACGATCATCGCCAAAGGTATCACGGAACCAGCTTCGAACTCATCGATCTCCTTCCCGATCATCTTGATCGAGCCATCCTCGATGGAATCCTCGTCCCTCGAGAGCAACACCTCGAATGCGGTGCTCCTCGTACCGCCTGCTTCCACATACGTATCGGGTTTCCTGATCAACTCACCCTCGAAGGACGGACCGTACGGAACGGCGAGCTCTATGGGCTCGACGTTGATCACGATACCTCTCTCCTCGATACCCGTCTGTACCGCACTCAGGTGGTCCTTACAGACCTTCACCGCACCCGGTATCTCCGGGAGGTTCTGGTCGGTTATGATGCATGCACTGTGCTTCAGAGCCGCGAATGCGAATGCCGCATCCAATGCACACAACGGACCGGTCTGTATGACGAACACCTTCGGACGTTTCTTGAGGTATTCCGATAACCTCTCTGCCTCACCGCCGGGTACGTTACCGAACGTGAGCGCAGCTCTAACCGCAAAATTCAATGCGTGAACGGTTCCGGTGAACATCCCCACGGGATACAGCATCCTGTCGAGTCCCATCTCTATACCTTGTCTCTGGATGAGTGCGGGATAATCTCCCGAAGCGATGGCGACCATGCCCTTACCCTGGACGCTCCTGATCATCGCACTGACATCCTCGCCGGGTACGTGTCCTCCGAGGAACACCACCGCTCCGGGTATGGTGTCGTCCACGAACGGCAATCCCAATGCCCTCAGCACACGGTCGGGGATGAATCCGTTACCCTTACCGTTGAGGTATGCCAACGCTTCGATGACATCCGCGGCGTACATCGCATTCTCCCCTGCGACCATACCGTCCTCCACGGAGGAGCATCCCGCTGTAGGAAGGGAGTCCATCAGTTCCTTCGCTTTAGTCAATGTCAGCGATTCAATCCCTTTCCATGCGAATATCGCCGGTAATCCGTATCCCGTCTCGGGATACGTCAGCTCGGTATCCGCTCCGTGAGCGGATATCGCATCATCGATCAATGTTTTCGCCATCTCCACCAGGGCATTCGAACCATCGGCCGCCATCGAGAGCAGGCGAGGTACATCTATCTCGTGATATGTCTTCAGTGTGCGATCGAGGAGTGCATCGTCCTTGATGCCGTATGTCGATCTGATCTCGTTGCGGTCCATTCCTATTCCTCCTTAGAATTCGGTGAATTCCTTCAATTCGAAGATACCGTTCATGTTCTCCAATGCTGTGGGAAGCTCTTCTCTCATCCTCTCCACAGAGTAATTGCTGTTGCTGAAATCCGCCACCAATTCCAATGTCGTGGTATGATAGCAGATCTTGATCCTGCTGAATACGGATATGAGGTTGACGTTCGTCGTTGCGATCCAATCCAACACCTGTGTGGTGGCACCCGGACAATCCGGTATCTCGATGACCATCTTGACGAGTCTCGTCTCATCCTTGAAGAATGTCACCGAGACTATCCAAGAGGAAACATCCGCCACTATCAGCACATACTTCCCATCTATGTCTTTGAGGACATCCCCATATTCCGGTGCGAGGTCGTATGCCCCGCCCTCGAACACGATGGGCGTAGCACGTTTCACCTCGTTCTTCTGTTTGGAGGGTTCCGTACGGAAGACACGTCCGATATCCGCGGGTTTCACATCTATGTGATCTATCAGAGATACCGAGGGATCATCCTTCGCCTTCAATTCCTCGAACGTCTCCTTGAGGATATCCATCTCCCCGACGAAGCTCAGGTCCGCAAGTACCTTCCACACGATCGTGGTATCGGAGATACCGTCCAACGAGATCGAGTTGAGGATGTTGATGCTCCTGTCCGCCAGGAATCTGGCGCTCTGAGCGCTTGCACCGGGTACGTCCTGCATGTAGACCGTTATGTTGGTCAATGTGCGGTAGTTCTCCTGCGGGAACATCGATAACAGAAGCTCATATTTCTTCGGGCCTTTGTCGACGTATTCGAAGAGTGTGCTGTATACGAATCCGCCTTCGACTATGCCCATCATGTCCGACATCCTATCGTCGAGCATGATCTTGGTTCCATTGACCTTCGAAAATTCCCAGTTCTTCATGAGGACCCTCTCTTCAAAGGGCTGAACACGTTTCCTCATATATCATTTCGCGTGACATTCTTGGGAGATGCGAACGGACGGGTCCAGGCAGGTTGCTCCTCATTAGCGTATTCGAGCTCCCTGATGAGGTTCACGAGACCGTCATCCGAGTCCAATATGTCGAGGATATCATCGGATATATCGCCGAATCTTCTTTCCAGACCGGACATATGCAACGCATCATCTATCGCCGAAGCGATCCTGCGTAATTCCGCTTCCGCATCCTTCAATGCCCTGATCCTCTCCTCCGGCGTCATCTTCTCTTCCCCGTGAACGAGTACCTTCCGGGTACGTGCTTGGTCGTCCCGGTCGTGTACGGACATCTGTCGCATCTCCTGCATACCTCTATCCTCCCGCCGTCCAACGTGCTGTTCATCACCGACGTGAGTTCTCCTCCGCAGACGGGACAGGATGTGGGTAGCTCTCCTTCCGAATCATTATACGAGATAGACAGTACCAGCATATCGTTCTTTATCGCGATCCTCCTTATCCTTTGACCGCTTATACGATAATCTCCGCCGTTCTTGTTCAGCTCGGATGTGACGAGTTCCACCATCTCCCTCTGGGACCTCACCTGCGGATGTCTGTACATCACATAGAATATGGCGTCAATGACCTTCTCATCACTGGGTATGCTGTATGTCATCGTTTCCGTATGTGGGTATGTATATTTATGCAATCGTTAGTCTTTTAAGTGAAATCGTACATCGGACGTCCGTTGCGAGAGTAGCCGAGTTGGCCAAAGGCGCAGGACTTAAGATTCTGTCTTGAAGAAGTTCGAGGGTTCGAATCCCTTCTCTCGCACCATATCGATATAACCATCGAATCTGTAGAATCTTCTCGAAGATCCGCACAGGAACAAGCTGACAAGGTGCGGAAGAATAACTCAAACATCGTTGATTTCATATCAATTTATACTAAACATTGATATTCCTCGATAAGAATGCGCATTCCAAGGTGTTCTAAATGGACAACGCATTCAAGATCCAACTATTGGAGACCACAGCTGCATTGATCACGGCCGCATTCGGTCTTGTAGCGGCATTGGCATGGAACGAGACCATCAAATCGCTCATCGAGATGTGCTTCTCATCCGATGACACAATCTGGGGAAATCTGATCTACGCGATCATCGTCACGATCATCGCTGTCGCGGCAACGATGCTCATCGCACGTGCGATCGGAAAGCTCAAGGCTGTCGAAGCAGAGAGCAAGGAATGATTTAAGTATTGTAAACTCCAATTAATATCAATTTCATGAGGCGGACGGGGCGACGCAGTCGCTCCGGCCGTTACACCCCTTCTTCTCACCATTCTATCATATCTTGACATGGATCCCGTATGTCCGCGGATTCAACGCATTCTCGCAATCTGTAGCCGTTCATCCGAGCTATTTATATAGGGTTTCATAAATGACATCTGCGGAGTTATAATCTTGGCAGTTTACAAGAATTCGTCCAATAGCAAGATGCCCATGGGTAGAGATCAGACGAACAACGGTTCTAACGGTAACGGCGGAAGGGCACAGTCCTCGCCGAATTCACAGAAGGGCAAGGTAAGGACGAAGGAAGCTACCAGGAGACAATCCATGCTCAACACGCATAAGATCGCTCCTTTCAAGTACGATATGAACGAGATACTAGCATCCACACAGATGGATGAGGCCAAGGCATCCGCATTCTTAGCTACATTGATCGCCAAAGCATCCCGTCTATCCACGAAAGAAGCGAAGGAATTCGTCAGGAGCTTCATGGACACCGGTGACCTCACCAAGGACGAGTGCGACAGGATCAACAGGCTCATGGACAAGTACAGCAAGTATCGTTGAATCCATTCTCAAACACATTCTTTACTACGATATTCTTTAAATGAAACACTTTGAAGTGAATCGAAATCCCTTCGTTTTAACCATCGTTAACGTTAAAACCTACCGACTTTGTTCCAATCTGATTGTTTTATTATAAAAAGCCCTATGGTAAAACAAGGCTCACAACCATGAAAATGGAACATCGTTACATAAAAAATCAATAAATGAAAATTAGTTCTATTATATCCGTTTGAGAATATACTAAATGCAACAACGTTGCATTTTTGACCTAAATACCTATATATATTCTAGAAATCTTATGGGAGTCTGGGATTACAATGGGTTATGAAGAATTATTCCCAACAAACGACCTCAAAGGTTGGCATGCGAATGCAGCCAAGAGGTTCGCAAGTCCTTTCGTGGACAACTACCACGACAGAATCGATGTGGATCCTATCATCCTGTCGAACGCTGCCGTTCACTGTGGTTTCACCATAAGGGACTTCTACGAGAAACCTGAGCTCGGTATCCACAGCGTCGGATACATCTCTGAGCTTTTCGATCTCTTGCCGGTCACGCACTGGTTCTTCTCACTTCCGTGGATCAGAGACCTCGGTGTCACACTGGAGTACAAGGACACACTGCCGCCGGTCTCCACAGGACCGCTGATCAGCGAGCCTGAGGAAGTCGAGAAACTTGAGTCGATCCCCAAGGACAAACTCAAGGGTGGAAGCACTGACACACTCTTCCACAACCTCTACGGATACGTTCAGAAGAACCTCCCGCACACACTCGTCCCTATCTCCTACGGTTTCGACCTTGCAGGAGCAGGTGCAGAATTGTGCGGTGTCGAGAACTTCATCATGTGGACATTCACAGAGCCCGACATCGCTCACAAGCTCCAGAAGGTCTACGTCGACACCTCGATCAACGGTGCTGACCTCCTTTCCGATACATATGGAATGGCCATGCTCATCGTAGGATCGGTTCTCGCAAACAACGATATCTTCTCGGACGAGCAGGTCGAGGAGTTCTCCGCGAAGCTCATGCACTACTATGTGGACCAGTGTTTCAGAAAGGGAGCAGGACCTCAGATCTTCTACCACCTCTGCGGTAACCACGAGACCGACTACAAGGTGTTCAAGAAGAACCTCGTATGGTCACCCTTCAACGTTCTCCACATCGGATACATGGGACAGAAAGAGTTCCCCACAGAGACACTGAAGGAAGAGTTCCAGGATGTCACGACCATCATGGGTTCAGTCGATACGAAGCTCATGATCCAGGCCAACCCGAAGAAAGTCTACGAGAGGGCAAAGGAAACACTCCTTGCCGGACGTGACGCAAAGAAGGGTTACATCCTCGGTACAAGCTGTGAGACGCCTCCGTACACCATCCCCGGACAGCTCCTTGCATTGACAAGAGCGGCCAGAGACTTCGGTACATACGGAACATGGTGAGGTGAGAAAGATGGCTACAATTTCAGCAGCAGCAAAAGAGCTCATCGAGAAGAGAGGACTCAAAGAGGAAGACATCATCGGTATCGTCGACGGATGCGGTGACGAGAAGATCTTCAACAAGGAGAAGGGACTTTTCATCGCAAAGAAAGAGATCGGCGATGCAACAGTCTACGCTGTCTTCGATGAGGCAGGCGACGTGAAGTCGGCATACAGCCACAAGATGAAGATCCTGGACATCGTTCTCCCCGGAGAAGAGGATTCCGGATGGGTCTACGTCAAGAACGGCCAGCCGCTCAAGAACGGACACACCAACCTCACATACCTCGGTGCAACAAGGTCTGGACCTTCACTCACCGAGCCCGTATCAGGCGAATCCTGGTTCGAGGAGTACCTCGCAGTCGGTGCACTCACCACAGCTGAGGGACTGTTCCAGCAGAAGAGAGCATAAGCGAACCTCTGTGAAGGACAAAAAAACCAAACCATTTCTTCCTTTCCCTTTATTTTTTATTTGAGAATTTTCTATTACAATCCCTTATATCATTTGGTAACAATCCGCCTCCTATCGGGATTTGCTATGGAGGAAAGAATTGGAGAGACGAATGCCTTGTGCCCGGTCTGTATGAGGACGATCAAGGCGGAGAAGATCGCAGAGGATGATGTGGTATACATCGTCAAGACATGTCCGGAACACGGTTCGTGGAAGGTCAAGATATGGAACGGTGTGGAGCACTACAAGTATCTCTACGAGTTCGCGGCGGTGCCGAAGACACCTGAAAAATTCGCTGTACCGCAGATAAAGGACTGTCCGCACGATTGCGGTCTTTGCAATCAGCACCTGCAGCATTCATGTCTCAACGTGGTCGAGGTCACGAACCATTGCAATCTCAACTGTCCGATATGTTTCGCAACTGCGAACGGATGCGGTTACGACTATCATCCCGACATGGAGACGATCCGCGGTATGTTCCAGACCGTAGTGGATTACGTGAAGAGTCCCAGATGTGTGCAGTTATCGGGCGGTGAGCCTACGGTCAGGGACGATCTCCCGGAGATCGTGAAGATGGCCAAGGACATGGGTATCGAACATGTGGAGGTCAACACCAATGCCGTCCGCATCGCCAAGGATATGGAGTATCTCAAGGCACTGAAGGAAGCGGGTGTGGATGATTTCTATATGCAATTCGACGGTACGAACGATGAGATCTATCTTCAGACTCGTGGTAAGGCATTGTTCGAACTCAAGGAGAAGGCGATCGCCAACTGTACAGAGGTCGGGATAGGGATAACATTGGTCGTTACCGTATCACCGAACATCAATCTCGATCATGTAGGCGAGATCATAAGATATGCCGCGACCAAGGTCCCTACGGTCAAAGGTGTCCACTTCCAACCGATCTCGTACTTCGGTCGTTATCCGGTGGATCCGGAGAACAAGGATCGTGTCACCATCCCCGAACTGGCACATGCCATAGAGATGCAGACCAAGGGCATGTTGAAGGCTGATAATTTCATCCCCACATCATGTTCCAACGTACATTGCGACATGAAATCGTTATCCATCGTACTGCCGGACCATTCACTCTTCCCGCTCACAACTATGGCATTGGGTCCGCCCAAGAAGACCGATAATGTAGCAGACAAGACGAGGGGCGAAGTATCCCAATTCTGGAGATTCATCGAGAACTCCATGGACGGGGAGGACGAGACCAGGAGCGATGACGGATCTTGGAGGACGTTCGTCGCACGTGCGAAGACCCACTATCTCACGGTATCGGCCATGGCATTCCAGGATGTTTGGACAGGCGAGACCGAGAGATGGGAGCGTTGCTGTATCCACGTCGTCACATTGGATGGAAAGTTGATCCCGTTCTGTCTCTTCAACGTCACCAATAACGAAGGCGAGACACTCTACAGGAAGAAGACGTTCTGTCAATGATCTTTAACGGATGATCGTCCGTGACAGAGCGGACGATCATCCGGAATATATTCAATCTTATCTTCTGTAATATCCGAAAGAGTTGTGGTAGTTGCCTACGATCCCTCTCATGTAGTTCGACAGGAATTTCTCCTTCTCCTTCGTGTTGACGATGAATCCGTTGATAGGGAATTCCGCATCGCAATGGACACATCTCACGAATTTACAGTTCTTGTTGGCTTGCGGACACGCTCTGCAAGCGATGGCCCTCGATTGGAAGAGACTGAACTCCTTTCCGCAGTTGGGACATGTGAACCTGTGTGTCGAAGAGAGCAATTGAGGTGTCACACCTGCTCTTGCCATCTCTGGTGTCAAGGTCATAATCTATTCCTCCAGTGTCCCCTATGGATGAAGCAGTATTTACATTGAACGGGATAAATATCCTCCGTTCGGATTGATGTCGTCGATCGAAGTGATTTTAATGTGCTGGCACTGGAACCATTATAAGACATCAGAGACATCACGTACACCATGGGCGCATGGGAATCGATGAAGATGTTCATAGTGAGGCGCAGACTCCTGTCCAACATGGTGCCGGAGGATTGCAAGACCCCGCTCGAGGAATGGATCGCCGTCAAGACACGTATGACCTTCAAGAAGAACAAGGAACTGCGTGAACGCATCGGGAAGAACGTATTGGATGAGGTATCGAGGAAGGATTTCGATGAGTACCAGCTGTTCCGTTTCAGAGAGCAGATGAAGTATGTCGAGAAGAACTCCCCGTACTACAGGAACAAGTTCAAGGATGCGGGAGTCAGACCGGAGGATATCAGGACATGGGACGATCTTGAGAAGGTCCCGTTGACGGAACCCGTGGATCTCGCAGAGAACTCGATGTATTTCTATGCCGTATCCAGGACGAAGATGGCCACGGAGTTCACCACCACAGGTACTACGGGCCACAGGAAGTTCATCGGATACACGACCAACGATCTCGTATCGAAGATCGATATCGTCGCATCCGCTCTGAAGAACGTAGGTATGAAACAGAACGATTCCCTCCATGTGATGTTCCCGTTGGTAGCGGCCTGGGATCCCAGTCTGATAATGGTCGGTGCCTGTAAGATCCTCGGATATGGGTCATCCGTTTGTTCGGATTCCGATGTCAAGAAACAATACGAGACGATCAAGGAATCCGGTGCGACACACATCATCGGATTGCCATCGTTCATCTACCGCGTGACCGTCCTCATGGGTGAGGAATACGACCTCAGGGAATTGGGGATAAAGAAGATCATCTCCACATCCGAACCGCTTTCCGAGAGCATGAGGAAGATCTTGGAGGATGCGTGGGGATGCAAGGTATTGGACGTATGGGGTATGACGGAGTTCGGTCTCGCCTGTGCCGTCGAATGCGATGAACAGGATGGATTGCACACGGATGAGGCAAACATCCTCTTCGAGGTCATCGATCCGGAGACTCTGAAACATGTGCCAGATGGTGAGAAGGGAGAGTTGGTGTTGACATCCCTCAACGCCGAAGGTACCGCATTGATAAGATACCGTACACATGATATCGCAGCGATGTTGGCACCACCATGTAAGTGCGGATGTCATTTCAACAGAAGATTGATGAAGCCCTGCGGTAGGATGGACCTTCAGTTCAAGATCGGTATGGGTCACAAGATCTATCCCGTTTTATTTGACGAGGCAGTGTTCATAGACAAGTCCGTGGTGGATTATCAGGTAAAGATAACCAAGGACGGTTACAAAGATCTGCTCACGTTCGATATCGAAGCGGAACATCCATCGGATGATCTTGCCGATAGGATCGTATCAGCCGTCTCCAACATCATGGAAGTGATCGAAGGTATCGAGGAGGATCTTGTTTCCACACCCAAGATATCATTCGTCGATGTCGGCACGATGCAATATGCCGTGAAGGCCAAGAAGATCATCGATCTCAGGGACAATCAGGATTGAGGTGATTCGGGGTAAGCCCCGATCATCCAATCTTTTTGAGATGTTACTTCATATACATCAGTTAACGATAGGACCAATTATTGGATCTGAATGTATCATTTTTTTGGATTGTATTCCAATTATTTCTGGATTACAATCCAATTATAATTGTATTCGAATCCAATAATTCACGAATTATGCATGTTGAAGAGAATGTCCATTAGCTAAGTCGATATGTAAAATATCAGAAAGATGGCTGAATCTCACCAGCCTCTGATGGGATCAGTTCCCTTTCGCGGCCACGATGACATCCTTCAAGAGGTTCTTATCGTGGCATCTCTCGACGAATGTGCCAGTTACGATGATGTCCGCACCCGCTTCCATGGCCGCTCTGGCCTTCTCGGGGGTGTCGATACCTCCGCCAATGATCAGCGGGATATCTATCTCGTTCTTTACTGCGGAGATCATCACAGGGTCGACGGGTTTGTCCGCACCGCTTCCCGCTTCCAGATAAACCAAGCTCATGCCTAGGTACTGTGTACCCAATGCCGCGCTTACAGCACCTTTGATATCATCCCTCTTAATCAATTTGGCCTCACCGACCTCACCGACCTTCATACCGGGTTCGATGATGATGTATCCCATGGAGATGGGCTCGATTCCGATCTTCTTGATGATCGGTGATGCATAGACCTGAGCACCGATGACGTACTCCATCCTCGTGGAATTGATCATGCTCATGAAATAGAGTGCATCACATTTCGTGGATAGGGCGTGCGGCCCTGCGGGGAAATAGATCGTGGGTAGACCTGTCGCTTTCTTGATGGCGACCGCAGTTTCATCGACATTCTCAGTCGTGATCCCGGTCGATCCGCCGATCATGATCGCATCCGTGCCTGCTTCCTTGCACATGAGCGCGATCTCTGCCGCTTCCTCAGGAGTCTGTTTATCGGGGTCCAAGAGGGCCATGTGCATTGTACCTTTCTTGATTCCATCCAATATGTATTGTTTTACCGTCATCACATCGCTCCCGATCGAATGATATTCTGGCTGAATCAGCAGTGAAATGTGCCATTCCTACGACTGTCTCAGCTTTTTCAGAATGATGGGTGCGGCGTATATAAACGTTCCATCTGTCCAAAAGTCGTTGGAGGAACGACCGACGATCACAGCGGTTTCCTGAACGTGTGGTAGTGTCTGGAGAGTGAACCATGCACCCTCTGAACGAACATGCTCTCAAGTTGTAACCTATCGCTCTCTATCGGATGCGGGAGAACGACACCGACCGCTGATCCGGGTTTGAGGGTATCGTAGAACGCATCCATCGCCCTTGCATAGATGCTCTCGATATCTTCCCCTCCGGTGCATGTGGACCTTCCGTAGGGTGGGTCACACACTATGGCATCCACCTCTCCGAACCTGTCGTGGATATCGGATATGTCCGATACATCGAAATCATGCAGTTCCAGACCGTAGAAGTCCATGTTCTCCTGTGTACCTGCTATCATCTCGGGATCGAAATCCGATGCTATCGCCTTCATTCCCATGAATGCTGCCTCGATCACTATCCCTCCGGTACCGCAGAACGGATCGAGGACGGTGCCACCTCTCTTGACTCCCGTGAGATTGATCGCGGCCCTTGCGAATCTCGGATGCAAAGAGATTGGCGAGAAGAACGGTCTTTCCCCGACCTTACGTGTCTCGAGGATGTTCCTGTCGATGACCTTCTCCGACAGATAAACGTGGATGCGATCACTCATCAGGATGAACACCTCCTGTTCGGGATCCTTCAACTTAACATCATTCTTCCTTGAAAGGGACGCTCCGAGCTTCCTGATGACATTCTGTGAGTCAACATCCTTCATCATCCCTTCGAATCTCTTGCATCTGACGGCGAACGAACCCTCGGGTATCGTTATGTCATCGAATCCCGAGAGATCATCGAGGTCGAACGAACCGAGATGACGCCCCATCCTGTGCGTGAGTGAGATGCGATCGGCGATGGGTTGGAGACATCCTTCATCGAAGGATGCGATCACATAACCCGGACCGACCTTCTCGATAGTGTGTTCCTCTGTCTCAGCTTCAATGCATTTCAACGCCTCGGCGGTGCACATTGTCTTGTGCTCGCCGGATAATTCGAAAAGGAAAGGGGGCTTCACGCCCCCTTCAATGTGTTTTAGTCTTTAATACCATCCTCGGTGACCATGAACACCGCTTCACCTTCCGGAAGGTTGGGTGAATCGATGAGTCTTGCCACCCTCTTGCCTGCCTTTCCTTTACGGAGGTAGACACGGAATGTGGCCGTGTGACCGACGATATGTCCTCCGATGGGTCTTGTGGGATCACCGAAGAATGCATCGGGTTTCGCCGCCACCTGGTTCGTGACCACGATGGCTGCGTTGTTCAATGTCGCGAAGTTGAGGAGGTCGTGCATGTGCCTGTTCAGGACCTGCTGCCTCTCCGCCAATGCACCCCTTCCGACGTATTCAGCCCTGAAGTGCGATGTGAGCGAATCGACGATCATCAGTCTGATCTTCTTCTCCTCGGCGAGCTGCATCGCCTTCTCCACGAGGAGCACCTGATGCTGTGAGTTGAACGCTCTCGCGACATGGATCCTCCTGAGTGTCTCCTGTGGGTCCACTCCGAGGTATGTGGCCATCTGTATGATCCTCTCGGGCCTGAACGTGTTCTCGGAATCGATGATCACGACATCGGAATCCAATCCTCCCATCTCCTCGGGGAGTGTAGCATTGACAGCGAGCTGGAAGCATATCTGGGTCTTGCTACTTCCGAATTCTCCGAAGAACTCCATGATGGATTGGCTCTCCACTCCACCGCCGATGAGTTCATCCAATGCTTTCGATCCTGTCGTCAGCTTGGTTATCTGCTTGCGTCTTTCGAGGATGTCCTCTCCGGTCTCGAAACCGCCTATGTCAGCGCATAACTTCGCTCCTTCGATGATGTCCATTGCCTTCTTCTCACCGATCTCACATTTCTCCGAGAGATCCGATGGTGATGCTACGGCAATGGCCATGATGTCCGAATAACCCGCTTCTTGGAGTTTCTCTGCTATGGCTGGTCCTACTCCTGGTATATCTTCAAGGGTCTTTGTGGCCATTGTATTTTCACCACACCTATGACGATAAGATGATATTTAAACAAAATCGGGGGGTCACCGATTGTTCCGATTCATCGTTTCGGAACTACATTCGATACCTATCATCACATTGACAGTTTGGTCTGATGTATTAACTTCCTAATTGTAACATCCGGCCGTTATATGCGGTAGGCCACATCATCGTATCATCAGGGATGAAGTCCGCATATGTGGGCTTCTACCCGTATGCGGACGAACTCTCTGAGTAATTCAAGGAGGTGATAATATCGCCGATGAAAGGAAGGATCAGGAAGTCCGGCTTCAGAAGGTCTCCCTGATCCTCCAGCTAATCCGGCTAATCGTCGAATTAGTTAGTTGAAAACATCTTACAGCTCCCGAGAGGGAGCTGGTTCAATGTTACGGATGATATATCATCGGTGTAGTATTTATCGACTGCGTCACATCCAAAAATGACCCGCACCCATCATTTATCTAAGCAGCCCCTGTAATAATGTTTATAAGTCGGACTTAGATTGGGTAGTCGATGGCAAAGAAGAGGCGTATCATCGAGAAGGAGGCCGAAGAGGAATACGAGTTCATACCTCCCGAGTTCGATGAGAAGGAGTTCATTCTTAAGGACATCTATGGCACGAAGGTACTGATAGCCGTTGCATTGCTATCCATCGTGATCGGGATACTGTGCTCATGCGTCCAGAGATTATTCGATTCGTTCGGTCTCTGGCTCGGTCTGGCGTTGTTATTCCTCACCATGTTCTGTCTCCCGAAGATACTCGGATTCTTCAAACTGAAGGCCGAATATCTGGAACAGAAGACGATGATCGGGAACTACATCCTATTCGTCCTCCTTGGACTTGGAGTATGGATCCTGATGGTCAACCCACCATTCATGTGACCTCAAACCACTTAACCGTCATGGTTCTTCGATAGGCTTCAATTCTCCCATCTGTGCTGTGGATACAATAACTCTGTCAAGAGCGTAGCATCCGCCATCTCCAACACATCATCGTGATCGTGTACGACCATCGTACTAGGTTCGAGATCCTTCCCGATGCCTGATATCGCGGCTTCCTCATAGAGCATCTCGGATGCTTTGCAATGGAGACGTTCGCCTATGACCATCCATCTACCTTCCTCTATGAACGGCCTTCCGTACGGATTGTCCTTCCATTTCAGGAAGAACGGTTCGCAACTGCTCGACCAAACCGGTGGACCCATGCGTTTACAGGTCTTCGACAGCACATCACGTTCCAATTCGAAGATGAACGTTACCTTATCATCTATGGTATCATGCACCGCTCTGAGGGTGGTGAATGCGAGCGAGTCAAGCTTCTTCGCAAGCGCATATTGGGTCTTCCATATCTGACTGTGGAGATTGTCCGTATTGATTTTCGGATCGTCGAATGTGACCATGATCAACCTCGTCCCGTGACCTCTAACAAGTTCCTCTATCCTCTCTCTGGAGAACGGTCTCCTCTTGTTGGGGAAGAAGTATTCGATCTTCGGACAGTTCAGGAAGGATCTGCAGGCCACGATGAACTCCGCGAACGTCTCCACATGCACAGCTGACGCTACATTCCTCTTCGGATCCACGGGATCGTATACGATGAGGGGTGCCTTCATGAGAGGTCCCTTCTTCTCCATGGTAATGGTCGTACCATCCTTCCATTCCGATGCGGCTATGAGCGCATCGAGGAATCCGCCGTAGTGTATCGTAAGGAGCTCGCAGAGATAACCGGAGAATCCTCTGGTATCCGGTTCCGCACCGTACGTACCGACACCCTTCATGAACTGTTTCATCAGGCGTATCTCGTCACACATCCTCTCGTCCACCTTGGATTTGATGTATTCCGCATGGAACGGGGACCTATCCACGGGTGTGAGGAGTTTGAGCGTGTCGGATATGTGGTAGCACGGTACGAGATCCACATCGAGCCCATCGAAGTTACCGCTCGAATACGGGTGATCTGCGTATGCCTTCTTACCGTTGATGAGTTCCTCTCCCATCTTGATGACCTCCGCTTCCATTTCCCTCTTGGGTTTCCCTTCGGGATAGAGTATGAAGAGATCGAGATCGGGTTTAGTGAGGAACGTGCCTTTGGCGACGGATCCCACATATTTCGTCTCAGCATCGATGCCGTGGGTTAGGATGTAGTCCTTGACAAGGATCTCGAGGCTGTACGCCTTCCTCTTTATCTCGGCCACTTCTTCTTCCGTTGGTTTGACTTTCTCAAGAACGTCGGTTTCGATGCTCATCGTGGCGGGTGTTATCATTTTAAACTATAAATCTTACGTGCCATCCACCGTACAGATGGCCTGTATGTTTGTCATCTGTATCATTGGGATGTATCGAATCCGTACACATGGATCACGTTCATGTGGTCAAGTGCGATTAGGATACATGATCTTTCAAGGATGAAGGTCTCATCGAGAGGATGGGTTAGGACGGATTCGTGCATCGGGATGTGTGGCGATCTTCGGTTTCTTCATCCGATTTACCCCTTATTTACCCCTTATTTACCCCTTAACTTATGAAATAGCCAGATTCAGAAAATTATCCGTTAAGTCAATGTCGTAGAAAAACGACAATGACGAACGCCGGATCACAACCTTGTCCAGGAATTCACACGGTTGTTACCTTTGTTCAACAGATATCCATTGGTCTTCAGTTTCGAGACGATCTTATTGATGGCAGGTACGCTCAATCCTATCTCTGCCGCGATCTGACGTATCTTGGCGTGCTCGTTCTCTCCGAGATATTCCAAGACCCGGAGATCGTTCTGATTCAGGATGCTATTATCCACTTTCTTGCTCGCGCGCGATCTGACACGGTCAGGGACGAATGAGAACGACAGGGTCACCGTGATCATGTTGTCTCCCATCACTATCGACTGACGACCGTAACTCTCCACTATCTTCTGCACCCCGTGTCCGCTCTGTTCCGAATAGTCCGCTAGTATGAACATGTCGAAGAGTGATTTGTTCACAGGCATGCTCCTTCCGGAGAAGAATTCCTCGACTGATAGCATGAAAGGTATCGATCCGTAGGATTGTATCTCGATCCTGTCGTCGAATATGAAGACGGACGGAGGGATCATGGTCTTCCAATCGTTATGGACACAGGCATTGATCCAAGCCTCCCTGAATGCTTCCATATCGAACAGATCGGTCTCCTTCCTGACACCGTCACTAAGGATGACCGATGTGGATTGATAGGATTGCATATGATCCAGAACAAGTCCCGCAGTGATCAATATGGATCTCCTTCCGAAATCCGTCCTGTGTGAAAGAGCACTCTTGTCCTTTCCATCGAAGACCATCACCTGCATCGGGACATCATTCTGATCCGAGAGCAGAAATGCGACGGTGTTGAATCTATTCTCCGCATTGATCATCCCGTGACTCTCATAGAACGATCTATCCAAACGTACATGGGTCCGCCTCGTCTCCATATAGCGCGTCATCGCCGAGAATGTCAGATTCTGTACGGGGGATGTAAGCATCCTCGGGACATCGGTCCCTTTCGATAGCATCATCCTCGTCAGCATGTCCGGGGTCATGGACACATTGGATGTGACGTTCCTGATGTAGTAGCGCTCGTTGAACGAGTATGCGGAGGCATATCCGCTGCATTCGATGCATATGTATTCGAGTCCATCATCCGTTCTGATTACCTCTATGTTGGGGAGACATTTCGGCAATACCAGGCTGTCTATGCGATTGCGGATCTTCTCTACGGTGTCCTTCCCTATCTGCATCCCGATGACTTCACCATCGTCATCGACCCCGATGTACAACTTACCATGGTTGTGCTTGTTCAACATCGCAGTCAGACCCATTATCCCTCTGTCCAACTGGCTCATGCTGGATTTGAACTCCACCGTCTCGCTCTCGGAACCTAGATTCATTTCGACCCCTACCGAATGATATACTCAATGATATACCTAATAATATATCTAATAATATACTTAATGATATACTTGACACCATACCCAATGATACATCAACAGCATCTACCGAGGTACTGTCACATCATCTACCACGGTTCATGATAAATAATCGTGAGACAATCAACGGATATGAGTTTCTGTCCTAGATGTGGTTCAGAGGTCGATGAGAAGGACACCTATTGCGAACATTGCGGTGCCTATCTCGCTCCGATACCGCAGGGACCGTCACCGAACAACAGAGGTTCCAGGAGCATCCTGCCGATGGTGCTCATAGTCGCTTCGATCATAGTCCTAGCATCCATGATCGTTCCGTATCTGATGCAACCTCCGGAGCACACATACACGATAACCGTGAACGAGATAGGTATCGAATGCTCCACGGATTACGTCTATTCCGATGCGAACGGAGATACGAGCGTGTATCTCACCATATCCTTGGGCGATGATGTGGTAAAGTCGCAGACATGGAAGGTCAAGGTCAATAATGGCACCATAGAATTGACGGAAAGGAACACATGCACCTTCAAGAGCACATCCGAAAACCCTACGTTCACCATCTACATGAATTACAGGACGGGTTCCAGCGGTACGATCGGTGCCGTGGATGATATGGCGGATCTGTTCGATGTATCAAAGTATGTCAAGGATGTCAGCATTATGCCCAAGGACCCCGGTGTGACAGGTGTCGCCGTCGATTACAATTCATTCGAGGGCGGGAAGATCACATTAAAAGGTGACGCAGATCCGAAAGGGATACTCGAATTGAGCATCTCACGTACCTGATCAGAGATTCGTCACGGATCCCGAGTCGGGTGTACTGAAGAAGTATGTCTCGGAATATCCCGTGTACAGGTGGTAGTAACAGTTGCGGTACTCGTAGCTCATCGCACCTATATCGGATACGATGGTCTTCGCTGCATACGCGGTCTCGATCGGATAGTAATCCTGATATCTGCTCTGATACTCGTACGGTGGCTCTTCACATCCGTCTATCTTGATTATGCTGCTGATGCTCACCGCACCGACAGCGTGCCCCGGCAGAAGATAGATTCCTCCATCGTATCCTGCCGCATAGAGCAATGCGGCGAGGAGAATCGCACCATCCTCGCAATCTCCCTTCTTATCATAGAGGGTCTCCAACGGGTATCTCCAATATTCGGTGACACCCTTCGTATCCTTGTCCGTTTGGTAATCGATCGCTGTCTGAACGAACCATGAGAAGAACTGCGCATACCCAACAGCATCGTTGGGGTTGGATTCGTTGTACTGATCGCATAACGTCTTCAGACCGTTCGCGACCGTTTTGATGTTATTGTCGACGACGATGTAATCCTTCACCCCGTTGACGATGGTCCTGACACCATCGACCTCCATGACATAACAGTCGGATGATACGGTACCTCCTCTGTCTATGTCGCTCTTCATCATGTTGGTATAATCATCCTTACTGATATCCACGACGTAGGTGAAGCTCTGACCCTTGACACTCCATTCGTATTCTATGTGATACGGATCGTTACTACCGTTCCTCTCGGTCATGAAGGTCATGCCGGTGAAAGCGACACTTAACAACAGTACCACGATCGCTAAGGATATGATCGGATTGATGGTGGGTTGTGCGGATATCGTCGAGATCCTTCTCCTGACATCCGGTTCGCTGGTCTTACCCTTCTCCGTCAATCTTCCGCATTCGGGACATGTGTACGCATCATCGTCCAATTCCCTTCCGCAGTAATGACAGAAATCCTTCATGGTATCCCCCTCATAATTCCCAAGCGTCGCTCCATTCGGGTCTCGACGGGGTCAGTTGACCAACATCGAGACCATCGATATCGATTGTCATCAGGTCCTTCCCGGATATGGTCTTTACCCCTGTCGCACGCTCTGCATCGGCGGCCTGTCTGTCGGGGTCGAATTTCAACATCACTATACCAAGATGTATGAATATCGCCAACTTCGGTCTGACGAGATCTATGAATCTGATGGCATCCTCCGTGCACAGGTGTCCGTGTATACGGTTATTGTCGGGTGTGGTGACCGGGAGTAACAGTACCTTCGATCCGACATACTGTTCCGCTATCTCATCGCTGTATGCCGTATCCGTGACGTATGAAAGGATGCCGTCCTCCGTCTCGCATCTGAAACCCACCGTGGTGGGATCGCTGTGATCGGATTTCGTGATCCTTATCGTGACTCCCGGGAATTTCAACACATCTCCCGGAACTATCGTATGACTTTCCAACGGCAGGCTCTGATGATACGGCGATATGCAGGGCACCATCCCCTTGTATCCCTCCATCACGGATACGCTGCCATACAACGAACCGCGTTTGATCCATCCGCCGTACGTCATACCCTCTATCGCGACCTCGGCATCGGAATAGTGGTCGGGATGACAATGCGATACCAATATCGCATCCGTCTTCCTGAGATCGTGACCTATGTTGCACATGTTCGTGAGTGCACCCGGTCCCGGGTCCATATGGATGATGCTCTTTCCGGTATCGAGTAGGAATCCACCCGTGCTCCTGGCCTGGAACATCGTCGTGTGGCGTCCTCCGCCGGTACCGAGCATGATGAGTTTTGACATCTGGGTACCCATATTCTCCCGAATATATCCTTATTGTGGGCAATGAACGATCATTACCACGTATGCATAATCCTCCGTCATCAGGGATTAAATAACGGTATCCTGCTGATAGGTCCATGATTACGGCGATACGCGATGCATGGATCGTGACCCAGGATCCGAACAGGGACATCCTGAGGGGCGATGTGGTGATCGAAGGCGACATCATCACATCGGTCGGAGGAAGATACGAAGGTCCCGTGGACAGGGATATCGACGCTTCGGGCGATATCGTCATGCCGGGAATGATCAACACCCACACCCATGTGGCCATGGCACCACTGAAGGGCGTATGCGACGATCTCGCATTCCCCGATTTCCTGGATAAGGTGTTCAAGATAGATTCCGACAGGACGGATCACGATCTCGACATGGGTACGAGGCTCGGATGTGCGGAGATGATGCGCGGAGGGACCACCACATTCGTCGATCTCTATTATTCCGAGGACGTCATCGCCAAAGCCACGCAGGATGCGGGTATCAGAGGCGTTTTATGCTGGTGCTGTCTCGACGAACAGTTCACCACGCAGAAAGGTAACCCGTTGGATAACTGCAAGCATTTCTACGACACTCACAAGAACAAGAGGAAGATAATCCCGGGAGTGGGATTACAGGGTGTGTACGTCTGCGGGGAGGAGACCTGTGTCGGAGCGAAGGAGTTCGCCGACGAGAAGGATATCCCGTTGAACTTCCACCTCTCGGAGACGAGAGGGGAGGTGAACAACCACAAGAAGGCCACGGGCATGAGGCCCGTGGAATGGTTGGACAGCATCGGTGCATTATCGCCGAAGATGATCGCCGCACATTCCGCATGGTTGACCATGAACGAGGTCAGACTGATGGGTGCAGCAAGTATGTCCGCTTCGTTATGTGCCGTGTCGAACATGAAACTCGCCACAGGCGGTGTGGCACCGTTGCCGGAATTCCTCCAATACGGTGTGAACGTGACCGTTGGTACCGACAGTAACAACACCAACAATTCCTTGGATATGTTCTCGGAGATGAAGATACTCGGATTGCTCCATAAGTCCGCGAGATGGGACGCTACCGTCGCACCCGCACAGCAATTGTTGGATTACTGTACGATAAACGGTGCCAAGGCCATCGGTATGTCCGATAGGTTGGGATCGATCGAGAAGGGGAAGTATGCGGATATCGTCATATTGGACGGCAAGGCTCCGAACATGAGACCTTTGCTTCCGGAGAACATCGTTGCGAACATAGCATATTCCGCATCCAGTCTCAATGTGAAGACGGTGTTCTGTCAGGGAGATATGGTGGTGGAGGACGGAAGGATCCTAACACTCAACATGCCCGAGGTTCTCGACGAATCCGAGAGGATATGGAGACAGCTCTGTATCAGGGATTGAGATCATATCGCGGGTGGTAAAACCACCCGGTTCTGAACCATACATCACATCCCCATCGTTCCTTCGATGATATCGGACCGGCGATCGGGGGCGATTATTCGGGATATGCAGTTAACATACTGACTGTAGTATCCGGCTTTTATCGACATCGAACGGATAGGTAGGATCACCAGGGGTTAAAGTCCGCATGCGTGGGCTTTGACCAGTATGCGGGCACCCTGAGTGAATCTTACGGAGGTGACAAAATCGCTGAAAGTGAGAAGGACCAGGGAGTCAGACTGCAGAAAGTCTCCCTGGTCCTTCAATTGATCCGCCTTTTGGCGGATCTCTTGAAGTAAACCCTTTACGATCCCCGAAAGGGGGTCGGTCAAAGTTCAGAGAATCTATCATCTACGGAGTATATATCGACTTCGTCCTCTGTCTGGATGATCTTCCCTTAGGGCATCTCACTCTCCATCCATGGTCATGCGATGACATGTCACGGAACAAAGATTATAAATTTAGGATACCTTAAAGATTACCATGGATAGCAAGACATTGATCGTCGATGGCATGCATTGCCAGAAGTGTCAGAAGAAGGTCGAGGATGCACTGTCGGCAGTCGACGGTGTGACCTCCGTGAGCGTCGATCTCAACAAGGGGAAGGCCAAGGTCGAACTGACGAAGGACGTCAACGACGAGGATCTCTGCATGGCAGTTCTCGATGCGGGATTCAAGGCCAAGGTGAAGCACGGTCTGTTCAGATGAACGAGAGGATCGTCATAAGGGTTGGCGGCATGTCATGTGCCGCCTGTTCCGCAAGGATAGAGAAGGCATTGTCCAAATTGGATGGTGTATCGGAACCGAATGCGAACTTCACCGCTGGTAAGGTATCGCTATCGTACGATCCCGAGATCGTGGATAGGAAGACCATAGAGGATACCATAGCATCCGCGGGATACACGATCATCAAGAAGGATGCACCCGTTGAGGACAGATCGGTCTCGATATTGATATCGTTGATCACATGTGTGATATTCTCGATCCCGGTGGTCGTATTGTCCATGGGATCGATGTTCGGTCTCGATATAGATGACAAGATATCTGCGATCGTACAGCTCGTACTCACGATACCCGTGATCATCGCAGGCAGGAGATTCTTCATCCGCGGTATCCCTGCATTGTTGGCCCGCAGTCCGACCATGGATACGTTGGTCGCATTGGGTTCGGGTGCCGCATTCCTATACAGTCTGTATCTCACAGTGGAGATATTCGACGGCGGTATGGCCCACCTGTACTATGAATCGGCGGCCATGATCATAACCTTGGTCTCCGTCGGTAAGTATCTTGAATCCAGATCGAGGGAGAGGACCAACGATGCCGTCAACGGACTCAGGAAGTTGGCACCTTCCACGGCAAATGTTATCGTCGACGATAAGGAGGTGACCAAGTCGGTCAGTGAATTGGTCATCGGCGATATATTGATCATACGTCCCGGCGAGAGGGTACCTACCGATTCGGTCATAGTCAGCGGTAACGGTTCCTTGGACGAATCCATGCTAACAGGCGAGAGTCTGCCTATTGACAAGACCGTGGGCGATCAGGTGTTCGGAGGTACGATCAACACCAACGGTTCGATAAGGGCCGAGGTATCCGCATTGGGTGACGATACCGTACTATCCAGGATAATAACGACCATAGAGGAGACTCAGAGTACGAAGGCACCGATCGCAAGATTGGCGGACAGGGTGGCCCGTGTGTTCGTCCCTGCTGTGATATCCATCGCAGTGATAGCCGCGGTGTTGTGGCTCATAGCGGGGAAAGATGTCGCATTCGCTATGACTATACTGATCTCGGTATTGGTGATATCATGTCCGTGTGCCATGGGCCTTGCCACACCGATGGCGATAACCGTCGGTACGGGTAAGGCCGCGGAATACGGCATATTGTTCAGGGATGCAGCCGCATTGGAACGTGCCGGAAGGGTGGATACGATAATATTCGACAAGACGGGAACGATAACCGAAGGAAGGCCTGTAGTCTCCCATTATCATCCCGATGAGGATGTATTGCGTATAGCGGCGATAGCCGAATACGGTTCCGAGCATCCGATCGCACGTGCCGTGATGGATAAGGCATCGTCGTTAGGGATATCCGTCCCGAGTAACACGGATTTCATCTCATCCGTCGGTTCGGGCGTGAGCTGTATGTCCGAAGGACACAGGATCGTCGTCGGTAACTCGAGGATGATGGATTCCGAAGGTATCGCGATGCGTTATGCGGATGATGCAAAGGATATGGAATCCGATGGATGCACCGTGATATATGTCGCCATGGACGGCGAGATGGTCGGTGTGGTCGGTATATCGGACAGCATCAGGGAGGATTCGGTCAAGGCCGTATCCGCTTTGAAGGACCTTGGTATATCCGTCGGTATGGTCACGGGTGATGCGGAATCGGCCGCCATGGCGGTCGCATCCAAGGTAGGGATCACGGATGTGACATTCGGTGCGTTACCCGATGACAAGGTGAAGGCGGTGAAGAGGTTGCAGGCATCCGGGAAGGATGTCGCGATGGCCGGTGACGGTATCAACGATGCACCCGCACTCATACAATCCGATTTGGGGATAGCCGTAGCATCCGGTACGGACATAGCGATGGATTCAGCCGATGCCGTCCTTATGAACGATGGCATAAGCAACGTCGCCACCACCATCAAGATCGGACGTGCCACATTGAAGAACGTCAAGGAGAATCTGTTCTGGGCGTTTTGTTACAATGTAATCTGCATACCGATTGCAGCCGGTCTCCCGTACGTGTTCGGTATGTCCATAATGCATCAGATGCCGATGATCTCGGCGGCAGCGATGTCCATGTCATCATTATGTGTCGTGGCCAATGCGTTGAGGTTGAAGGGATTCAAGGCATGATATTTCAGAGACGATATCGTCTCGACGGTACTCATTTTTATGAAAATCTGGAATCCGATTCCTGATTTTCATATACTTGTAGGTTCATGATCATCCATGATCGAGCGTACGATATATCCTCACATCCTTCGTAACATATCGCTCCGTCCCGTGACATTGATCACAGGCGCACGTCAGGTAGGTAAGACGACATTATGTCTGAAGCTCCGTGACGAGATCGGGATGAACTATGTGTCACTACGTGATAGGAAGGAGAGGGAGATGGCACGTTCCGATCCGGAATCATTCCTCGAGTTCCATAAGGCCCCCTTGATAATAGATGAGGTGCAGTACGCCCCCTCCCTATTGGAGTACATAGAGGCTGTGGTGGACAAGGTGAAGGAGGATGGAGGTTCCAACAAGGGGTTATTCGTCCTCACAGGCAGTCAGGCCTACAAGCTGATGGAAGGGATAACGGATTCCCTTGCCGGTAGGATATCTGTCATCAATATGTCCCCATTGAGTATGAACGAGATCATCGGGAGGGAGGAGATCCCGTTCGACATAGACATACAGAAGAACATCAAGAGATCACTCGAACATCCCATGGGGGTACGTGAGTTCTATGAGAGGTTGATACGTGGGATGTATCCCGAACCGGAGACGGAACCGGAGTTGACCACTCAGGAGTTCTATTCCGATTATGTGGACACATACATCGGCCAGGATGTGAGAGGGATGATCAATGTGACGGACGAGGACAGATTCCATTCGTTCATGCAGTTGATGGGTTCTCTGACGGGGCAGGAGTTGAATTACCAGAGGATAGCATCCGATATCGGGATAGATAGCAAGACGGCAAAATCGTGGGTATCGGTTCTTTTAGCGAGCGATATCATCCATCTTCTGCAACCGTATGATGACAGGTCGACTACGAAACGTATCGTCAAAAGACCGAAGATGTATTTCTGGGACACGGGTCTCGCTTGCCATCTGGCCAGGGTGATGGATGCCGATAGTCTGATGGCCGGTTATCTCAAAGGTGCGATGACGGAGACGTACATGGTGAACGAGATAGTCAAGTCATACAGGAACAACAGGATGGAATCACCCTGTTACTATTATCGTGACAGCAACAAGAACGAGGTAGATATGGTGATCGTCAGAGGCGGACATATATCCCTGATAGAATGCAAATCGGGGATCGAATTCGGTTGGAACGACATCAAGGTCATGGACAGGGGGATACCGTCACAGTATCCGATAGAGGGTAGATGCGTATTGTGTCTGACGGAGAAGCCCTATCCGATCAATGACAAGGTCTACGCCCTTCCCGTGACATCGATCTGATGATCATCTTCCTGTACACAATATAGAAGAAAAATGTAATTGTAAAACATTTTTAATAATAAAAAAGTGTACTGTAAATACATTAATTGCTAAGGATGATCGTCATGGAAAGGAAGATAACATCCAAGATGGAGAAATGGAAGGATTCCGAGGACAGGAAGCCACTGATGATTATGGGGCCGAGGCAGGTAGGCAAGACCTACTCCGTGATGGAGTTCGCCAAGACCCATTTCGACAACTATGTGATGTTCAACTTCCAAGAGTCCCCCGAACTCCACAGGATCTTCCAAGGGGACTTGAATCCTCGCAGTCTCATTAAGGAGCTGTCCGCATACTCTCAGGAGACGATAACCGACGAGACCCTGATAGTGTTCGATGAGATCCAGGAATGCGACCGTGCGGTCACATCTCTGAAGTATTTCACAGAGGGATCACCGGATCAACCCGTCATCACAACGGGAAGCCTTCTCGGACTCACCATCGGATACCGGGATGCGGAGACAGGTCCCAAGCGTTCCTTCCCTGTGGGGAAGGTGCAGGAGATACGGATGCATCCGATGGATCTGGAGGAGTATGCTTGGGCCACGGGGAGAAGAGCGCTCACGGATTCCGTACGCATGCATTTCGAGGATATGTCGGAGATGCCGCTCCACGATACTGCCCTGGAGATGTATCGTGAGTATCTTGCGATAGGCGGGATGCCGGAGGCGGTCTCCGCATTCGTACGGACCGACGATCCGAATGCTGTCATAACTATCCAAAGAGGACTCAACGACAGTCTGCTCGGAGATATAGCCAAGCATTCGGGGTCTTCGGATACCATGGTCAGGACCATACGCACATGGAACAGCATGGTATCGCAGCTGATGAAGGATAATCTGAAGTTCCAATACAGCAAGGTGGTCTCCGGCGGTCGTTCCTCCAATTACTCTACATCAGTGGATTGGTTGGTGGCCGCACAGATGGTCAATCGCTGCGACATGGTGACGGATCCCACGGCCCCGCTGTCGGGATCCGTGGACGGATCATCATTCAGATTGTTCATGGCCGATACGGGTCTGCTCTGTTCGAAGGCCGAGGTACCATTCAAGTCGGTAGCGTCCGGAAGGGCATCCGACAGGTTCAGGGGCGTCATGGCCAAGAACTATGTGTCACAGGCTCTGACAGCCAATGATCTCAGGACATACTATTGGAATCCGGATCCGTACACGGAGGTTGACTTCATGATACAGGATACGGACGGGGAGGTAGTGCCGATAGAGGTCAAGTCCGGAGACCGTACGGGATCCAAGAGCCTCACGAAGATCAGGAACAGGATCTCTCCCAGGTCTGCAATAAGACTCTCATCTAAGAACTTCGGGCTCGAGGACGGGCTCTACAGCATACCGCTCTATGCGGCATTCTGTATCGATGATACCTGGGCGGAGAAGGTCGGAATCTGATAACCGACAGGGATTATCCTGCTCTGAAGGTCCTTGAACATCTCACGCGTATTGTCAGGGCTACCGGCATCGAACACTAGCACACCACCGTCTGTACAGTGTACGACGATCACGGGCCGCATGCCACTATGTATCGCCAGTTCATACTTCCCGAACTCGTCGTTGCGGAAGGTTCCAGTGGCCACCTTGAGGCCATTGAATCCTACGACTCTGTTGCCTGTATCGAATTCGTCGCGGAGTTCCACGGACTCGATATCCGCATACTTAACTGTCTTATGCATCAGGGTGGCATCTATCACCAAAGCATCGTCCTCGAGATAAGCGTCCACGTGCCCAGAGTTGAATAGAACTGCGAACACAGCGACAAGGATGATGGCCGATACTCCGAAGATGATCGCTATGTTCTTCTTGAACTTCGAATAGGCTTCTGCATTCATCCCATAGGATACCTTTGCGGAGACATTCGTCCCTGTCTTTATCGCTATATAGAGTGATGCAGTATATTCTGCATCCACAGAATTGAACACCGCGACCTTGTTTTTCCCGTAACGGATGAGGACGAACTTCTCGATACGGATATCGCCAGCGAACGTGTACGACGGGAACTCGGCATTCTTGAAATCTCCGGATCCTCTTTTGATTCCGCCGTAGCCCCACATCTTGATGCCGGGTTTGAATGAGTCCCTGCACTCCACTGCTGTGATCGAACTCAGCGGGATGTCGAGGTTCACCATGAACGCCTTGATCTTCAGATGCCCGTCCTCCACTATGGCCTTCGTGCCTTTCATTCTTAGGGTCGGGATGAAGAGTATCACAGTAGATGCTAAAAACAAGGCCAGATACAGTATCAGCCCTAGATATTCTAAGAGTAACAATACTGTCAGAATGACCTCAACTAGAAGGAATACGAATACCCCTAGTGCGACACGGCTCCCGTCGCTCATGATATCTACAACCGGTTACAGATATAAGAATCACTTCTGTAGATCTTTCCGCATTGTTCAAGCCCCGATCAGGAGCTCCGACTCACTTCGATCATCTCATCGAGGAATGCGGCCGCGAACAGAGGATAATGCTCTATACCCTTGGGATCCACGGAGATATCCGATCTCTCCAGCATGATCGAGCGTTGGAACCTTGGATCATCTACGGTCTTGTTCAGTGATGCGGCCTCACGATCCTTCCCCGATTTGACCTCTATCGCAGCGACATCCATACCAAGGTCCAGGACGAAGTCGATCTCCATCCTCCCCGGGTTCTTCCTGTTGATGTAGTAGCAGGGTTTGCGACCACTCTTTGTGATGCATTCAGCCACGGCGTTCTCCATCAATGTGCCCTGATTGAACCTGTCATCCTTCTCGATGATCGCCGTTCTGGCCCCGGATCCCAGCATGTTCACCAGGAGTCCCGTGTCGGATAGGTACACCTTGAAGTTGGACGGGTCTGCGTTCATCGCTGATGGGAACGATACGGACCTGAGCATATGGCACATGTTGGCCATCCCGGAGTTCTCCATCCAGAGCATGGCATCGGCATATGTGCGCTGACCGTTCCTGGAGCCGGATCCGTCGAGACGCGACCACATGAACTTCTTGTTCGTGTCCGACAGTTGTGTCGGAACGGATTGGAAGCATTTCCTGATCTTCATCGCATCCGAGCCGTTGCTGTATTTCGACACGTCGCTGTAGAAGGAGTCGATGATATCGGATTGGATCTTCGCCACCTCGTTGTAATCCTTCTTCTCTGCGAATGACCTCACGGCCTCCGGCATACCTCCGACCGTCAGGTATTCGTCGAATCTGTCAAGATATGCGGACGCGACCGATCCACCCATCGGCTGTTTATCGCGGATGCATCTCCTGATCTCGGAGATGACGTCTTCGTGATACCCCATCGCCCATAGATATTCCTCGAAATCCATGCCGTACATGGTCCTGTGTTCGACGTATCCCGCAGGGATCAGGGCTGTCGGATTCTCGAATTCCTTGGACGGTACATCGATCAGAGAACCGGATGCGACGACATCGAACCTGCCGTCGATGGTGAACTGTTTCAGCGACATCCTCGCACGGGGACAGGATTGGATCTCGTCAAGGATTATTAGGGTCTCGCCTGCGATCGGTGTATATTCGGGGCCTTTGGCCGTGACATACCTCACGAAGGAATCGACATCCACAGAGCGCCTGAACTGTTCGCACAATCCCCTGTCGATGCTCAGGTCGAAGTAGATGCAGGACCGATACGTCTTGCCGAACTCCTTCAGTATCGATGTTTTACCGATATGGTGTTGTCCTTTTAGAAGCAAGGATTTGTGGCCTTCGCGACCCTTCCATTCCAGGAGGTCACCCATCATCTTCCGTCTGAGCATGAACCTCGGTTGATTGGAGAGTATATAAACATGTGCATTTTTCAGCTGAAATCGTTGAAAAAATGTGCAGAATTCAGCTGAATTCGCTACATGAAGTATGTTCGATAATGCGGATCGATGTTCACCCTCAACATTTTGATCATATGTCACCTTACAATGACTTGTCGTCATAATGTGCACGGATGATGACCATCCACGGGACCATGCCTTATAATAGACTTATATACAGGCTCAGAATCAGAGCCTTGTTATTTTATGACATCAGATTTCTCTAAATTGGGCCTGTCGGACGATATCGTCAAGGCAATCGATGAGATGGGTTGGACGGAACCGACACCCATCCAGGTGGAAGCGGTCCCGATCGGCATCAGCGGAAGGGACATCCTCGCACAGGCACAGACAGGTACCGGGAAGACGGGTACGTACGGTTCCATAATCCTCAGCAGGATAAAGGCCACCGAAGGCGGATGGCCGCAGGCATTGATCCTCACCCCCACGAGGGAGTTGGCGTTACAGGTGTCCGAGGAATTGGGTAAGTTATCCAAATACACAGGGCACAGGAACATCCCCGTCTACGGCGGTGTGAGCATGCTCAGGCAGACTCAGGACATGGACAGGGGAGTTGACATAATCGTTGCCACCCCCGGAAGACTATGCGATCATCTGAAGAACGACGAGCGTCTCCTCGAGGATGTATCCATAGTGATTTTGGATGAATCCGACAGGATGTTGGACATGGGATTCAGGAGGGACCTGGATTTCATCATGGGAAGGATCCCGGAGGATGGGAGGCAGACCATGTTATTCTCCGCTACGATGTCCAAGGACATCAGGAGATTGGCATTGGACTGTCTGAACGATCCGAAGGAGATATGCGTCTCCAAGGACGAGATGGTATTGGATCTGATAGATCAGCAATACATGATGGTGGAGAAGGACGACAAGGTAGATACGCTCCGTTACATATTGGCGAAGGATCCCAGGAAGACCATAGTGTTCTGTTTCACCAAATACAGGGTGGACAAGGTTGTCAGGAAGCTCAAGATGTCATTCAAACTCGCCGGAATACATGGTGAGTACTCACAGAACAGGAGGGAGGAGACCCTTCGTAAGTTCAAGGAAGGTGCCATAGAGGTATTGGTGGCATCGGATATCGCGGCAAGAGGGTTGGATATTGAGGATGTGGAACGTGTGATCAACTTCGATATGCCTCCCGAGGCGGAGACATACGTTCACCGCATAGGAAGGACCGGAAGGGCAGGTAAGCGCGGTATCGCATTATCCTTCGTGATGAGGGAGGACAGGAAGGTCATGAAGGAGATCGAGAACCTCACACTCATCCCTATAGAAGAGATCCCCGCACCGACCAAGTCCGAGATGGATGCCGTATTCTCCGACATCAAGGAACTCTCACGCCCCGTGATGGCCAAGAAGAACTCCAGGAAGAACGATGTACCCGTGAAGGAGAAGGTGTTCGTCGTAGCGGAGATCAACGTGGGGAAGGATGACGGTCTCACCAAATCACAGATCGCTCAGATGATCAAGGACCATACGACGGTCCCCAAGAAGTCCATCGGAGATATCTATATCGGAGACAGGACGACCACGTTGCAGATAGAGAAGAGATACCTATCCAAGACCGAGGACGGTCTGTCCAAATGCGATGTCAACGGTAAATCCATCAAATTGTGGAAGATCTCGGAGATCGAAGGATTGGAACTCAAGCACACACTCGAGGATGAACCGTCACCGAAGGATGACGGTCGTAAGTCCAAGGATGACAGGAAAGTTGGGAACGATCGCAAGGGATCACGCAATTCCGACAGGAACGATCGTTCTTCACGTCCGAGAACGGACGATCGTCGCGACGAATGCAGTCCCCGCAGGTCGTACAATAACGATAGGAGACGTTCCGATCCCTGTAGGGATGACGATCGCCAATACAACGGCAGGGGACGTCCCAATTCCCGTAGGGATGATGACAGGCGTTCCTACAGACCTACGGATCGCAGATCCAGCGATCGTCCCAGATACGGTGATCGCAGGGATGGATCCAGGTCACAATCCGACCGTTCATACGGAGGCGGACGTCGTAACGACGATGACCGTTATAGGGGTGCACGCAGATACGATAACGATCGCCCGAGAGGCGACAGATATAGGTCGAGGAACGACGACGATCGTAGGACCAACCAACGTGACAGGTTCCAGAGACCTAGGGAATCTAGAAGATATCGAGAGTGATCGATTGGACGCCACGAAGGACCTTGAGGTGATGCTGGGGGACCCTAAGAAAGCCATCAAATCGATGATGGTCCCCCTTATCGTTTCATATCTCGTGGTGCAGATCAACATCTTCGCCGATACGTCATGGTGCAGCGGATTGGGTTCCAATGCGAGTTCTGCAGTATCATCCATCTTCCCGATATATTGGATAATAGCCGGCCTCGGTACGGGTATCGGTGTGGGAGCATCCACATCCATCGCGAGATATCTTGGAAGGGATGATAAGGCATCCGCCGACAGCGTAGCTACTCAGACTGTGGTACTATCCATCGCATTCGGCATATTGGTGACACCAATCCTATTGTTGGCGATGGAGCCGATGATATCGTGGATGGGAATCGACGACATCAGACAGGAATGTATGGACTACATCATGCCGATGATATGGTCCAGCGTAATATTGATTGTGAATGGGGCCATCGCAGGCATAATCAGGGCTGAGGGTGCCGCGAAGAAATCCATGGTCATCCTGTTATCCTCAGCTATCCTGAACATAATCCTCGATCCGATAATGATCTACGGTCTCGACATGGGACTTCTCGGAGCGGGTTGTGCCACCGCCATATCCACGGCGGTATCCACGATGATAGGATACCAATGGTATCACAGGAAGAGGATGTACATCGACATATCGTTCAAAGGATATCGCGTGAACATCGAACAGATGAAGGACGTATTGTTCGTCGGGATACCCCGTGTGACGGAATCCACATTGATCAGTGTGATGTCCCTGATACAGCGTTTCCTCATAGTCCCCGTAGCGGGTATGATGGGCATAGCGTTCTATAACGTACCGTGGAGGTACGTGTCCGTGGCGATGGTCATATCCCAAGCCGCGGGTTCCGCATTGATACCCGTATGTTCCGCAGCATTGGGACACAACGATAATAAGAAGGCAGAGGCGGGATACAGATACTCGTTCTACATCACCATGGTGGTGATGACGGTCATGGCCGTGTTCGTGTTCATCTTCGCCGATTATCTCGTCATGCCGTTCTCGTTCTCCGAATCCATGATCCAATACAGGGAGGAGTTCGCTCACGGGTTGAGGATATACGCATTGTTCTTCCCCTTCATGGGTATGGTCGATATCGGATCATCCATACTGCAATCGCTACGTATGGCGCAGATGTCCATGATCATGGCGTTCGTGAGGAACGGATTCCTGGTGTTCGTCATGTTATTCGCCCAGACCATGGACGATATCTATTGGCAACTCTTCGCCACGGAGGTCCTGGGAGGATTGACGATGATGGCCATGGCGATATACGAGTTCCGTAAGTACAAGCGGAAACGCATGCTCATCACCGCCTGATATCATCCAACGGATGTTCGATGCAATCGTTTTATCAATCCGTTGCATATCCCTCCATACCGGTGTTCGCATGAAGTTGGTACTTATCAGGCACGGAGAGAGCGTTTGGAACAAAGAGAACCTTTTCACGGGTTGGACCGATGTGGACCTATCCGATACCGGTAGGAAGGAGGCCGCAGAGGGCGGGAGGATATTGAAGGAGGAGGGTTTCGACTTCGATATCTGTTACACATCATACCTCAAGAGAGCGATCCATACCCTCAATCTCGTTCTGGAGAACATGGACAGGGAATGGTTACCCGTCATCAAGACCTGGAGACTCAACGAGAGACACTACGGTGCATTGCAGGGATTCAACAAATCCGAGACTGCCGAGAAGTACGGTGAGGATCAGGTGAAGAAGTGGAGGAGATCCTATGACATCAGACCTCCCGCGTTGGACGAGAAGGATGAACGCAACCCCGCATTCAACCCCATGTTCAGGGATGTCGACAGGAAGGACCTCCCCTTGACCGAATGTTTGGCGGATACGGTCGAACGTGTGGTACCGTACTATCTCTCGGAGATAGTCCCGAAGATGAAGGACGGAAAGAGGATACTGATCGCGGCCCACGGGAACTCGTTACGTGCACTCGTGAAGTACATCGAAGGGATATCCGATGACGATATCGTAGGCGTGAACATACCTACGGGCGTACCGTTGGTCTACGAGTTCGATGACGATCTCAATATGATATCCAAGAGATATCTAGGAGATCAGGATGCCATCAACGCCAAGATGACATCGGTGGCGAATCAAGGTAAGAAGAGATGAGCTAATGACGATCACATGGGGGTCGTCCCCCAGTGATCCTCGGTTTTGAGGGCCTTTATTTCTTGGCCATCTTCTTCTGGAGTTTCTCGAGCTTCCTCTTAGCTTCACTGTCACCGTTCGCGGCCGCCTTCTCAAGCTCCGCTGCCTCGGCCTTCTGTTTCTGCTTGTTCTTCTCGAGCTGTTTCTTGCTCATCGGCATGGATATCACCCGTCGGTAGAACGTTCCAATATATACGGGATTTCACAGCACGCCAAGGTGTTCGAGCAACACCTTCAGACCTATGATCACAAGTATGCATCCGCCGACGAACTCCGCTTTGTTGCTGTACTTATCACCGAATATGCTGCCGATCTTCACACCCACCATGGAGATGAGCATGGTTATGATACCTATGGTTGCCGCGGATACGACAATGTCGGAACCATCCATGGCTAACGAAATCCCTATCGCCAAGGCATCGATGCTCGTGGCTATTGCCAACAACAACATCACTTTGAATCCGACATCCCCATCCAATCCTTCCTCGTCACCGAAGGATTCCCTGATCATGTTGAGACCTATCGCAACAAGGAGGATGAACGCTATCCAATGGTCGATATCCTCGATGTATCTGTGGAACGATGTACCGAGAAGGTATCCTATCGCAGGCATCAGTGCCTGGAACCCACCGAACCATAGTCCGATTATCAATATCGATTTGAAGGTGGGCTTCCTCATCGCCAATCCTTTACAGATCGATACGGCGAAGGCATCCATCGCCAATCCGATGGCTATGAGGACGAGTGAGATTGCATCCATGCGTCCTGCATATCGCACGGATTACATAAGTGTTGAGTGGACATCGGCCACCATCACGACGATGATGGCCGATAGAGATCATCTTTTCTTCATGCCGACGGTGAATATGATGTACACCGCCATGGCGATCAGGAACACGGCTATAGCGACCATCCAATCCTCGATCAGACCATATATCAATACGGCAAGACCGGCGGATGTGATCAGCGATCCGAGCCACAGCGTGGAACATGAATCTGATGTACCCATCTGATCCACTTCCTTGTTCTTGAACATCGATGTGATCAACAGATACACACCGAGGACGATCACGGCGACACCTATGATGAGCATAGGCTTCAAGCCGAAGTATGCTGCCAACAGAGCGAATCCTACGATCAGGATCAACACGCCAAGACCGAGTCTGTTCCACTCTTTCGTGCTTGTTGTCATATCCGATGACATGATATCTGTATAGAAAAACATGACCCATGTCGTTTCAGAGATGGACTATCGTCACCTTCCTATCGGATAATCTGACCCTAATGTCCTTGGATCTCCTTATCTCCCCGTCCACGGTGTACGTCATATCGTAATCCCCCTCGATACGAACGCTCTTCGTCCTCATCACGGTGGAATTGGGTTGTTTGTACACCCAAGAGAACTTGGTGGACAACAGATTGAGGATCAATCTCCTCCTGTTGCCGTATAGGCATAACAACACCTCGATGTATCCGTCATCCACTCTGGAGCAATCGGTCATCTTGAGTCCGTTACAGGCGGTACGTACGTTTTGGAGACCGACCATGAGATAATCGCCTTCGGCTGTCGCATTGTCCGAATATACGCGAAGATGTTCCGGCCTGTACTGCATCAATGCCTTGATGATGGGTCTCAGATAACTGTTGCATTTGAGCTCCTCCTTGATCTCCACCGTCTTTATCGATACTCCGACGAACACACTCTGCACGAACACGCACGTCCCGTTCAATTCCCACAGGTCGGTCGTACTCGTCCTCATCCCTTCGATGGCCTTCAGGAGACCCTCCCCATCCTTGGGACATCTGAAAGTCTTCGCGAAATCGTTACCGGAACCGTACGGGAGCACCACATACGGCTTCCCGAGATGGTACGTTGCATTCAGTATGCGATTGACGGTACCGTCGCCTCCGGCCACCACGATGATATCGGCACCGTCCGAGAGTGCCGCTATGCTCTCCAAGCTCTCGTTCGACAGTTCGCAGTAGTGGAAGTCCACACCTGCCTTCTCGACGGTCTTGACGACCTCGACCATATCCTCACGATACTTACCGTTGCAGGACCTTGGACAATAGAAAATCTCCAACCTCATGGTTTCAAATGATTACATCGGGTACCCGTTCTTATTCTTATCCCCGAATCCGTGATTTTTAGGTGGAATCTGTCAAAATTCAATATTCTATTGATTATATTCCTTTGATTGATTCCCTTTTTTCATCGTTGAGGATGATCGTATTACGATGTTAACACAACTTAATCAAGAAAGTAATAAATACTAACTCTCCTTGGTACGTAGCATGGGGTCAGAATATCATACGGCGATGGAGGAATTCGATGTGGGATACCGTACATCCCGTGATAGGGAATGGGATGTGGGGGAGGATCTGTTGATATTGGACCCTCCGTACAAGGGATGCACGTTGGGATCGGAGGACCGTTCGAGAGGTATCTTCAGGGTATCCCCCGACGGGTACGGGCGTATGGTCAGAAGGGTGCCCGTGAAGATAGTCGTGGAGTGATGGGATGTCGTGGGAAGCGCCGGATCATGATGAGTTGTTGTTGGATGACGAAGTAAGAAGGATGATGTGCGACATACGCAGGATGGATCACGAGATCGGTGATTTCATACTGACATCGGGCGGGATGATGTCTGTGATAGACGATGTCATAGATTCGGAGATCCAAGCATATGGTGGAGATCCGGGTGATGATATGCCGAGGGAGGGATATCAGCTCGTGGGGATGCTCACCCTACCATGGGGTCCGAAGGAGATATGCGAGTTCAACGTGTTCGTGACCGGAGAGGACATGAGGATCCCGGCAGGCATGGCGGAACTCCTGGAATGGGTCAACACATCCCCGTACGATCAGTTGATCACCGCTTCGGTGTTCCTGTCGGATGTAGATATGTTGGATGGGATGGACCATATGACGGCCTGGTTGCTCTTCCGTTCGCTGTTATTCGATACGGGATTGAGGAACATCGGTTCATGCAAGATCTATGACAAGTTGTTCGGAGGTTATGATGTGGAGTCGGGAAAGGCATACGGGGCTAGGGATCACCGGACGATGATCAGGGATGTGGTATCTGCGGTCCACGAATCGTACGAGGAGGCGATGGAGATACACAGGGACAAGGACATCTCCAAGGGATTGGATGGGAATGAGTTGTCATTCGTCAAGCATTCCCGTTCTTACAAAGGGACGTTCACCGTCCAGGACGCATCGACATGGACCAACGGGCTCGAGGATCAGGCGGTAAGAGGTAAATTATCGAGATTGACGGAACTCGGGTTATTGACGAAGGAAGGGCGCACGAGAGGGACGAGATTCAGATATAACGATCCATGCGAGGAGGCTCGCGAAGCTGCAGAACAACGTTTCATCGCGGAATTCGGCGATTTCTCGTTCACGGAAGGAAAGTAATATCATGACACAACCTATGGCGATATCCATGGCGAGCGATGACGAACGTACCATCCGCGATGCGATGGAACTCGTGAACAGATTCTGTAAGGAGAGGGATTGGGACCAATTCCATAATCCGAAGGACCTTGCGATAGGCATGGTCACCGAATCCTCGGAACTGCTCGAGCTGTTCAGATTCAAGACCGAGGAACAGTGCAAGGAGATGATGTCCGATGCATCGAGATCGGAATCGGTCAGGGATGAACTCGCCGACGTGTTCTATTTCGTGCTGAGGTTCGCTCAGATGAATGATATCGATTTGTATAATGCACTTTCACAGAAGATCGACAAGAACTGTGAGAGATATCCCGTCGATAAGAGCAAGGGATCCAACCGCAAATACGACGAATTTTGAAGTTTCGTTGATAGTGAGAGTTAGCATATATTAAGAGTGATATCTCATCCGTCACATGGCAGACAGGTTGACCTTTGAGAACATAGACCCCCAGGTCAGGAAATTCACGATGATCGGGCTTGCTCTAGGCATGCTCGTCGCCTGTATGGATGGTACCATCGTCGGGACCTGCGGTAATGTGATCAGCAAGGACCTCGGTGGTGAGGAACTCTATTCGTGGATGATCACAACATACCTGTTGTGCCAGTCGGCGATGGTCCCCATCGCAGGAAAGATGTCCGACCGTTACGGCAGGAAGCCCATATTCCTGATAGGTCTTGTCCTATTCGCCCTGGGTTCCGTACTCTCGGGTCTGTCGAATACGATGATGATGTTGATCGTATGTCGCGGCATACAGGGTCTCGGAGGCGGTATCCTGATGCCGGTCGCCATGGCATCCGTAGCGGATTTCTACTCGCCCGAGGATCGCGGAAAGGTCCAAGGTGCCCTCGGTGCCGTGTTCGGTGTCGGAAGCGGGATAGGACCTCTCGTAGGCGGTGCTCTCTGCGAGTACATAAGTTGGCATTGGATATTCTACATGAACATCCCGATCATCGTCATCTGTATCCTCTTCACGATCAAGAAATTCCCCGAACGTGAGGCAGATACATCCAAAGGCATCGACTACGTGGGGATGGGTGTCCTCACACTGATAATCCTTGACGTCCTGTTGTACTTCCAGTGGATCAGCGGGGACATGGAGTTCGTTAGTGCCAGATCCATCGGGATGATAATCGGAGGTGTCGCTCTCGCCATATTGTTCGTTATGATCGAGAGGAGGGTCGAGGATCCCGTCCTCGCTCCGAAGTTGATCCACAATCCGACGTTCATGAAAGCATCGGTCTACATGTTCATCATGGGTCTCGCCATGATCGGTACGCTGACATTCATCGCGATGTACATGCAGCAGATGTTCGACATCGGGGCGATGGAATGCGGAATCTATCTTCTGCCGATGATCGTTGGTATGATGATCACATCCATGGGAAGCGGGATGTTGGTCAACAAGACAGGATACAGGATATGGATCGTCACCGGCTCCATCCTCATAATGGTCGGTCTTCTGTTGATGTCAACGATGGGATCGGATCCACAGAGGTTACCTCTGTTCGTATATCTGTTCATATTCGGAACGGGACTCGGTTGTGTGAACTCCACCGTCATGATATCCGTACAGAACCATACCGCCATCGAGGAGATGGGGATGACCACATCGGCCGTGAGTCTCATGAGGAACATCGGTTCGACCGTCGGTACCGCATGTTATTCCCTGGTTATCGCAAGTCAGATGAACTCAAGGTTTGCGGACAGTATCTATTCGTTCATGACCGATATATTCGATTTCAAAGGAACGGGACTGATCGCTCTGAGATACATCACAGGTTTCGATATCCCGGGACAGGCCACGCTTGCCGAGACGATCGTCGGTATATTCGGTAACTCCGTCAGTGTGGCATTCCTGTTCGGTGGAATCATCTACATCATAGCTCTTGTGATCTCGTTCACCGTGGACAAGAAGTATACAACCTCCGAGCACGAGGATGAATGATAGTATCAGATCGATCTCACCATTCCTCTGTATCAACAGACTGACCTTCTCGAGTCATCTAATCTAAGGAATCGGGAAATTCTTGAGTAATCTAATTTAAGGAAAGAGGAATATTTTGGATAATGATTATTAAGGGATCAGGAAATATCGTATTGTGAGAAGGAAGATATACGATCGCCTGGTGCAGTGGAAGAACGAGAGCGGAGGCAGCAGTGCATTACTCATCGAGGGAGCCCGTCGTGTAGGGAAGAGTTACATAGTCGAGGAGTTCGGAAAGAATGAGTATGGGACATATGTCGTCATCAATTTCAGTAAGACCAAGCCCGAGATCAAGAATCTGTTCGTGAATGATGTATACGATATCCCTATGCTTCTACAGAAACTGTCGAATCTCACTGCTACACGTTTCATCGAACGTGATACTTTAATCATATTCGATGAGGTGCAGAAGTGGCCAAGGGCGAGAGAAGCGATAAAATTCCTCGTCGAGGACGGCAGATACGATTACATCGAGACAGGTTCCCTCATATCGATCCATGAGAATGTCAAGGACATAGTCATCCCTTCCGAAGAGGAGAGGATAAAGATGTATCCGATGGATTTCGAGGAATTCTGTTGGGCCATGGGGGACGAGGTCACAATTCCCACCATCAGGGAGCATTTCAGGACCAAGGAACCGTTCGGTGAGGACATAAACACAGCGATCATGGACAGATTCAGAAGATACATGATCGTGGGAGGGATGCCCAAAGCAGTGTTGACCTATGCGACCACGAAGGACTTCTCCAAGGTCGAGATCGTCAAAAGACAGATCATCGATCTGTACAGGGAGGACATAGGCAAACGTGCTAAGGTGAATGCAAGGAAGACGATCGCTCTGTACACGGCGATACCGTCCGAACTGTCCAAGCATGACAAGGTCTTCAGACTGACTGATATCGATAAGAACGGTAAATTCTCCAACTATGAGGAACCGATCTATTGGTTAGAGGACTCGATGGTCGTGAACACGTGTTACAATTCGACCGAACCAAGTATCGCATTGGGGTTGAATATGGATCTTACCACGGTGAAGCTCTATTCCGGAGACACGGGTCTCCTGGTCACAATGGCGATGGATGACGGAAAGGCCACCGAGCATGAGATCTATATTGATATCCTTCAGGATCGTCTTCACATGAACGAGGGTATGTTCGCCGAGAACATGGTCGCACAAATGTTGAAGGCAAATGGTCACAGATTGTTCTTCCACGCGTTCTACAGGAAGAGGGCGGATGGAACGATCAGTAAGAATAGATCGGAGGTCGATTTTTTGGTCAAGGGTGGGAAGAAGGTCTCCGCCATCGAGGTCAAGACGGGAAAGAGTACGAGGCACTCTTCCTTGGACCATATGATGGGCATCTATTATAAACACCTTGGGCAATGTTATGTCCTGCATACGAAGGACATCAGGAAGGACGGTAATCTCCTGTATCTTCCGATATACATGGCCATATGTCTGTGATCATACCGTTCGTGATCTTCCGAATGAACGTAATCTAAGGAATCGGGAAATTCTTGAGTCATCTAATCTAAGGAAAGAGGAAATCTCTTGATGATGGCATTTGGGATCGGGAGATGACCTATTCTGGTGGTACTGTGCAAATTCACACGGATGTGAATGAATACGAACATGCCGAAAAACAAGATTTTGTTGCTCTGTTGTTATATAAACTTCGGACGCTCTCAGTGAAAATCAGAAGATCATCAAGATCACAAATCTATTGGGATCCATGACTCGTGATGGTAAATCGTCAATACTGGGACAACCAGAAAGCCAATTTATCATTTGCCAGTAGAATGAGTACTACCCAAACTTTACTCAAACGTAATCCATAGTATTCTACCTAGCTTTTTTCACATGAACTTTAGATAAAAATGGACCTCTGATGTCTAGATATGTCGATTTCGTTGTACGTCAGACATTCGTGTTCCTGCAGATGCCACACGGTGAACATGTGGTCTGAGATTATCGTTGAAGATCTTCAGATTCGACAATCGACGTAAAAAACCATACTAAACCTTTTGGTTTAATCATATGTAAAGGTAACTGAAGTGGTCCCCACTCCCTGATTTGAACAGGGGATCTGCTGATTTCAGCGGCTGTACCGGCATTGCCGGGAACTCTCTACAGTCAGCCGCTCTAGCCAGGCTAAGCTAAGTGAGGACACACTGACAATATAGATAGATTATTTAAACTTGCTGATAAACATGTCCAGCATATGTCGGTAGGCTGGCTCATCCGATGTAACCGAGGTCGACGGATTTGTGTTGTTCCTCTTCCATCTCTTTGACCTTCGCCGTGAGTTCATCGATCTGTTGCGATTTGGAATCCAATTCCGAAAGATCCAACTCTATGCCGATGATGGATTGGAGGACCTTCAACACTGCGATACCGCTCTTGTGATCTACGAAATATCCCGAAGTCTCACCCATTATGCAAACGGACGGGATCCCGTACATCTTACCGAATCCTACGAGTAATGCGGATGCTCCGACGATACCTCCCGCAGGTTCTCCCGGTGAGAATATCACGCCGTGATCCTGGAGATCCATTTTCATATCGATGTCCGATACCGCACCCAATACCCTGGGATTATCATTCATCTTCCCCGTTCCGTATCCGCCGAGCGTTATTATCTCGGACACATCCATCTTGATGAACACGTCCTTCATCAGATCCTCGCAGATCAGATACTGTCCTTCGGGGGTTGTACCTTGGTATTCTCCGAGTAGGAATATGATATCCTTTCCGTTGACATCGTTCACATAATACAATTCGTTACATGCCATGTCGATGACACAATCGTTATCGAGCATGACCTGCGGTGGGAAACTGTCCGAATATACGGTGGCGAATCTCTTCGCATGTAATTTCTCGGCAAGGAAATCGGCGGCTATCTTACCGACATTACCGACACCGGGAAGCCCCTCGATCAATATGGGCTTCTTGAGGTCCGGAATGCAATCATAGATGATCGTCGTGCAGTTTCCCATTCTCCCCATACTCCTGTATTATGGATTCCCTTCTGTATCTTCCGTAACGGTCATCCGGTGAATATCTCGGCGGATGTGCCGTGACCGTAACGGTCGAGCAGACGGGACACGCATCCTTCATGGAATAGCGCCCGCACTTGGGACACCTCCTGAGGGATGATCTCATGGTATCACTTGCTCTCACGTTTAAGTGTCGCTTCACCCTTTGCTTTGGTGAGCGACTTTATCGCCGCATTGGAGATCCTCTTGAGGACATCCTCCGCAGTCTTGTACTCGTCCGCTGTGATGACGACCCTGTATCTAGGTGATCCGACCGATGTGATCGATACCTTCGCCTCATCTCCCGCTGCCTCGAGTCCGGCCTTCAACGCCGCTCTGATGTCCTCGATACCTTCCGGCTCGAGTGTCTTCATCTCAAGGATCGCATCAATCTCCACATACGGGAGTGTGACGTTCTCCTTGGCAACCTCGATGAATGTCTCCACCCAATCCCCGTGATAGTCCTCACGGAGCTCGTCAGGGTTCGCAGCTATGGCCTCGAATGCGCCATAGAGTGTGTCATAGACCTCGGTGAGTTCGTTACCGAACTCATCGTAAGCGTCGTCAACGGAGATGGAAAGTCTCTCGGCGATGATCTCGACAAGCTTCTCAGCCTTCTTCTCATTCTTCCACTGTTGGACCTTCTCTCTCTTCTGGTGGTCGTTGACGGATTTTAAGGAAAGGTCGATGTGACCTTTTTGTGAATCTACGCCCAGAACTTTGCAGACAACCTTCTGTCCTTCTCTGATGAAGTCTCTAACGTACTTCACCCACCCAGAGGCAATATCCCTTACGTGTATGAATCCCTCTTTGCCGTCGTACTCATCAAGGGTGACGAAGGCACCGAAGTTCTTCACGCTTGTGACGGAGCAGACTACGAGCTCTCCGTTCTCGGGGAATTCTCTGGAGCGAGACATCAGTTGTATACCTCGACCACTTCGCCTTTGATATCGGCCTTTCCGCCCTTGGGTTTGACGAGTGTCGCACCGCAGACGTTGCATGTGACTGTGGTCGCTGCTTTGCTGAATGTAACCTGTTCGTTGCCGCAGTCGGCACATTTGATCTTTACGAAATCGTTAACCATGAGATCACTCCGTAAGCTCGAACTTCTTCGCTCTGATGCATGATGTGAGGTGTGCCTTCTTGCACTGTGAGCATCTGTATCTGATGTTGACCCTCTTGGTGGGCTTCTCCCTTCCTTCGGGCTTAGGCCTCGGGAAACCTCCGTAACCGGCCGTTACCTTTCTGAATCTCCTCTGACCCCATTTGAGTTCGCTTGCTTTCTTCTTCTTGACCCTTTCTACGTCGTGGATGGTGTGCGTCTCACAGTAGGGGCAGTATGTTTTGATCGTTCTGGGCATTTTCATTTGATTCACCCTTGATTATGCGTGGGAGGTTGCTAATATCGAGGTTATATAAAAAGAGATTGGGAGCCACGCCTTCTCCTTCATTCTTCTATATATAAGACGGGGCATCATTCGCCGATCTTCTCGATCTGACCGTCACCAGATGCTATGAGCACCGTTGTGGCGGTGTTGAGGAACAGTCCGTTCTCGATGACGCCTGGGATGACATCGATCCTGGATTCCAGGAAGAACGGGCTGCTGATGGCATCGAACTTGCAGTCGTAGATGTAGTTGCCACCATCGGTGATGAACGGTTCCCCACCCTTCATCCTGAGTGATGCTTTGCAACCCTGTTTCTCGAGCATGATCTTCGTCTTCTCGTGTCCGAATTTGAGGACCTCCACCGGGAGCGGGGTCTTGACACCGAGGATATCGACCTTCTTGGAGGCATCGACGATGATCACCTCCCTGATCGATGATGCGGCGACGATCTTCTCCCTGAGGAGTGCTCCGCCGAGACCTTTGATGAGCTGCATCTCACCATCCACCTCGTCGGCACCGTCGATGGTCACATCCAAATGATCCACATCATTCAGGGAGACGACCTTGACACCTCTCTCCCTTGCGAGCTGTTCGCTCTGCACGGATGTTGCGACACATGTCAGATCGTATCCTTCCTCCACCTTCTCGGCTATCCTGAGTATGGCGTAATGTGCGGTAGAGCCAGTACCGAGACCTACATTCATCCCGTCCTTGATGTACTCATCCACTGCTCTCTCGGCTACGATCTTCTTGAGGTTGACTTCTGTCATGGTGTCGCCTTGTAACTCTATATCCTTCGCCTATATATTGCTGATGAGCATTCATGTGTCGATGAGATTGGCTGCGTTATACTCCGGTGGCAAGGATTCCACATTCGCTACGTATCTGGCACACCAGATGGGTCATGAGATATCGTTCTTGGTGAACATCGTTCCGGAGGATAAGGCATCATGGATATTCCACACGCCGAATCTCTCTGTCGTACCGAAGATGGCCGAGGCCATGGATATCCCACTGATCTCTGTGGCATCCGACGGTACCGAGGACGGGGACCTGGATGCGTTGAAGGATGCACTGGTCGATCTCGATATCGACGGAGTGGTGGTCGGTGCGTTGTGGTCCGATTACCAATGGGATCGCATGAACAGGGTATTGGGTGAGTTGGATCTCGTTATGCTGGCACCTCTGTGGAGGAAGGACCAGGACATGATCTACGACGAGATGGTATCCGCAGGCATCGATGCGATAATAGTGGGCGTCTTCGCCGAAGGTCTCGATGAGAAGTGGTTGGGAAGGCATATAGACGCTAATGCCAAAGATGATCTCAAGGCACTAAGAGCCAGATACGGGATCAGCATAATGGGCGAGGGCGGAGAGTACGAATCCATGACATTGGATTCTCCATTGTTCAAGAAGAGACTCGTCATCAAGGATTCGAAGAAGGATATCAAGAAGGATGTCGGAACCTTGGACGTCACCGACATCATCCTTGAGGACAAGGTATCAGAGTGATGCCTTGATACCTTCGACTATCTCGTCCAACGTAGGGAGCACCTTCGGTTGGGGCGATCTCCAGATGAATCTGATGATACCATCCTTGTCGATGAGATAGAACTCCCTGTTGGTGAATCCGGTGACCATGAAACCGGGGCCGACGATGGCACCGTATTCCTTGGCAACGGTCTTGTCCTCATCATGTAGGAACTCGAACGGTGCCCCGAGACGGTCCTTGAACATCTTGTGGCTGTCCATGTTGTCATTGTTTATCGTGACCATCCTTGCTCCCGCGGATTCTATGCGATCATACTGCTCTATGAATTTGCTCATGTAGTTCGTACAGTTGATGCCGAAATCACCGACATAGAAGTTCAGCAATATGGGTCCGTCCTTGAGTTGTTCATACAGGTTGAACGAATCCCTGTCCGTGGATGTAACCGTGAAATCAGGGGCCTTATCTCCCACGTTCAATGTCATACCCAGTGAACCGACATCATCGGATTATAATGTTTGTAATCGCTACGTCTTACGACCGTTCTTGACGATGGGGAAGTCAATAAATACTTCACAGGTAATGGGTTACTCAGGACGTCGAACCTGCTCCCTTTCGGGAGCAGTAAGAGGTTTTCATTCGAGTAATTCGACTATGAGCCGAATTAAACGAAGGGCCAGGGAGGCTATTTGTAAGAGTCTGTCTCCCTGGTCTTTCTTACAGTCGGCGATTATCTCACCTCCTCTATGATTACTCAGAGAGTCCATCCACACACAAGGGCCTGAAGCCCACGTGCGTGGACTTCATCCCTGGCGATTGATAGTTATTCTTCCAATGTCAATAAAAGCCGAATGTTACAGTTAGCATGTTAATCAGGAATTCAAAATCAGCTATTGTGTCTTGCAGATCGGGGATAATCGGTCGATCTGTATGTCGAATATCGTTCTCATAAGATGATTCAAGACTTAATTTTTGGGAAAATTCAATTCAATCTGAATAATTCTGTAGGAAAATTCAATTTAATTTGAATAATACATCGGGAAAATTCAGAAAATGTAAATATCCAGTGATGCGTACGATACGATCGATGTTGAGAAGGAAGATATACTCCCAACTTCAGGAATGGAAGGGACGTAAGCACAAGTCCCTTCTGATAAGCGGACAGAGGCAGGTAGGAAAATCGTATGGAGGTTCGGTAGTGAGAACTACAAGAACATGGTATACATCGATTTTTCGAAGGATGCCGTTCTGAAGAGGGTGTTCAACGGGAACCTCGACGTCGATACGATAACCGGAACGTTGGAACTGTATGTTCCAGATACCGTATTCGAGCCCGGATCCACACTGATCGTATTCGATGAGATCCAGGAATGTCCGCGTGCACGTACATCGATGAAGTACTTCACAGAGGATGGGCGGTACGATGTCATAGCAAGCGGTTCCTTACTTGGCATAGATATGCATAACACAGCGGCCGATCCGGGAGATGACGACGCACCATTACCGGTCGGTTATGAGGAACAGATGGTGATGTATTCATTGGATTTCGAAGAGTTCCTATGGGCCAATGGAGTATCCGAGTCGATAATATCCGATGTGAAGAGGTCGATACGTGGGAAGAGACCGATACCGGAGCCGATAGACCTCAGATTGAATGATCTGTTGGCGAGATATCTCATCCTCGGCGGTATGCCGGAGGTCGTTCAGACATACATAGACACGGGAAGTTACAGATCGGCATTCGATGTCATGGATTCCATAATCAGGACTGCCATGGCAGATATGAATCGTTACAACACACCGATCAACGCCAATAAAGTGGGTGAATGTTTCAGATCCATCCCTGCACAGTTGGCGAGTTCGAATAAGAAATTCATGTATTCGCGGATAGACGGCACGGGTTCCAGACAATCCGCTCAGAAGTATTCCGAGAACCTATTGTGGATAAAGGATGCGGGCTATGGTAACTTCTCATACAGGGTCCGTTCGATAGAGGTCCCACTTATGGCGATGGAGGATCGCGATCAGTTCAAAGTATACCTCTCGGACACAGGTCTGTTGGTAAATATGTATGGTGAAACCATACGTAAAGCAATCATCGAGCACGATCCATCGGTCAACATGGGTGCGATAGCGGAGAATTTCGTGGCCGAATGTCTGATGAAGGCCGGAATCGCACCAAGATACTACAATCGCAATTCGAAGGATGACAGGATGGAATTGGATTTCGTCATCGAATTGGGTACTGAATTGGCAGTCATAGAGGTGAAATCCGGGACACACCGCACGGCAAGATCTCTGATGAAAGTTAACAAGCTGTTCGACATCGACCGCAGGATGCTCTTCGGGGATACGATCATACACACATCCGATGACGGCGTGGAACATTATCCGCTGTATGCCGCAGCATTCATCGGCGAGACGATCCATCAGAAGTTCGATGATCTTGCATGATGACCATCGGATTCAAGCATGGATACGATGGCATCCGTCTCCTTCTCGGGATCGTTCCACCATTTGTTACTCCAGACCCTGCGGATGACCCATCCTCTGGATTCGAGATATTTCTGTCTGTGGTAGTCCCTCTCCCTGGTGGATGTCGCTCCGCTGTAGAGTGAGTTGTCGCATTCGATACCCAACACATACTGATCGCCATCCTTCACGACGACATCTATGCTGTATCCTCCGATACCGAAGTTGGTCTCCGCGTCGTATCCTCTTCTCCTCAACGATTCGCAGATCTGATCGTTGAATATGGCGGTCTTATCGATTATCATATCTTTCCTTTCTACGAAGGAATCCAATATCCTCTTCTCTCCCAACCTGTCCTTGGAACTGACGGCGAATGCGTATTCGAGATATCTCTTCAGGAACCTCGGACCATCGTTCTTGCTGTCTGACACATCCAATTCCTCGGGTTGGAACGATGTCATTATGTGTATCTTCTTCCTCGCACGGCTTATCGCAACGTTAAGACGATTCTCTCCGCCTGCATTGTTCAGCCATCCGAACATCCTGGAGATCCTTCCGGATTCGTTCTTGGCGTAACCGATGGAGAAGATGATGATATCTCTCTCATCACCTTGGACGGATTCTATGTTCTTGAGGAACAATCCTATGTCCTCCCCGTTCCTCTTGCGTGAGACCTCCTTCTCGATGATATCGCCGAATTCCGGATCATTAGATGATTCATCCTCGATGATGTCGTATATCAGGTCCCTCTGAGCGGTGTTGAAGGTTATGATCCCGATGGTCTCGTCATCCTTACGTTCAGAGAGTATCCTCTTCAACAGAGAGACGGTGGCGACAGCCTCCTCACGATTGCATTTGTTCTCCCATCTGGCACCATCGACAAGATGCGTCTCTATCGGTGGGAGTTCTGGTACCTCCACATTAGGTGATACGTACAACCTGCCGTCATAGAATGCGTAGTTGGAGAACGCTATCAGTTCCTCATATTTGGATCTGTAATGGAAATTGAGTATGACGGAATCGTATCTCGACCTTGCGAGATCCAATAGGCTCTCCTCATCCGATATACCATCTTCATCGAAGCATATCCTTCCGCTTCCGAGACTCGATGGACGTAACTGTCTGTGGTCTCCCGCTACGACCACCTTCTTCGCACGATATATCGACGGTATTCCTTTCTCCACATACATTTGTGATGCTTCATCGAATATCAGCAGATCGAAGAGACCCATATCCAAGGGAAGGAGTTCCGATACCGTTTCGGGTGTGAGGAGCCAAACCTTGATGCCTCTGAACAGATCAGAACCGAACCTCGAGATGAACCTGTTCACCGACCATCTGCGTTTACTTTCGGTAATTCTACGCATCTCGGATATCATCTTGGAGTTAGTAACATCATTCAACGAATCCCTCAGGATGAATTCCACCCTGTCCTTCGTTGCCTCACGTTTGTTGGAGATATCCTTATCGACCTCGCTCCTGATCATGTCGAATTCATCGATATCCTGCAGAAGATCCGCATTCTCCCTCTCGAACGATTTGAGATGATCCATCATGATGAATGCGAACAGTTCGTCATTACTCATCTCATAGCTCGAGGGCATCCTCGTGTTCACGGAGATTATGTTCTCCCCGTACATCCTCTGGATCCTCGGCAATCTCTCATATGATGACAACTTCTCCACATAATCCGGATAGGAATCCAACGATTCCAACGTCATCTCCGTATCGCTCAACAATTGATCGATATGTTTCGCGTTATAATTGGTGAAATATCTGTTGAGGATGGTCGTCGCCATCCTTGTGATGTGCCCCTTCCCGAACAATCTGTCCGAGAATCCCATGGAATCATATTCATCAGATGCCTTTGACAGTTCACGGAGATCCGTCCTCAGACTCCTCAACTCGAAATCCGACAGATCCCTCCTGACATACGCCATCCACGGGTTAGCATCGAGACATTGGTAATACGATCTCATATCCGAGATCGTCCTCTTCTCGCAGAAGCGTTCGTACGCATCGTTGAGTTCCTGATAACCTATGTTCAACAGGGATGATGAGATGTTATCCTTGAGCATCATGTATCTCTTGAACTCGTTGGGATCATTGAGATCGACCCTTTTCACCAACGAATACATCCTGTATGGCTCTATGCCGAATGAGTCGGGCCTGTACATCCCGTCGGCGATACGTGTTAGCTCAGAGAGATGTTCCTCTATCCTATCGGATATGGGATCGATCTCCGTAGGGGAGATGCTATCGTTCGGAGGCAGGTCCAACATCACGGATAATTGCTCATAGAAGAGATCCTTGTTGGACATATCATCGATCATCATCACATACTTCGACAGATCCCCGAGACGGGAATGGACCACATCCAATGCGGTCTTCTTCTCGGATACCATCAACACCGTCTTACCTTCATTGATGGCGGTGGTGATCATCCCCGTGATCACCTGCGACTTACCGGTACCGGGCGGTCCTTCCACAACGAGCCCGTCATTCGTAGTCAACGATTCGATGACCCTCTCCTGTGCGCTGTTTATCTGGTTGATGTATGTGATGTCCTTCTCATTCACGTCGGGTCCGGACTCTGTAAGATCGGTAGGATCGTTCTCCGGGGGAGAGATGAGCCTATCGAGTATCCTGTTGATGCTCCCTTTGGATGCCAAAGCATCAAAATCCCTTTGGATGGAGTTGGAGTAGAGTGGGAACTTACCGAGGACCAACGTATGCACTATCTTCAACGAATCTCCCACATCATAGGAGAACGGATGCACATCGGAATGGTCGTCATCGTATGTGATTTCATTATCCTTGTAGAAACCGTCCATCTCATCCAAAGCACGGATCGGATCGTCGATCACGCAATCAGGAAGATCCCTCCTGATGTTCCTGAACCTCATGTTAGCTAGGATCAGGGTGTTGTTGTACACCGCATCCCTCGTGCGGTCATACGATAGATAGAATCTGTGATCGTTCTTCCTCAACCTCACGGGGAACAGCACTAGCGGGGCCATCACGGGGAAATCCTCCGCCAACGGACCGCATATGAACGGGTATGCCATGTAAAGGTCGGTGGAACCCTTCTCCCTGAAGTCACGCAACGTCTCCCTCGAGATGAGGTTCAACCCTTCATACCTCTCCCTGTCATCTATCCCGCAGAGACAGACCTCCTCTCCCTGTATGATATCCATCGGATCGTATAGTCCGAATGTCGTTAGATCGCACATCCTGCTCTTGACCATCTTAGGACAATGAAGCAGAGGATTCCCCTTGCTGATGTTCGTCAGCTTCTTCTGTAGGTCCTTCAACGCGATCTCCGAAGCACCGACCAAAGGTACCGACTTCGCCGCCGTCCTGATGTGCTTACGGGTGATCATCAGGAAGCTCTCGCCGTACTTCTCGACGAACGTCTCGCCTATTCCCCTGATCATCAGGAGATCGTTCTTCTTCGCCGGAAGTCTCTCGGCCATATCGGACAACGATTCATCGGAGCATATCTTCGGTTCCCTGCCGTTGACGGTATGCTCCTTACGCAAAGCATCCCTGAGACCGATGAGCTCCTCGAATATCCCTTGGCCGTCTTCCATGATGGACAGGTATATCGTGGGAAGGTAGATAAGCCATGCCGATGCTCTCCGAGATATGGAGTTCAAATGTCCCGGCGGAGGTAATTTCGGCACACCGTCATTGAAGATCAAGAAGTGTCCGAACTGCGGTGCGGACATCGAACTGTTCTCCACCGATGTCAAGGCATCATGCTATAACTGCGGTTTCGTCGCCTATAACGACCTCAACTCATGCATATTCTATTGCGAACACGCAAGGGAATGCGTAGGCCCCGAGGTATACGATCGCATAATGTCGCAGCGCGAGGACATGGAATCGTGAAGATTCCAACATCCTTCTGTGAGAACGTTTACATTATATCCTACATGCAGATACTTCCCCGTTCAATGAGGAAATCGCATGGGATCTAGGAAGAAGGGCGTTGATTATCCTAAGCATACATTGTGGTATCGTTTTGCCTTGAAGGTATTGGGTTATGGTGTCCTCCTACCGATAGCCGTCAGACATTTCAACATCCGTACCGAGAGGTGTAAGGAGAGGTTCGATCGTCCGTACATCCTCACATACAACCACATCTGCGATTACGATTTCCTGGGTATCATCAATGCGATGAGATACTACGGGAGATTCATCATCAGTGATGCATTGCTCAGGAAGCGTTCATTGAGATTCCTTCTCAAGTTGGGTACCAACGGGATATATCGCCGTAAGGGCGAGACCGCAGACGATGCCATAGAGGCGGCGAAGGCGTCGGTGGCCAAAGGTATCAACATCCACATGGCGGCCGAGGGCGAGGAATGTCCGAACGGTGTCACCGCGGAGATCAGGGGCCGTACGGGTCAGATGATCAAAGATCTAGACGTAGATCTCGTCACATTCAGGATGGACGGAGGTTACTTCCTCAAACCCAAATGGGCGGATCACAGATCCAACGGTCCGTTGGGAGGAAAGATGATCAACATCTACAGGAAGGAGGACCTGGAGAAGATGACCGTCGAGGAGATCAACGACATCATCTATCACGACCTCTACGTCAACCACTACGAATGGAACAGGGAACATAAGGTGGTCTACGACCGCGAATGCCGTGCGGAGCACATGGAGAGATTGGTATTCAAGTGTCCAAAATGTATGGTAGATGGACATCTCCACAGTCACGGGGATGTATTGTCTTGCGATTCCTGCGGCTACTCTGTATCGGTGGACGAGTACGGTTTCTTCAAGGATGGTGCGATCTTCGACAATCTGTACGATTGGGATATGTGGCAGAGATCCAAGCTGATCGAGGAATCGCAATCCTGGGAGGAAGATCCGAACATGATCATAGCGTTCGATGAGCATTGTATGCTCAAGGTCATGTCCGGCGACAACGCCGTCGTCCTCGACGATGATGTCACCATATCGATGACGTATGACGAAATAACCATCAAGGGTAAGGACACGGATATGCACATATCGCTTAAGGAACGCATCAACATCGTCGCCGTTAGGGGCGGATGCGGGATAACCGTCGGTAGCAATTATTATCGCATAGAACCGAAGACCCCATCCTGCATGAGGAGATACAGGACCATACTCAGGATCATCCGTAAAGAGAAATACCTCGGATGATGCTTCACCGGGTATGAGGAAGAACCTAGGCGTCAAACCATGTCTGTATCCGGAACCCGTATTGATCATCGGAACGTATGATGAGGACGGCACTCCCAACGCGATGAATGCCGCATGGGGAGGTATACACGAGGATGACGAGATCTACATCTGTCTCTCCGAGGATCACAAGACGGTCAAGAACCTCCTGAAGAGGAAGGCATTCACCGTGAGCTTCGCCACCGTCGATACGTTGGTCGCATGCGATTATGTCGGTATCACCTCCGGTAACGATGTGAAGGATAAGTTCGCGAAGGCAGGATTCACCGCTACGAAGAGTGAGTTCGTGGATGCTCCGATAATAAACGAGCTCAAGATGTCCGTCGAATGTACCGTGAAGAGCTATTCCCACGAGGAACTCGTAGGTAAGATAGTCAACGTCTCCGTCGATGAGTCGATATTGACCGACGGTAAGGTGGACGTGTCCAAATTGAGACCGATAATCTACGATGGTCTGAATCGCGACTACCTCGAGATAGGTAAGAAGGTCGGGAAGGCATTCTCCGACGGTAACAAACTGAAATAATCGTTCTTTACGATGACTCGATGTTCTGATGTGAATGCATTTGTCTCATATCGGACATCACGTCATCATCCATACAGGCTGGTTAGACAACACTTATACACGTCCTCTTCCAATGACAGCCATAAACTCGATTGGAGGAAAGACAATGGAAAAGAAGCAGATTTATGCTATAGCAGTTGTCGCAGTCATAGTCATTGCAGCAATCGCTGGAGCAGTCGTCCTGTTGAACAAACAGGGGGGGGGCTCGAAACAGATCAACACACTTGATGATCTAAACGGAGCGGTCATCGGTACCGTCAAAGGTTACACGGGTGACACATTCATTCTAATGGACATAGAGGACGGTGTCCTGACCAAGGATACGAAGGTCCAATCATACACGACTGGAGCATTGGCGATCGATGCATTGAAGACAGGTCACGTCGACTGTGTCGTCATCGATCAGCAACCCGGAAAGAAGTTCGTAGAACTCAACAGCGGATTGAAGATCCTCGACACCAAATATCTGGAAGAGTCATATGCGGTCGCCGTCAAGAAGGGCAACACAGAACTTCACGACCAGATCAACCTTGCCATCGCGACATTGAAGGAGAATGGAACTCTCAAGGCGATAGAGGATTATTATTACGAGGGTAAGGGAACACCCTATGAGAAGCAGACCGTGGAGAGGACTGGAACCATCAACATGATCACGAACGCATACTTCCCTCCCTATGAATCATTCAAGGACGGTGGCGATACAGGAGAGATCGTCGGTTTCGATGTGGACCTCATGTGGGCAGTCTGTGACATACTCGGAATGGACCTCAAGATCCAGAGCATGGAATTCAACGCACTCATCGGTGTCCTCGACGGAAGCAAGAACTCTGACAACTATGTGATCGCAGCAGGAATGACAGTCACGGACGAGAGGTCGAAACAGGTCGACTTCTCCGACTCATACACCACTTCGATCCAGGTCGTCATCGCAAAGGCCTGATGGAGGAGGAGAGGTAGCTGATGTCACTATGGGACGATATCTACGACGCGTTCATCTACAATGATCGCTGGCAATATGTGCTGTCAGGTCTGGAGAATACGATAATATTGACAGTGATGGCACTGATACTCGGTCTATGCCTCGGTGTGGTGATCGCAACAGTGAGAACAGTCCATGATAAGAACGGTAAGCTGCCGATCCTCAATGCCATCTGCAGGGTGTACGTCACGGTCATCCGTGGTACTCCTGTGATGGTCCAACTTCTTATAATCTACTTGGTGGTGCTCACACCGAGTGTCATAGGATTCAGGATCAACCCGTTGATCACAGGTTCTTTGGCATTCGGTCTGAACTCCGCCGCATATGTCGCGGAGATTGTACGTTCGGGTATCAATGCGGTACCCGGAGGTCAGTTCGAGGCCGCAAGGAGTCTCGGTCTGCCTTTCGGTACGATGATGATCACCGTTATCCTTCCGCAGGCGGTCAAGAACATCCTTCCCGCACTCTGTAATGAAGGTATAAGCCTGCTCAAGGAGACATCCATCTGTGGTGTGATCGGTGTCGTCGAACTCACGAAGTCATACGAGATCATCATGTCGTTCACGTATCAGGCGATGGTGCCTCTGTTGGGTATCGCCCTGATCTATCTGATCATGGTCATGATCCTCACGGCATTGGTCCACAAGCTCGAAAGGAGGTTGAACGCGAATGCCATCTGACGGCGATGTGTTGATCGAGGTCAAGGGCCTCTGTAAATCATTCGGTGAGCATGAGGTGTTGAAAGGCATCAATGCAACCATAAGGAAAGGAGAGGTCGTGGCGATCATCGGCCCTTCGGGTTGCGGTAAATCCACATTCCTCCGTTCGCTCAATCTCCTCGAGGAACCGACAAGCGGTTCGGTCGTCTTCGAGGGTACGGATATAACCAGCAAGGATGCCGATGTGAACAAGATCCGTCAGAGGATCGGTATGGTGTTCCAGCAGTTCAATCTCTTCCCCAACATGACGGTGAAGAAGAACATAATGTTGGCACCGACACAGCTGAAGATCATGACGGAGGAGGAGGCATCGGAGAAGGCCGATGCCCTACTCAGTAGGATCGGTCTGTCGGATAAGGCAGAACAGCGTCCGCAGAGGTTGTCCGGAGGACAACAACAGCGTATCGCAATCATTAGAGCATTGGCGATGAACCCCGATGTGATGCTGTTCGACGAACCCACATCCGCTTTGGATCCGGAGATGGTCGGTGAGGTATTGTCACTGATCAAGGATCTCGCCAAGGATGATATGACGATGCTCATCGTCACACACGAGATGGGATTCGCAAAGGAGGTCGCGGACCGTGTGTTCTTCATCAACGATGGAGTGATAGCAGAGGAGAACACCCCTGCAGAGCTCTTCGGAAATCCGCAGAACGACCGTCTCAAGGATTTCCTTTCCAAAGTACTTTGAACCGATCCGGGACAGGAACATCCTGTCCCAGATCCTATTCTTATCCATACATAAGATATCCGATACGTGGAAATATCCTCATCATGTTATCCATCGCATGTCGATATCCGCTATCGTGTACACATCCAACACAGGTTTCACGAAGAAATATGCCGAACTCCTCGGCGAGAGGACGGGATTGCCCGTACGTCCGTTACGTTCGATAGGTCTTCCGAAGAAGAGTGAGATCATCTATCTCGGATGGGTGGCGGCGAGTGTGATCAAAGGATACGACACAGCATCTAGGATGTACAACATCAAGGCCGTGTGCGGAGTGTGCATGGGACCGACGGGCAGTCAACTGGAAGAGATAAGGAAGAAGTCCAAGATCTCCGAGGACATCCCGTTGTACACATTGCAGGGTGGATTCGATCCCAACAGATTGCATGGATGGTACAGGTTCGTGATGAAGCCCGTGATGAAGAAGATGAGGGTCCAATTGGAAGCGATCGAGAACAGGACCCCAGAAGAGGATCTCGCTTTGGAGATGATGGTCGACGGTAAGGACCTGGTGGATGAGAGGAACCTGTCCGGGATCCTGGGGTGGTATTCCGGACAGTGATTGAAAGTGAGGTACACCCTCACTCCGTATCCTCTTTCTGTTTCAGGCTCATGGCGATCACGAATGCGAACAACGACATCAGTGCAGCCACGAAGAATGCATGTTTGAATCCGGGCATGAGTATCTCTCCGATGGTCATGCCTACGACGGGTGTGAGTATGAATGCCATGAACACAGCGTTCAATATCGCCACACCGGCCGAGGATCCTGCCTGTCTGAACGTATTCGTCAATCCCGACAGCAATCCATCCTCTCCCTTCTTGATGAATCCGAAGGAGTGATTGGTGACAGCGACCAATGCCATACCCATACCGGCACCCATGATGAACAATGTGAGAAGGATGAACCATAATTCGGTGGTCTCACCGAATCTCGTCATCATGAGGAATCCCGCCGCCGCAAGTAACGAACCGGCGATGACGAAGATCCTGTTGTTTCCCGTTCTATCGGTCACTCTACCGACTATCGGTCCGGCGACCATCATACCGAAGGAGTTGGCGATGAGCACGAATCCGTACTCTATGGTCTCCATGCCCTTCACATATTGCAGGTAATACGGCAACAGGAGGTAACAACCGCTTATCGCCATGAACAATAGGAGATTGATCAGATTCGATTTCAGGATGTTCTCGTTCTTGAACATGGCCATCGACATCAACGGATCGGCAGCTCTTTGCTCCCACCATGCCACGAGTCCCGCTCCGACGAACATGACCACGAGCAACACTATCCCGATATCGGACATCCATCCCAGGTCCCTGCCTTCGTTGAGGTAGTACGTCATCGAGAACAATGTTATCAGGATGAGCGCGGCACCGACGATATCCAATCTCTTCTTCTCCGTCGGTAATGCCTCATCCACCCTCATGTACCTCAGGCAGAGGAAGATACAGATCAATCCTATGGGTACGTTGATGAAGAAGATGTACGACCAATGTATCGATGTCAATATGCCTCCGATGGCGGGTCCGAAGGCGGTACCTGCTGATGATGATAATGTGACCGCACCGATACACGAACCCCTGCTCTCGGCAGGAAGATACGACGAGACCATAGCTAAGGACATGGACATGGACATACCCGCACCCAATCCCTGTACCCCTCTCAGTACTATGACCGCGGTAAGTCCCACCCCGGGCATCAATCCGCACATCCCTATCGCCAGGGATGAGATGGTGAATATCGATATCCCTATCATGAACACCTTCCTGTATCCTATGTTGGAGCCTATCTTGGACCATAACAGGATGAAACAGCATAGCATTAATGTGTAGACCAACAGCACCCATGAGATGTTGGAAGTGTCATGGCCGGCCTCACCCATGTCATGTGCTATCGTAGGCAGTGCGACCGCTACGATCGTGGCATCCAACGCTGTCATGAATGAACCAAGGATCAATGCGAAAAGGATGATCTTGTATCTTCTCTCCATGATATCATTACCTTAATCGGATGTCGGCGATGGTATGTGACCGGCGATCATCCGCTCGTTGGAAGAAATTATTATGTCGTTACTTAAAACGTACAGTCAGACACATCCAACAACCCGTTCCACATCATATCCATTATAATATCAAGAGCGACATGTTTCCCCTATGGTGTGTTGCAAAGGCGGTAAGGCGATAATAATCGTGGATATGCTGAACGATTTCGTGACCGGTTCGTTGAGATGCGATCGTGCACAGAGGATAATCCCTCATCTCGTACAACTCGTAGGGGAAGCTAGGAAGAATGGCGTACCTGTGATATTCTCCAACGATGCACACATCAAAGGTATAGATCATGAGCTGAAGCTCTGGGGCGATCACGCCATAGCAGGCACCGAAGGTGCGAAGGTGATCCCCGAACTGGAGCCTATCGATGGAGATTACATCATCCCAAAGAGGAGATACAGCGGATTCTACGGTACCGATATGGATATGCTGTTGAGGGAATTGGGTGTCGATACGGTGATCATCACCGGTCTGCACGCACACATGTGCGTCCGCCACACAGCGGCGGATGCGTACTACAGAGGATACGACATAGTAATCCCGACAGATGGCGTGGATTCATTCACGGAAGAGGATTATCAGGCCGGTCTCAAGTATCTCAAAGAGGTCTATGGCGCAGAGATCACCGATGTGGATTCCATCGTAAGGGGATTCTGAGATGAGCTGTAGGAAGGATATCGAGGATCTGATGTCGAAATGCATCAGATGCGGTTCGTGCAGAGATGTATGTCCCTCATACCGTCACGGTGGTTGCGACCCGTTCGAGGTCATGGGCGGTAACATAGAGAAGGCCAAAGGATGTCTCACCTGCGGATTATGTAACGACGTTTGTAACAACACGATACCGAAGAAGGTATTGATGTATGCGGCATGCATCGCAAACGACGTCAAGATCCCACAGACGTTCTATGATACGGGATATAACATACAACCCGCACCCACGGAAGGATTGCCTATTCCCGAGTATGATGACAGTTCCAAGGATGTACTGATGCCTGGATGTATGACGGTGGCATTCACACCCTATCTCGAATATTCTACAGTGAAGGCATTGGATGTCATAGGTCAGAAGGTAAGGAGATTCGACGGAGGATGTTGCACATATCCAATAGCCTACAGATCGATGACCGATGAAGAAAGGAACGGGATCAAGCACAGGATCACCGATGGCAAGGACATAGAGAGGATGTTCACCATATGTCCCGGATGCAGGGACGAGATGTCTGCCGTATGCAGGACGGAGCACATCATCGACCCGTTGCACAGAGGCATCGATGCCATAAGGAGACTGAAAGGTATCGATCTGAAGGTGGCATCCTTACCGGGTTGCAGTCTCAGACATCGCAGGAAGGAATTCGAGGATGTCATAGAGGCATGCGGATGTACATTGGTGGATGTGGAACAGGGGTGTTGCGGTAAAGCGGTACCGATCATCTCAGACAAGATGATGCGCGAGAGACAGGAATCATTGAAAGATGTCGACGCAGTGGTCGTCGGTTGCGGTTCGTGTTTCGCAAGATACGACATGTTCAAGGATGGCGTTCCCGTGCTGTACATCACGGAATTGGTATGTCTTGCTGCAGGCGATGACACCACTCTGCATTTCCATAAGAATAGATCGTCTGTCGTGTGACATGTCCCCATCCGGGACATGTTCACATCATCGATCAAATGTGTCCTCTGAGATAGGCGATGTCATCGCTCTCGTCGGCAATTCTGTATCTCTTCACACACAGTTCGATCCCATGGGCGAAACTGGCGAATTCACGGGACTCGACCTTCGATGAAAGATACTCCATAACCTCTGGGGGGAGGGTTATGCTGATTGACACCTTCTTCTGCTTAGCGACCATCATAAACCAGATTTTATGGGGAGTTATATAACTTCATGAACAGAATCGTTGTAAATGGTTGTGTTACACATATCTTAATTGTAACAATCCTCCGTTCCATCACGATCATCCCACCCGGTACGACCTACCATATCACCGATATCATCATGCAACGTACGAAGGGTCGAACCTTAGAATTCTAACTTCTAAAAATCTTAGATTGTAAATAAATACTATCAGGTGTTATACACTCATAATAACTGTAAATGAGTGTTCTCACGTAAGGTGTCGCATAGGGTGGAGGCTATTGTAGATGAAGGAATACAAGATCAGATCGTTGGAAGGGAAGCATGTGTTGTCGACCATAATGTTCCTCGGAGAGTATGGTGCGGCAGCGAAGACAACGATATACGAGAATGTATCGAAGAACCCTAGGATGCCGGATAAACTGGAGGATCTGGAGAGGGCAGGATTGGTTGCCATCCAAGGTGGGTATCCGTCGAGGGTGGAACTGACACCCAAAGGCAGAGAGGTCTACGAATTCCTGTTGGAGACGGAGAAGCGTTTGAACTGAGATCCTCATACGATCTTCGGTATATCCTTGAGACCCATCATCGTCTCGCAGTCCACCAATGAGATGCCGTTCTCATCGGCATATTCACGTAGATCATCTTGGAATCCTCCTGCGGAGAACAAGACATATCTCACATTCTCTTTGATGGAAGCATCCTCGCAACGCTGTTCCAAGGTATTCATCGTCGTGAATCCCATCGGGTTCTCGCTGAATTTGCATTCGCATACCAGAGTATAGATGACATCGTTCTCATCGAAGGCCTTCGCTATGATATCGATATCCACATCCACTCCTTTCGAATCCTTTCCCCACCATGAGCCGATCTCGATGATCGTCAGATGATCGCATAACCATCTCGCACAGACTATCTCGAACATATGTCCAAGATGTGAATCGATTTTGTTACGAAGTAGTCTGTACGCGGTCCTTGATGAATCCGAAGTGTCGATGATCAGGGAGTTCTTGGAAATGATGCCATAATGGAAAGCTATGAACGGATCGACGATCCTATAGATCGGCCTTTTTGGTGCATTCATCATGGGATGTATTCTCTCGATGATGTTCACGGATTCCAGATCATCGAGTATCCTCTTGCATGCTGCACGATCCATTATGAGTCTATCGGCGATGTCCGATTGTCTCACGTGACCATCCGCGATGCATTTCACAGCTCCTGTGTAGTTGTGATTCCCTCTGAACTCCCGGAGGATCGCTTGGGACGCATCATCTCTATGCGGGAACGGTGACTTCAGGAACATCCTGGCGACATTCGATTCATAACCACTCTGCGAGGTCTGCAGATATCGAGGGATGCCACCTACGGTGAGGTACCATCTCAATGCTGTGTACGCATCCATCTTGGGATGGAAGCTCATGGATTCACTCAATCCAATCTGCTTGACATGTAGCACATTCGTGAATCTTCCATAGAGTGGCCTGTCGTAATTCCCAATCTCCTTACGCATCGTCGATATGGAGGAACCACACACGACGAACATGCAATCGACATCATCGAATCCCCTGTCCATCGATTTCTGTATCACAGAGGCGACCTGAGGTGCAGAGTCGATCAGGTATGGGAGATCATCTATGATGACCAAGGTATGTTCCTTTGAGCACAATCCTTCCACTACCTTCATGAGGTGGGACAGATCCCTCATCTCTCCAATATCGTGCCCGCAGAATGATGAGACATCTGATGTCAGAGCGGACAGGTTCTCATAGTACGATCCTTGGATGGCTTGAAGATAGATCGTACGTTTCCCCTTGGAGAACTCCTTTAGCAAACTGGATTTACCGATCCCCTTGCGGCCGTATATGCAACATGTGACAAGTCCTTTGGAGTCCCAAAGTTCATCGAGATACTGCAACTCCTCATCTCTGTTCAAGAACTCCTCGTCTATCATATGTACTGAATGATAAATTGATTTTAAAACAATTTCAGAATCAATTGATTTCAAAACAATTATCTTCAATTCATGACGCAATATGATTCAGAACGATTTTACAAGGACCCTTCGTATACTGGAGTGGTACCAAGTCTATTTCTTGGTCCACAGTAGACTAAAAGTATGACATATATGTGGACAGAGAGGAATCAGACCCCATACAAGATTCTCATGTAAGGAACAGATCCACCTTTCCGTCCAAGAAATCTATTATGTTGTAATGGACGACGCCGTCCCTGGACATATCTAGTTCATCCAGAGACATGACGAATTTCGGATTCGCACTTTTTATCGGAGAGAATGCTCCGAATTCACGCTCAATCGTCTCACCACTCGCCATAAGGTACGACACCTGTACGAAGCATTTCTTCCCACCCTTTATGACGACAAAATCGACCTCTGATTTGTACGTCTTACCTACATACACCTCATATCCTCTGGAGATCAGTTCATTATAGACCAAAGTTTCCAGGAAGTATGTATCCCTCAGATCCATGGAGTTGGAGTTTATGAATGACATCCCATTGTCCAAAGCATAATTCTTCACGAAGGAATCCATGATCTCCTTTCCGGATATGTTGTACTTCTTTACCCGTTTTATCAGGAATGCTTTCTCCATCCTCTCCAGATAATTGTATACGGTCTGTAGTGAGACATATCTCTCCGAACCATGTGTCTTATTGAGATAGTTCACGACGGTCTGGGCAGAGAATCTTGAACCACTGTTGGAAAGGACGTATGATGCGACATGTCTCAGTTTCTCCCTTTCGCTGGGGTTGTCCCTTCTCAGGATATCCGTGGTTATTATCGATTCGTATAGTTCTTCGAGATATTCCCTGACAGTTGTTTCATCGGTATATTGAAAACGTTGCGGATAACCGCCCATACGGAGATAGCTCTTGAAGAAATCACTACCCAGATCATTTCCCAGGAATCCCATATATTCTTTGGTCTCGGAGTAACTGAACGGCATTATCAGAAATTCCTTCGTTCTTCCGACAAGTAGACTTGCCAACTCCCCAGATAGCAGTGTGCTGTTGCTACCGGTCACGAATATCGAGCAATCATATCTCACTCTGAAGGATGCAAGTGCCCTTTCGAAATCTCTGACGTGTTGGATCTCATCAAAGAACAGGTAGTATCTTCCGTCCTTGATTCTCTTCTTGATGAACTCATCGAGTATTGAGGCATTCTTGATAGAATAATGATCCATATCCTCGAAGTTTATCATGATCTTGTGTTCATCATCAGCATCAATCTCATCCATGATGGTCGTGAGGATCATTGATTTACCCGAACCCCTTGGTCCGACCAGGAATTTGATCAGATTCGTTTCGTAATATGGTCTGATCCTATCCAGGTATTTTATGCGAATCATGACCATCTTTGAAGGCATGTGTGAGGATATCTTTGAAATCATTAAAAAATATCTTCAAATTTCAAAGAACTTTATATGACGGGCGGATCGACCACCATCCTCGACCCATCATATGGGGTCAGAACGGTTTCTCCAAGATCTCCTCATCCATCAGGAAGTCTATGATCCCCATGGTGATGATGCCATGGTCATCTATGCGCGGACGACTCTTCCCATTGATTATTATGAACTTCCTGAACGAATCATTCACCTTGAGGAATGGTCTGATCTCGATCTCCCTCTTCTCCGAATCCATCATGTATGCGGACTGGATGTAATGTCTGATCCTCCCCTTATTGGCCACGAAATCGATCTCCACGTGTCTCTTCACACGTTTCCCATCGATCGTCTCGGTGAAATCCACTACACCAACATCGACGGAGAATCCTCTGGATCTTAATTCATTGTAGATGATGTTCTCCATGAGATGGGTCTCTTCGATCTGTCTGAAGTTGAGTCTCGCATTCCTTATCCCGATGTCCGTAGCATAATACTTGACGGGGGTGCCGAAATAGGACCTTCCTTTCACATCATATCTGTCGCTCTTTTCGAACAGGAAAGCATCCTCTAGATATCTGATGTAGCTGTTCACGGTCGAATCATCTACGGTGTTGAAACCTTTCGTCCTGAGCGTGTCCTTCAGTCTCTTGGGATTGGTCAACGAGCCCACCGACGAAGAGAGGACATCGAATATTCCATTCAACGCCGAGGGCGATCTGATATCATATCTTTCTAAGATATCTTTCACATAGGTCTTTTTGAGTATATTGGTGAGATATGAGCTCCTCTGTTCATCATCCTTCATCAATAGGATCTCTGGGAGGCCACCATATTCCAGATAGGATTCCCAGGCCTCTTCCGAAGTGCCGTCATATGCTGCGACATATTCCGAGAATGACAGTGGCATGACTCTGACCTCATCGGTCCTTCCCCTGAACTCGGTTATTATGTCGGTGGATAACATCCTGGAGTTGCTGCCTGTCACGTAGATATCCACATTATCCATGCGCAGTAGGCTGTTGATCATCTTCTCGAATCTGTCGACCAGTTGTATCTCATCCAGAAGGATGTAGTATTGATCATCATCTTTTATGGAGCCCTTGATCGTGGAATATAGTCTATTGACATCCAACAGCGGTTCATTCTCGAGACTATCCAGTGAGATGCAGACTATGTGGTCATCCTTGATGCCGGAATTCAGGAGATGATCTCTGAAGAGGTTGAATAGAAGGTATGATTTCCCGCATCTTCTCATGCCGGTAATCACCTTGGCCATACCGTTCCTTTCTCTGGAGATCAGTCTGTTTAGATATCTGTCTCTCTTTATTTCCATGATAGCACTTAGTCCATTTTTAGTCTACATGTCAATTAAAAATTGGATAAATAAAAACATATCGGAGATGATCCATGCTCACCAACGCATCAGATGTGTGAATTCGGGGATGATCTGACGATAATGATGGGTGAATGGGTATTAAACTCTGTATCATTTTCATTATTATGTGGTTGTTATTCTATTTTTAGTCTACATGTTGATTAAAAATAGAATAGATGTGTGCGCATCAAGAGATCGATGCTATGCAACCCTGGGTGATGATCGTTCATGGTGATGCTGTAATCATCTTTTCATGTTGTGGGACATGATTGTATTGAAGGTATCGGGGACACATCGTTGAAATTATCAGAATTTTTCCTCGAATTTCAAAGAACTTTTCTGCGACAGAAGACCAGCCATCAGTGATATTGACATCTTTTTATCCTAATCTCGACAGTTGTACCTCCTTACGCGCGCACGCGCGCGTAGAGGCTAAGC
>R20__coassemble_80_pt1 | contig 73449 bp, 60 predicted proteins | sample R20__metabat2_low_PE_015 | metagenome-assembled genome bin R20
GCCGGGTTCGGAATGGGACCGGGTGTTACACCGCCGCTATGGCCGTCGTACCAAATCATGGGATAACAAGGTGATATTTAAAGGTTTAGACAGGCGGCCAGAGCGATGGCGATAAGGCCACCGATCACACCCGTGGCGCTGTTGTTCACGTATTTGTTAATGTAACCTTTGGTCTCCAACGTGGCACCGAACAGACTGTCCAACATGCATCCGATGAACCCTGCCAACATGGGCCAGATGATGTCTATGTTGTAATCGAATCCGAATATCGCGGTCCAACCGATGATCGTGACAACTATCGATGCCAACAATGATACCAATGTACCGAGCGGCGATATCCCGCCATCGACACCGGGCTCGACCCTTTTGAACGTGGTTATGAGATACACCCTCTTGTCCTTCGTACCGATCTCACTCGCCGATGTATCTGCGGCGGCAACTGCAATGGTGGAGATGTATCCGAGTATCATCAGGTAGTGGTGATTGTCGCCGGTGATCGCATTCAACACAGCGAATACGATACATGGGAAGGCGACACCGATGACGTTCTTGGCAGTACGTTCACCATGTGTACCTTCCTGGAGTCCCTTCTCCTTCTTCTTGCTGATACCGGCCATCGTAGCTACGAATCCCAATGCCGCAAAAACCACCAAGAGGAACAACCACGCCACGGATCCGAAGAATCCGATGATCAATCCCGTTATCGCGGCAGCGATCGTACCATCCTTGGTAAGAAGTTCGAATCTGTATGCGATGAACGAAAGGACGAATGTCAGCGATATCACACAGAGGATATCCATCCAAGGCTCGGGAAAGTACATCATGTTATCATTTCGAAAGGGTGTTCAATATCTTGGTCGCATACTCCACGGCAAGGTCCCTGTCTGATAGCGGATGGAACATTATCTTCCCTTGGGGGTACAATGTCACTTCCATATCCTTCCAACCCATTATCAGCATCATGCCACTGTCATTCTTCCTGATCTCGAACTCATCGCCCAATATCCTACCTGCCTCATCGAGATCGAAATCGAAGGTGTCGGAAGGAGATGCCATCAATGCCTTCCCACCGCATAGCCTGGTGATGTTGAACCTCATCTGCTGAACTCCTTCATGGTCCTTATGACCTCATCCTTGAAATCATCCAACGAGGATTCGTTGATTATCATCTTATTCGCAAGCACCATCGTCTCGGCAAGACCCCATGATATCTCGCGTTCATCGCGTTTCCTGAACTCGTCCATATCCTTGGGAGCATCCTCGCGACCGCGTTTCACTAATCTGTCATATCTGATGCCAGGTGATGCGAATATCGCCACGATGTGGACATCGGATGTGATGTTGAGGTATGCTCTCACTTCATCCATACTCCTGCATCCGTCGATCATGAAGATATCCCCGTACATCTTCTCCTTCGCACGTTTTGCCCATATGTCGAATCCGTGGCGTTCCCTCTCTATGTTGGCGAATCCGCCCACGGTCAGTTCCGCATCCTCGGGTGCCCTCTTGGAATAGTATTCCCTGACGATGTCACCCATCCTCAGGAACGGGATCCCTGTACTGCTTGCGGCGATGAGGAACTCCTCCTTGCCCGAACCAGGCATCCCTGCGGTTATGATCATCCTCATGCTATCACAGGAGGTTGTCGGAGATGTTCGTGAGCTTCCTCTCACAGTACATGCATCTGAGCACAGGGGGATCCTTCGATATTACATCGAATTCGGGTTCTATCGGTTCACCTTTGTTGGTTATGCATTCGGGGTTGCTGCATCTTGCGAGACCGACGATGTGATCGCCGATATCCACATTGAACTTGTTCGCAACGTAATAGTCACGGATGATGACGATACTCGCCTGGGGTGCGATCAATGCGATCTTATCCACCGTCGCTTCATCCAATTCCCTGTCCTCGATCTTGACGACGTCCTTCCATCCGGATTCCAACTTCTTCGAATAGACGTGCATGACCACGATCACCGTCGAATCGATGGTGTTCTCGTTCACACCGAGGATCTTGAGCACGTTAAGTGCCTGACCCGATGTGATATGATCGATGACGGTACCGTTCCTTATCGGTGCGGCCTTGATCTCCTCGGACATCAGAGCTCACCTCCCATGACGGAAGCTAGAAGGGCCATCCTGATCGGGATACCATTGAACGCCTGCTCGAAATACTTCGCATGCTCGGTGGAATCGACCTCCGGAGCGATCTCATCGACCCTAGGCAATGGGTGCATGACTATGAGGTCCTTCTTGGATTCCCTGAGGGCCTCGTTGTTCACCCTGTACATCCCGGCGACCTTCTTGTATTCGTTGGGATCGGGGAATCTCTCCCTCTGTATGCGTGTCACATAGAGGACATCGGCATCCTGGATCACATCATCCAGATTATCCGTGAGATACGGGTCGCATCCGCTCGCCTTCAATGAATCTATGATATCATGCGGCATCTGTAATGATTCTGGTGCCACGAATGTGAGTTTCGCACCGAACATGGTCAGTGCGTGAGATAGTGAATGTACGGTCCTGCCGTATTTCAGGTCACCCAGGAGGACGATGTTCAGTCCATCGATGTCCTCTTTGGCCCTCTTCATCGTGAAAAGATCGAGGAGTGTCTGCGTAGGATGCGAACCGGCACCGTCACCTGCATTGATGACGGGACTCTCGGCCACATTGGCCGCCAACCTCGCCGCCCCCTCGTTGGGATGTCTGAGGACGATGGCATCACAGTATGTGTCGACCATCCTTATGGTGTCGGCCAGGGTCTCACCTTTGGTAATCGATGTCATGGATGTCTGTGTGACGTCCATCACATGGAGTCCGAGTCTGTATGCCGCACTCTCGAATGACATCCTCGTCCTGGTGGATGGTTCGAAGAAGAGGTTCCCTAGGATCCTCCCATCAAGACATCTCGTGCGCTTCTCGCCTTTGGCGTAAGGCAACATCTCCTCAGCAAGGTCCATGATATACTCGACATCCTTCCTGGAGAAGTCCCTCATGGAGACGATATCTTTCCCGAAGAAGTTCACATCACTGCTCATGGTTCCGTGATATCCTTCTTATTATAAATTGTGCGTGCGAGTGGTTATTAACAAAAAGAGGATACGAGGGACCTATGTTGGATGTCATAGCACGTTCACAGAGAGGCAGAGTCTGCGAGTACAAGAGATCCGAGAGATCGATCGTCACACCATATGTCATGAAGGTGGATGGTGGGAACGACGATCCCTTCCACATATCGGTGGAAGGAGGGAGGAGGGTACTCCATGTCATGGACACTTGTCTGCCTCTTGATGAAGGATTGTTGACATCCGAATCATCGGACATAGATACGGAACCCATCGTGAAGGATGGGGTATGTGTCATAAGGTTGCCGTTCAAGAGAGATATCCCCGAAGGCACCGAGGTCCTGGTGGTAGCTAACGGTTATGAGCTCAGGGACGATGCCCGCAGGATCGTCAGTACTATCATCGAACTGAGACAGAAGGCAGGGTTCGGTGTATTGCTATGTGTATTGGGTATCGCCGATGCATCGAACATCGCGTTGCTCTCATACATGGGGGTGGATGTCTTCGACGATTCCGTCGCAAGGTCGTTCGGAATCAACAATATCCTGTCTATACCCGAAGGGGAGATCGTATGTGATTCCGATATGACCGAGAGGAACATCTCGGCGATCGACGAGGAATGTCGTAAGATAAGATGGTTCATCGAGGGCGGAAGGCTCAGGGAGCTGGTGGATCAGAGGGAATTCTCGTCACCGACATCCGTTGCGGTGTTGAGGCTGTTCGACGATGAGGGCTATGTATATCAGGAAGAGGAATGTTCCACAGTAGGATGCAGATTCGCATGCAATACCGTACAGGCCCTCAGGAGACCGGAGGTCCTCAGATACAGGAAGATGATCATGGAGAGGTATCATAAACCGGCGCACAAGCGTATACTTCTCCTGCTTCCGTGTTCCGCCAAGAAACCGTATCATATATCGAAAACACACAAGAGGTTCGCATCCGCGATACACACATCCACGCACGATACGATCGTACATGAGGTGATCATCACGTCCCCGTTAGGGATTGTCCCGAGGGAGTTGGATGTGTTCTTCCCCGCGAACGCCTATGACATACCCGTCACAGGGGAGTGGAAACCCGAGGAGAAGCAATTCATCAGGGAGATGTTATCGCATCTTCTGGAACAGGGTTATGACAAGGTGATCTCACATCTCGGTGAGGATACGGAGCTCATCAGGGGATTGTGCGACATGGAGGAGACAGTGATCGGTGATCCGACATCGCCCGCATCGTTGACGAGATTGGACGAGACGCTCAGGTCCGTGACCAAAGGCATGAAATTCGGTAATTATGGGGAGGACAGGAAGGAGATCATCCGTTCCGTCCTCGGATTCCAGTTCGGTACCGATGTGGCGGATGCGATCATGGATGAGAACACCACAGGTATGGGCAAGTTCCCCTATTGGAAGATTATGAGGGACAAGACCCAGTTAGGGATGATGACAGCCGAAAGGGGTATGATATCACTCACATTGGACGGTGCTCAGATCCTTGCGGATATGGGTAAGAATGTCGTGGAGATGATGGATTTCGAGTTGAAAGGTAATCTCTTCGCGATAGGTGTGACCAAGGCCGACCCATCGATACGCATCGGCGATGAGGCGATAATAATGCTCAACGGTAAGGTCAAGGCGGTCGGTGTCGCCATGATGTCCGGGAGGGAGATGGTGGAGCTCAACCGCGGTATCGCCGTCAGAGTGAGACACAAATCGAAATGACATCGGTCGTTCGGTGACATAGCCAGATAGGTAAGATGAAGGTTATCAATCGGTGACCTCCCCCCTTCTGCGTTTAAATATGCAAAGTAGGGTGTTGATATTGTAGGCAGCAAGGCGTTGCCTATCACCCTCCTGGCAGAGGGGTCAGACATATGACCTATCCCACAACATTCTTTCTATCCGCCCCTCTGCCTCGAAAATCCCGAGGAGGGTCATCCTTTCTTTTGTGAATCCTTCTCCTTGACCCTCGTCATCGTTCCGATTATTATGAAACACAAGGCGATGATCATCAATACCGCACCGATCGCACTGAATGTTGTTCTTGAATCGATTCCAACGAAGAGCGCGACACCCATCAGAATCGCTCCTACGAGGAACGTGACCGCTGACGAGATCAGAATCATTGTAGACCTATCCATGTCCGTACATAACATCCGTGATATCTAAATCATATTCGGTCGCAGATGTCGTCTGTTTGCTGTTACATTCTATCATGTGACAGAGCGAAAATTACGGTCTTTCGGCGGCAGAATCGGGCATGGAAAAGGTTTATATGGAACCAGCATATCTACCGATTACCCGTGTGAGCGTAGTGTAGCTGGTTATCACTTAACCTTGCCAAGGTTAGAACTCGGGTTCGAATCCCGGCGCTCGCACTCATACCTTTCTAACATCGATTTCGAAGCAGCCTATGCTTTGGATTTATCCGCTATAGCATCTGACTTTATGGATCGCACAGATGGCTATGGATGGGAACTAATGATGTACAGCATATTGTGTTCGATGTACAATGCTATCGAACATCAAGGTGACATAATCATTCCGTCGTAATGAGATCGTCGCATCTCTTTACCATCTCTATCAGATCGGGACCATCCTCATACAATGTGATATGGCATCTTTCCATAATCGAGATCACCTTGTCGATGGTGCTGTTGACATCGAATATCGGGATCTTGAATTCCATAGCTACGTGTGACAGCAGATAACGCAGGATTCTCCTGAAATCGATGTCCCCGCCATTCGCGTAGTATCCGCAGATGTTACCGACGGATCCCAATAACATGAGATAGTTGATCTCCGCATCCACGGCATCGGTGATCATGAAACCGTGCCTTTCGAAGTATCTCTTCATCCAATCGATGTTCATTTTCGTGTATTCATTGACGGTGGACCACAATCTGTGGACCTCGTACATGAGATCCGCAGCTCTGGGCGAACGGCTTGAGATGTATATCTCCAACGCCGCAGGCAATATCGCGGCCACGACGGTGTCGTGCTCATCCTTCAAAAGCACCTCGCACTCGCTTAATGTGGCCTTGAGCATGTCCGTGACTATGTTCAGCAGGATCTCCTCCTTGCTCTTGAAACGGTTATAGAGGCTACCGTTCAATATCCCTGCCTTCTTTATGATGTCCCTTATGGTCGTCTTCTGGTAACCATTAATGTAGAATAGTTCTAATGATGCCTCCATTATGCATCTGCGGGACTTCTCGCGTTTGATATCGATCGAAGTTTGGATCTCTTCGACACCTTTTGATATTGTCATTACTGTCGGATGAACGTTATATTATCATCATTAATAAACTTTTGAGTACGCTCAAATCAATGATACGGAATTTTGAGCATAATCCAAATCATTTAGCTATCGACAATATGTGTAATTGATGAATTTGATGCAGTTCGAGGGTAAAAATTGGTATTTTAAGGATAATAAATCATAGAAATGACAATATTGTTGTTATCTCTCATATTTTGAGATGGATCGATTTTGAGCGCATCATGATTAGGATTTGAGCATGTTCAAAATCATTAAATATGTACTAATGATACAGGCCATCTAGTGAATGCACATGTTCGCAAAATTAGCGGATTTCATTGAAAAGCACTCCAAGGTCATCATAGCACTTTGGATAGTGGTGCTCCTCTGTTCCGTGCCATTCATACTGAAATCGGACGACGTCCTCGAATACGACCTCACACAGATGTCGGGACTCAACTCCGAAGCCACGGACGGACTTGCCATCATTAATGACGAATACAGTAATAGCGTAGATCTCTCGGAGATCCTCGTGATAAAGTATACCACGGCCAGTGAACTCACCCAGGCCAAGGCATTGTTCGCGGAATTCTCCAATCTTCTCCAGAAGGAGTATGGAGATGACATCAGCGCTTCTTATTACGGACAGTATGGAAAGGTGGACCCCACGACATCCGGTGTCGCCATGATCGCGATCCAGGCCGCTGAAGGTATCAACATCGGTGATAAGACAGGTGACATCAGGAGTCTTGTCTCCGAAGCGAAGGATAATATCAATGCCGATCTCAAGACATATGTCACAGGTAACAGTGCCATCAACTATGATACGGAGGCATCGGCCAACGAGGATATCGCAAAGATCGATCCGTTGAGTATCGCTCTCATCTTCATCCTTCTCGGACTCTTCTTCTGTGCATTGGTCACAGCCATCATGCCTCCCGCAGTCGTCGGTATGGCATTCGGTGTCGCACTCACAGCACTCTACGGTGTAGGATGCATCATGGGTGTGTTCTACATCACGAAGGTCCTCATCCTCGTCACGATGCTCGGTGCGGGATGTGATTATTCATTGTTCATCATCTCAAGGTACAGAGATGAGCTCAAGCACGGTGCCGATCATGCAACAGCATTGAAGACATCCGTCCAGTGGGCTGGGGAATCCGTGTTCACATCGGGTATCTCGGTCATCATCGGATTCGGTGCACTCTCGATCTGTACATTCTCGATGGTCAGATCCATGGGAATCGTCCTCGCACTCGGTATCGTGATCGCATTGGTCGCAGCACTCACCTTCACACCTTCACTTATCAACCTCATCGGAGAGAAGGTGTTCTGGCCTGCTAACATCGACAAATACAACAAGATCGACAAAGGCGAGGCAACTGGTGCATATGCGACCGTATGCAGACTCTCGAAGAGATACTTCGCATGGCTCGCTCACGTCACACGCAAATATGCGGCAGTCGTGGTCGTTGTGGGAATCCTCCTCATGGCCCCCATGGTATACATATTCGCAACGAGTGAGGAATCAGCGGATATGATCAGTATCATGCCCGATTCGGAATCCATCGACGGACTCAACGCCATCATGAGCGAGGCTGACGGCGGAATGATCATGCCTACATACATCGTCATCGAACTCAATGATTCGATAGTGGCGAAATCCGGAGAATTGCCGATGGGCAGTCTGGAAGTTCCATATCTCATTTGGAAGGATGGGGCACTTACCGGAGCTGTACCTGCAATCATGAAGATCTCGCAGGAGATATCTAAGAAATACGGAAGCACGGATGATGCCATCGTGAGTACGGTCAGCGGTGTCAACTCATGGCAGTTGCTCTACAAGACAGTAGAAGCTCAGATCGCAGCCACAGGTGTCACACCAACACCCACATTGGTCAACCACACACTCGTCAGCCAGTTGCCCTCAGTAGTCCAGAGTCCGATCGACACGCTCCTCTCGACAACCGTTGCTGCCGGAGTCACACTCTACGATGTGTCTTATACGACACCTCTCTCCGAGACCTACAGTATCACTGTCGAGAACGTCATGGACGGAATACTTAACGTCAGCACAGGAATCATCTCGGACAACGGAAAGTACGTCAACATGAACGTGATCACATCCGAGAAGCCCATGTCCGATAACACGATGACATTCATCAAGGATGTCAGAGAGGACTTCCACGGTGAGGGCGGATACGACGAGACCTACTCTACGATCATCGCCAACACATATGTGTCCGGAACATCGGCTGTGATGGAGGATGTGTCCAAGATCGTCGAAGATCAGTTCAGCACCATCAGGATCGTCGTCATAGTCGCACTCATAGTGCTTCTGTTCCTGATCCTCGGAAGCTACCTTACACCCATAAGGTCGATGCTCACCATCGTACTCAGTATCATGACAACGGTGGGATTGACGAACTTCGTCTTCAGTTCGTTGCTCGACATACCCGTACTCTGGCTCGTGCCTATCGTCCTGTTCGTCGTCCTTCTCGGACTCGGTATGGATTACGATATCTTCCTCACAACGAGGATAAGGGAGAACAAGCTCAGGGGAATGGGCAACCACGATGCGATCGAGGACGCAGTGAAGAAGGCAGGACCTGTCACATCACTCTGTTCACTGATCATGGGTGGTACATTCCTTACGATGCTCTTCACAAGCTCATCGATGCTTCAGGAATTCGGATTCGCACTCGGTGTAGGTATCCTCATCGAAGGACTCCTCATGGTCGGATTCATGGTCCCTGCACTCATGCACCTCATGGGCGACTGGAGCTGGAAAGGCCCCAAGTTCCTTGACAGGACCAAGGCAGAATAAACGTGAAAACAAGGAGGGATTGTCCCCTCCTTTCTCTTTTTTCAATCGATCAATCTCAGGAATAATGCATTACACGCTTCCGAGATGTCGTCGAAAGTCCTTTCGAAATCCCCGGTGTACCAAGGATCGGCTACATCGACGTGTCTACCGACCTCATCCATCAACAGGGATACCTTCTTCTCCGGATCATTTCTGATGAAATACGACATGTTGCGGATGTTGTTCCTGTCCATGGCTATGATGTGATCGTACCGATCGTAATCATCGGACGTCATCTGTCTCGCCATCCTTGATTCGAATGCGATCCCGTGATCCCTCAACACCCTCTTGGCCGGAGGATAGATGTCACAACCGATCTCCTCGGTACTCGTGGCACATGACTCGATGATGAAATCGTCACGTCCCGAATCCTTCACGATATCTTTCATTATGAACTCGGCCATCGGACTTCTGCAGATGTTGCCGTGACAGACGAACAATATCCTGTGCATGGATGTTCCATCTGCAATGGATTGATAAAGATTATCGAAGGACGATATCCTATCGATAACATCCAGGTATCCGTGTCGAATGAGGCCCTCATACCATTCCTATAAATACTCCACATCGATACGAGTAGTGAATCAAGACGGTGTCTGAGTCAGTCTCAGGCAGGAGAATGCAATATTATGATCAGTAAATTCACGGATTTGGGCATCTCAGAGGATGTCGCTAAGGCAATGGATGACGTCGGATGGGAAGAGCCCACACCCATACAGATCGCTGCCATCCCACAGGGATTGGAGGGAACGGATCTGTTCGGACAGGCACAGACAGGTACGGGTAAGACGGGTGCGTATGCATCGATCGTCCTCGGAAGGATACCTGCAGGTCAGAAGATACCTTCGGCCATCGTCCTCGTTCCGACAAGGGAATTGGCACTTCAGGTCGCGGATCAGTTCGACCTCCTTTCGAAGTACACAGGACACAAGACCGTACCCGTGTACGGCGGATCCGGTAAGAAAGCGGATATCGATGTTCAGATCAAGGCCCTCCAGAAGGGTTCGGATATCATCGCCGGTACGACGGGACGTGTCAGGGACATGATCCGGAGAGGTGCTCTGAATCTCACGAACATCAAGGAACTCGTTCTCGACGAGGCGGATAGGATGTTGGACATGGGATTCATCGAGGATATCGAGATGATCATGTCATCCATGCCCAAGGAGAAGCAGGTATTGCTCTTCTCGGCGACCATGACTGAGGACGTGAAGAATCTCGCCTACGATTATATGGATAAGCCCAAGGAGATTACCGTCTCACAGGACGAGGTCGTCCTCGATCTCACGAAACAGTACTACATATCCGTCGGTAGGAGGAACAAGATCTGGGCCTTATGCAGGATCCTCGATATCGACAAGCCTAAGGCGGTCATATTCTGTCAGACCAAGAAGATGGTCGACATACTCGATGAGAGATTGGGTGAGTTGAACTACAAGGTGGAGGCCATCCACGGGGATCTGCCTCAGTCGAAGAGGGAGAAGGTCATCCAGGACATCAAGGAAGATAGGACGGATATCCTCATCGCGACCGATGTTGCGGCAAGGGGATTGGATATCGATGATATCACATACGTCATCAACTACGATATGCCCGATGACATCGACACATACATCCACCGTATTGGAAGGACCGGACGTGCAGGTAAGGAAGGTACGGCGATATCGTTCGTCACCTCTGAGGAGGAGCACATCGTGAGGGAGTTCTGCCACCGTATCAGCGGTATGGTGATCGAGAAGCGTGAGGTGCCCGAAGAGGATGGTATGAAGGATACCGTCAGGAAGGTCATCGATTACGATCAGATCTCAGATGTGTTCGGTATGGTCAAGTTCGAGGTCAACCTCGGTAAGAACGATGGTTACGGTAAGGTATCGCTCGCAGATTTCATCATCAGGAATGCGAGGATCTTCGATAACGCCATCGGTAAGATAGAGATAGGTCCCGATTCATCGATCGTCGAGGTTCACAAGGACTACGGTAACAGGATGACGAAGGACCTTACCAAGTGCAAGCACAAAGGGAAGCACATCTCCGTCAAGGTCATTCAGAACTGAACGGGTCCCGAAAGGGATCCTTTTTCTATCATCGCTGTGTCCCGTTGGGGGCGCGATGTCACCTTTATATACAACAACACATTCGCGGAATTGACGTAAAACGTCATAAGCCGCATCCACGTAAATCGAAAAGGACTTTTTTCTGGTGCCTGGAAACAGTGTAATCGGCGAGGCGGTACATATGATGGACCAGAGATTACCGTGGAGTAAGAAGGAAGGATTAGTTTACGGCGGTGTCATCGCACTCATAACATGCATCGTGATGATAACCTTCAACGTATGTGTGAACAACAATGGAAGCTTTGACATAATGATCATCGCCAAGGCCATGCTGTCATTACCTTTGGTCTGGTTGGCGGCTATGTTGCTGATGTCCTTTGTCGTGGGACGTATAGCATCGATGGTGGTCGCGAAATTCGCCGGACCGAATGACGGTTTCTATGCAAGGATCACATTCAACATCATCGCATGTGTGCTCATGATGTCCGCTTGCATGACCATCATCGGACCATCGATAAGGTATGTCATGCAGGGAGAATCCATCATTACGGCATTCCAACAGTGGCCTATCGCTTGGCCCAGGAACTTCTGTGTGGCATTCTGGTGCGAGATGCTCCTCGCACAACCGATCGCCAGGGCATTGATGAAGTACATCCACACGCACAGGTCCGATGTTCAGGTATCGATCGATACCGAACAACACGGTTCTGAATTGAAAAATTGAATCATGAAGGGGATCACACCCCTTCCATGAAAAAGGTGATGGGAATCTCCCCATCTTCTCTCACTGTTCGATGACGACCAGGATATCTCCGATCTGTAGCGTATCCACGGCCTTCCCGTCGAGCATGAGTCTCTTCTCGAAGTCGAGATATTCTCCGGATACCTCGATCTCCCTGTCATCGACCTTGATCACGATCGGACCGTTCTGAAGCTTCTCGGCGACATCCTTCGGTTCCATCTTCGCGATCTCGGCAACGACGGCCTTCGCATCGGCCTTGAATGCCGGTCCGAGTTTGGCATGGATCGGTCTCACCGCTGTGTATTCCTCGGTGAGGTCCGCCTTCTCCACGAATTGTAACTCCTTCGCTTTGATCGTCTCCTTGATATCCGACTCTGCGGGTTCGAGGATCTTGGCCGATTCTCCGATCAACTGTACGAGTTGGAGTTCGGCGTTGAGTGCGATCTTCTTCTCGGATTTCCATCCGCGTATCGTAGCGATGACATCCTTGAGCGATTCTCCGATCTCCTCAGCTTTATCATCGATCGCGATGGGCTCGGGCCAAGGGGTGAGGTGGATACTCTTCACACCTTCGAACTCGAGGAAGTGTTCCTGATACACATCCTCCGTCACGTGCGGCATGAACGGTGCAAGTAATTTGATGGCACCGAGGAATACATTGTACAATGTGTATCTTACAGCATCATCGTCCCTTGTCTTGACCATCTCGATGTAGTGGTCCGCGAACTCATGCCAGATGAAGTTCTCGATATCTCTCATCGCTTTATCGAATGTGTAACTCTCAAGGTACTCGGTGACAGATTTCACCGTCCTCGAATATCTGCTGATGATCCATCTGTCGGATGGTCTGAGGTCCTTGCATTCCGAGGGTTTCTTGTCGAGGAATCTGCCGATGAACTGTCCGATGTTGAAGACCTTGTTGCACAGTTTCCTTCCCCTGATGACATCCTTCTCCCTGAATGCATGGTCGATACCGAGCGAGCATGTCGCAGCGTAGTACCTGAGTGCATCCGCACCGTACTGTTCGAGGATCGGTATCGGATCGATGACATTACCGATCGATGTGTGCATCGGTGTACCATCGGGGGCCATGATGAATCCGTGGATCATGATGTCCTTCCACGGGATCTCGTTCTTGATCTGATGGCTTCTCAGGATCGTGTAGAATGCCCATGTCCTGATGATATCGTGTGACTGAGGTCTCATGGACATCGGATAGAGTTTCTTGTGGAGTTCATCGTCCCTTCCCCAGTATGTATTGTACAATGCCGAACCGGAAGAATCCATCCATGTGTCGAACACATCGGTGCATCCTACGAATTCCGTGCATCCGCATTCGGGACACTTGTCCACAGGTGCTTTATCCTCTGTGGGATCGCAGTAGCACATCTCCTTCGTTGCGCATACGGCATGTCCGCATTCCTTACATTCCCAAATCGGAACGGGAGTGGCGAAGATACGCTGTCTTCCGAGGACCCAATCCCATTGTAACGAATTGGTCCAATCCTGCAACCTGATCTTCATGAATTCGGGGAACCATTTGATCTCGTCCGCTCTCTTGAGGACCTCGTCCCTGAATTCGAGGGTCTTGAGGAACCATTGCGGTACCTGGAGGTACTCGATGGGTGAGTGGCATCTCCAACAGATGGACACCTGTTGCGGATTATCCTCCTGTTTCACCAATATCCCTTGGGCTTTGAGATCCTCGATGGATGCCTCACGTGCCTCGAGGACGGTCATCCCAGCATATTTGCCTGCGAGCTCGGTCATCCTACCGGACTCATCGATACCCTTCTCGAGTTCGAAGTGATATTTCATGACCCATTCGAGATCGTCCTTGTCACCGATGGTACAGATCATCACGTTACCCGTACCGTATTCCATCTTGACCTTGGGGTCGGATATGACCTTCACGTGCCTTCCGAACAACGGTGTGATCAGTTCCTTGCCGATGAGGTGCTGTTTCTCCTTATCGTCGGGATGTACAGCCACCGCTTTACATGTGCAGAGGAGTTCGGGCCTCGTTGTCGCAATAAGTACGAAGTCATCCTCCTTGCCATCGGCAACCTGGAATTTGATGTAGTTGAGCTTGTTGATGTTGTCCTTGTATTCCACCTCGGCATCTGCGAGAGCGGTCATACATCCGGGACACCAGTTGACGGGATAGTTCCCTTTGTAGACGAGTCCTCTGTTGAAGAGTTCCACGAATGAGAGCTGTGTGATCCTCCTGTAGTAAGGGGCATCCGTTTGATAGTAGATGCTGGGATCCATGGATTCACCCAACATCTCGAACTCGTGCGTCATCTGCCCGATCTTCTCGTTGGCGAATTCCTCGCACAGTTCCCTGTATTTCTTCCTCGGCGTATCGAGTTTTGTGATGTGATATTTCTTCTCGACCCTGACCTCGATCGGCGTGCCGTTGACATCGAAACAGAGCGGGAAGAAGACGTTCATCCCCTTCATCCTTCTGTAACGTGCTGCGAAATCGATCAGAGAATAACCTGTGGCATGACCGAGGTGGAGCGTACCGGACGCATATCTCGGAGGGTTGTCTATACTGTACACCTCTTTCTCCGATTTAGGATCGAAGCGATAGATCTCTTCCTTCTTCCACATCTCCTGCCAGCGTTTCTCGATTGCTGCGGAATCATATTGCGACATGAGTAGTGGGTAAGGATAATCCTTATAAAAAGTAACGCGAAGTGGAATAATGGAAAGGGACACCTCAACCAGGTATCATTGTGGGGAGGGTTCGTCATGGGAGTGTCCGATCGGATGCATCTCCTACTGTTGTGCATCACCGAGTATCCAATCCATGACGTTGACGACCATTATGCCATCATATGTACCGAGGTTGAATCTATCCGTCGTAAGGATCGTCTTCGGGAAGTTGTCCCTTATGGCCATCAATGAACGGAATTCCCTCTTCTTGGTATCCTCGGATAGGACGGTCAGTGCCACCTGATAATATCTCACTTCACTGCCCCTGATGGCTGTGAAATCGACCTCCTTATCACGATATGCTCCGACCCTTACCGTATATCCTCTGCGTATCAGTTCCAGATATACGACATTCTCCAGAGGTCTGCTCATGTCATCGGTTCCGGAACCTTCCAATGCCACCGTCCTCATCCCCACATCCGATGAATAGAACTTACCATTGGTCGACAGTAACCTCTTCCCTATGATGTCATACCTCTCTGCGTGGTAGAACAACAATGCCGATCTCATCCCTTCGACATATCTCTCCACTGTGCCAGGATTCAATCTCGTCCCTTCTGCGATGTTGGCGATATTCGTCACATTACCGATGTTGGAATAGAGGAATCTGGCGATGGACCCGATCCTGTTGACATCATCGGTCCTCAATCTCGACAGGACATCCTTCATCAGTACGGTATTGAACACCCCTTCGAGATATCCTCTGTTGAATCTGTCCCCTCTGTCGGGGTCGGTATCGGGGAGACCACCGTATCTCAGATACTGATCGAATCTTTCTTCCTTATCCCCGGGATGGAGTTCGAGATATTCCTTGAAGGATAGCGGTAACATCTTGATCTCGATGTATCTTCCGGATATGTGGGTGGAAAGGTCCGTTGATAGCATGTTGGAATTGGATCCCGTTATGTACACGTCGTAGTTCTTCACTTCCTCCAGTGAAGATACTATGAGTTTCCATCCTTCCACATCCTGTATCTCATCAAGTAGGACATATACGATACCATCTTTGGGAAGTGCCCTGAGTTTTGAGCGTAGTTCGTCGGAGGATATGTTGCCATTCTCCTCGAAGTCGATATACAATATGTGCTCATCGTCAATTCCTTCCGATCTCAGATCCTCGATGAACTGTTCCATGAGTGCAGATTTACCACATCTTCTCATCCCCGTGATGACCTTCACTACACCGGTCGCATTCTTAGATTCGTGCAATTGTTTGAGGTAGTCCGATCTTCTCACGGTTCTTCTCATACATCCTCTTATGTACCTTGATTACAAATCTATTCCGATAGAGATTTTTCCATAATTTGAAAAAAAATCTACTGCAGTAGAGATTTTTACAACTTGACATGCAATCAGAACGGTCCGTCGGGCCGAAAGACCATCTATTTACATATGCAGGATATCTGTGAATGAGAGGAGATGCACATCCCCATCATCTGATAGGATGTCATCGGTGTTCGCATATGACGATAATAAGTGCCAGTAGGAGAACCGACATACCTGCCTTCCATTCCGAGTGGTTCATGAACAGGGTGAGGGAAGGGTATGTGATGGTCAGGAATCCCGTTGTGCATGATGTCGTCCATCGTATCGATCTGAGACCACAGAATGTGGATTGTCTTTCATTCATCTCCAAGGATCCAAGGCCGATGGAGAGATACATCGATGAGTTATCGGAACAATACGAACTGATGTTCCAGATCACGATAACACCATACGATTCCAGATTGGAACCGAACGTACCGGATGTCGATACTGTCATCGATTCATTCATCCGTTTGTCAGAGAGGATCGGGAAGGCCCGTATGTTGTGGAGATACGACCCCGTTGTGATCGATAATATCTATGACATAGATCATCACAGGGATTCCTTCGGATACATCGCGGATAGGTTGAAGGGCCATACCGAGAGGTGCATCTTCTCGTTCCTGAGCATGTATGAGAAGACGATGCACATCCAAGGGATGCGTCTAGCATCCATGGAAGAGAGAGGATCGTTCGTGAGGGCCGTGAAGGATATTGCTACAGATGATGGGATGGAGTTGACATCATGTTGTATCGAATTGAAGGAACTCGGCATAATCAACAGAGGATGTATCGATGCAAGATTGCTGACGGAACAGAACATCCCGTTCGAGGGAGGGTCATCCTACAACAGGGACGGTTGTCTCTGTGTGAGGAACATAGACATCGGCGCATATGACACATGTCTGCATGATTGCATCTATTGCTATGCCAACGATCCCAATCGTTCCACACGCTCTTCGAGGACATATGATCCGAGATCGGAGATGTTGGGTGATGTGTTGAAAGTTGGTGACAGGATAGTCGACATAGGGAAGAATAGGAATCATAGGTTGTCGGATTTCGCATGATATCGACAAATCATGGATAATGATATATCCACAATCGCCATGGACCGAATATGGTCGTCAAGACGAGGAATCAGTTGGTCCGCAAGATAGACACAGACAATCACGTGATCTGTTTCAACCCGTCGAATCACGGTAAGATCACAGGGTCGAGATTCCTCGCAGTCCTCGGTAAGGACCGTTACACCACGGACTTCAAGGCCGCATGTCTCATCGCAAGGATCTATACCGAATATGAGCCAACTAAATACACCGAGGCCGGTAATGCGATCGAACCGATCATACGTTCCTACGTCAGGGACAATTGGAATGTACTCCTGAAGGACAGGATGTCATTGTCCGATGATGATGTCATCACCGTGGAGGAGCCTGTGGCCATGAGGGACTGTAATTACGATCACTTCGGTTCCGAGCCCATCTTCGGAGGGTTGGTGGATGGATATCTGCGCCTTAACGGTACAAGGAAGGCGATATTGGAGATCAAGACATCATCACACAGGGATGATTGGGCCGACGGGAAGGTACCCGAGGGATATCTTCTGCAGGCATCGTTGTATGCGGAGTTGGCAGGATTGAACACCATAGTCTTCGCCGTAGGGTTCCTGGAGGAGAGTGATTATGACGATCCCAACTCATGGAGACCGAATTATGACAATTCACTGATCGTCGTTGTCCATAAGAAGGACATCTCGGAGGAGATGGAGTACGCAGAGGATTGGTTCAAGAGATTCATCCTCAAAGGTATGACACCCAAGTGGTCGGAGAAGGATGAGGATATCATAGATCGCTTCACTCAGAGGGAGATCACCTTCCTTCCGGGAGAGTTGGTATACACGATCAATAGGTTGATCGATTCATACGGTAAGTGCGATACATCCGAGATGGAGGAGGAGATCAAACAGGTCCTTGCCAAGAAGATGATGACGGATGACGATCGCATAAGGTATGAGCACAACGGTTTCACATTCTTGGTGAAGAAGGTCGACGGTCAGCCAGTGCTCACGATAACAAGATCATGAGTTCAGGAGTCTTCTTCTTTCTCTCCAATCGGGCATATGTTCATCCATGAGTGCCTTAAAATCCGGCCCATGGTTCGGCACGACCGTATGTACCAGTTCATGCAACACCACATACTCGATGCATTCCATGGGCCTTTTGGCAAGATTGGTGCTCAGCCATATCTTCTTGGTCCTTGTGTTGCATGTGCCCCATCTCGATGTCATGTATCTGATCTGCCATGACGAGCACGAGAGTCCTGTGAAGAGGAACATGTTGGCCACGATGTCGGGTACGACCCTCTTCAGAGATTCGCGATGGATCTCGCGGAGTATCATCTCATCATCGATCCCCTCGGGTCTGCGGATCGTGATCCTGTCATCTTTGATCGTGATGTTCGCTCTTTCGGAAGGGACGATTTCCAAGGTGTATTGTCTTCCGATGAGTTCCAACATCTGACCGTCGATCAGATGTTGGGCGGTCATACACTTACGTTCCATCGTCTTCGTGATCCAATCGAACTTCTTCATGACGAGATCATCCACTTTCGCATCGGTACACCTTCTCGGGACGGTCACTATGACGGACGGACCATCCTTGATGTGGATATGCATGTTCTTGATGTCCTTCTTTTGGACATCGACATCGATACCATTGATGTTCCTGATCGTCATGCGACTCGCCGTTTGATGAGAGGTGTATGTGTAGTGGATGTATAGCGTTTCCCGATATCGATCGATTCGAAGTATCGTGAGAATAAAGGTAAAGGGTGGATCGGCCCGAAGGCCGACCCTTTCAAACATAGACAGTTATGCCGAACAGTCCGAGTATGGCCACTACCAATATCGATGCAAGGAATATCGGACAGACATACTTGATCATCACATTGAATAGTTTCTTCGATTTGAATTCACCATTGATAGCGACTTCCTCATCGATGAACGAGACCTTGACGACATATCCGATGAACAGACATGTAGCGATCGCAGCGATCGGCATCATGAAGTTGTTGGTGATCGAATCGAATATTCCGAGCCATCCCGCATCCTGGTCGAGTGGCGAGAATATCTCCGGGTTGGCGAATCCGAACACTGTCACGAATCCGAGTGCCAAAAGGATGATCGATGCTATTACGACAGATACCTTACGCTTGACCTTTGCACCATCTATGAACACTGATACGACCGTCTCAAGGAGTGAGACCGCGGACGTAAGTGCTGCGAAGATGACGAGCAGGTAGAATACGGGTGCGATGATGTTACCCATTCCGCCGGGCATTCCTGCGAAGACCTGCGGGAGTGATACGAACATGAGACCCATTCCCTTCGAACCTGCGAGGTCGGGGCTGATCGCATATGCCGCAGGGATGATCATGAGACCTGCAAGGATAGCGACGACAGTGTCGATGATACTGATGTTACGTGCTGAACCTTCGATATTGGTCTTTTTGTTCATGTATGAACCATAGGTGATCATGATACCCATCGCAAGTGACATCGAGTAGAAGATCTGACTGATCGCACCTAGGAACGTTCCCGCACTGAGCTTGCTCACATCGGGGTTGAGATAGTACACTATACCGTCCCAGATCCCGGGAAGTGTCATCTCGTATGCTGTGATTCCGATGATCATGATGAGAAGTGCGGGCATGAGGATCTTACTGAGCTTCTCGATACCCTTATCGACACCGATGGCGACACAGAGGATCGTGAGACCACCGAATACGAGGAACCAGATGGACGGGTCAAGGAATCCTCCCTCTCCGCCTGTGATGTAGTTCCACCAGTATGAACCTCCATCCGCAGATAGGGTGTCGAGATGTCCGATCGTACTCTCTGCGAACCATTTCGTGACCCATCCACCGATGACACAATAGTATGGGACGATCAATGCAGGTATTATAGCGATGAAATATCCGAGGAACTTGTACTTCTTACAAAGGTCCCCGAATGCACAGATGCAAGATTTCCCTGTTCTTCTTCCTAGCGCGATCTCAGCCACCATCAGTGAGAAACCGAATGTGACGGCCAAGATGATATAGACGAGGACGAACATTCCTCCTCCATAGTGAGACGTAAGATATGGGAACCTCCATAGGTTTCCGAGACCGACAGCCGACGCGGCTGCGGCCATGACGAAACCGAACTTGCTGGAGAAACTCCCACGTTTCTCTTCTTCTGCCATGGCTGGACGGATTTTATCAGATATTATTAAACCTATCTATATAAAATATCGAATTTTGATGGATTTCGTAGAATTGGGTGACGAAATTCGTAGCGAAATATGGTCATGGACAACGGTCGTTTCTGTCATGGACGGCATACATTAGAGATGTGTCGCTTTTTTCTAGTCCATGCATGGCAATTATGGACAAATGTCTATTTTGAACGATTTTTCTTTGCTACGAATTTCGTAAAATCGGGCTTATTTAAATACTCTACCGTCACGTCCGATGATCGTTTCCTTCAATTTGATGTCCTTTCCCGATCTCTTGATGGCATCCTTGATGATGTTGGTCAATGCACTGCAACACGGGATGTCTATCCTCATCACCTCGACATAATCGATCGGGGCCTCTGCGAGTATCTTGTAGATCTTATCGAATCTCTCGATACTCTCCAATTTGGGACAGCAGATCATCATAGGTCTCTTCGATATCATGTCCTTCACATCATTGAGAACGAATCCCGTACAGTCGGATGCGATCACGATGGAACCCTTCAGAGTGGGCATCGCCGGTGATACCAATGCCATCTTTATCGGCCATTGGAAGGTGGGTGTAGCCATCAGATTGGGTATGATATCCTTGTCGATGAACGATATCGCATTCTGAGGACACGCAGGGAGACAGTCACCCATCCCGTCACAGAGCGATTCGTTGACAAGCTTCGCTTTACCATCCACGATCTTCAATGCGCCTTCGTGGCATGCCTTGACACAGAGTCCGCATCCGTCACATTTCTCCTCATTGATACTGATGGTCTTGATGATCATGTGTCATGTATCGCCGTCATGTTAAATTCATTTTTCATCTGCGAACTGTGATCAATGATTATAGGATATTCTTCCGATCGTGCATACAAATGAAAATAATATGTAAATGCACGTAAAATTTTCAATAGATATATCTACCTCATCATCCATTCTATCAATGATACTGTGAAGGTGGAACGTCCGGAATATCTCAACAAGCTGATCGCGGCGAAGGACAACGGTCGTGTGAAGGTGATTACAGGCCTCCGCAGGTGTGGTAAGACATACCTGGTGAGGACACTCTTCTCCGAATGGCTTCGCGACAACGGTGTTCCTAAGGATCGTATCATCTACCTACCACTCGACAGGATCTCGAATGCGAGATATCGTAACCCTCTGCTATTGGATGAGTACATAAGAGGGATCATCTCCAGAAGCGACGGGAGATGTTATGTCATCATCGACGAGACACAGTTCTCGGTACCCGTAGATAATCCCGACCTGCCAGAGAATGTAAGGACAGAGGGGAATCGCATAACATTCTATGATGTACTACTCGATCTGATGGATGAATGCGACCTCTATATCACAAGTAGCAATTCCAAGATGTTATCGAAGGACATATTGTCGGGATTCAGGGACAGGGGCCACGAGATCAGGGTCCATCCACTCTCCTTCATGGAATATCATTCCTCGGTCGGAGGAGATATCAGGGTCGCATGGATGGAGTATCTGCATCATGGCGGGATGCCGTACGTATTGTCATTCGAAGACCGTTCGTCCAAGGATGGATATCTCAAGGATCTCCTATCGGAAACGTATGTGAAGGATATCGTCGAACACAATGGGATAAGGGATTCGGAGGACCTGTCACATCTGTTGGAGGTGTTGGCCTCATGTTCGGGATGTCTTACGAATCCCACCAATATCGCCAATACGTATCGTGAGGATAGGATCACTCGGAACACGATCGACAGATACATCGGATTCTTCAAGGATTCATTCCTGTTGGAAGAATCGAAGAGATTCGACATCAGAGGGAGAAGGATCATACAGGGACAGCAGAAGTACTACTTCGAGGACCTCGGTCTGATGAATGCGATATTGAACTTCAGAGAGATGAAGCTCGGAGTCCTGATCGAGAATGCCGTCTACAACGAGTTGATCTTTCGCGGATACAACGTCGATGTCGGACGTATCGATTATCGTAAACGTGTCGATGGGATCAATTCCGTAGTTACATTGGAGGTCGATTTCGTGGTGAACAGATCCTTCGAGAGAACGTACATACAGGTAGCGGAAGGTATCGACGATCCTGGTAAGCTCGAACAGGTGGAGGCATCCCTGATCCGTATCAGGGACGGGTTCGGGAAGATGATCCTTGTGAACACGGACACTCCGGAACATTACACCCAGAACGGCATACGCATAATGTCGATTCTGGATTTCATGTGTGACAGGAAGTGTCTGGAACGTGTTTGAATATTCTACGTAAATGCACGTAGAATTTTCAATAGATTGATGATTTCAACATCACTGACAAAGTGTACACTGGCTGAGTGGATAGTGAGATAAAAGATGGTGCATCCGCCGGGAATCGAACCCGGGCAACAAGCTTGGAAGGCTTGAATCCTAGCCCCTAGATCACAGATGCAGTGAATCGGATAATCAAGAAGGGATATTTAATCATAGTGTTGACCTTTTTAATCTGGGGACGGACGCAATGGGTAATTTCATTATATCATTGGAACGGATATGGATGAACATGGATGGCCCGGTGCCCGTTTTCTCCGATAATGCTGACGCAAGGTCATGGAAGGAGCTCCTAGCGATCGAGAAGAACCTCAATAAGAGGAGCAGGTTCCGCAGTAAGGACAGATTCGAGCGTGTGTTGACGGAGTATGACGGATTGAACGATATCAATCCGTGGATAGCATCGAAGTTGTTGGATCTCATGATGAGGCTCCCCCTCATCGATAAGACGAGGCGGATACAGAGGATAGTCAGGAGATGCAGGGCATCCGACAGCATACCGAAGATCAAGGCCGCCTCATTCCTGATGGAACTCTCCGATCCCATGGCAGCGGCATCGATCCTAGATGAGATGTCCGTGAGGAACAACCTATCCCAATGGGAGTATCAACGCGGCTTGGTTTGCAAGGCGATGGGTGACATGCAATCCGCCATATCACATCTCAAGGCATCATACGATGCGGACAGGACATTCATGCCGGTCTACGATGAGTTAGCTTCATTGACGTTGGATGATATCTGGTTATACAGGAAGAACATCGAATCCATCTACATGGGCAGGGATGTGGAATCGACACTGAGTGAATTCGATCGCCCCATGGAGAATCTCTACGGCATATACCGTGAATCCACATTATCGGGATACGGGGCCGCGATATCCTCGTTGAAGTTGACCACAGGTTACGTTTCGGGCGATATCGATCACATCCTTGCCATGGCCAGATTTCTGCATGGGATGGGCGACCATCAGGCATCCATAGAAGAATATCTCAGGATAAAGGACGGTCATCTCAGCATATCCTTGGAGTTGGTATCGGTCTACATCGATGCGGGTATGTTGAATGAGGCCGAGATCCTATGTAAGGAATCGGAATCCATAGGCCCGGGTGACCGTAGGCTGATGGAGACTCTCATCCGCATATATGCGAAGGAGGAGAACATCGCCGATATGGTGTACTACATGGAGATGTATCGTTGCGAGGATTACGTCGACAGTGACGGATACACGATGATGATCCGTCTCATGATACCGTTCTCGATGTATTCGAACGTAAGTCAGATGATCCACCTGATGGATATGTCGGGTGTCGACGAGACATTGACATCTGCACTCTCCTCGGAGAACGATTATCAGGCAAAAGCGTACACACGCGCCCTCACCTCCATATCCAAGGCACTGAGGAACGATCCCACCAATCTGGATTACAAGATACATAAGATGAGGATCCTGGCGGCGATGAACGATCCCAAGGTGATGTCCGATGTGAATGACATCCTCAGGAAGGATCCCCACAACATGCAGGCACTGAATGTGAAGAAGGACATCCTCCTGAAGAAGAAGGATTACGAAGGTGTCCTGAAGGTCTGCAACGAGATGCGTTCCATACGTCCCGATGATGCGAGCATCATCAGTGACATGGCATCCATCTATGGCGAGATGGGCCGTATGGACGAATCCATAAGGGCATATCGCGAATCACTCGGTACGAGGACGGATCCCACATTGTACATGAACGTGATCAAGAGATTGGTCTCGGACGGGAAATACGAGGAAGCGATCTCCCTCGTGGGAGAGTATGATGACAATTACGGTATGATCCCGGGCTCATGGATACTCAGGGGCAATGCGGAATACTCCCTCAGAAGATATTCCGATGCCGTTGAATCATACGACAGGGCATTGGAATTGGACCATGACGACCACAGGGTATGGCATTCGAGAGGGATGGCAGCAGAGGCCATAAAGGATTACGAGAAGGCCGAATCATCATATGACAGGGCCATCCTCTTGGATCTTGACAATGAGGAGTATTGGATATCGAAATCCATGGTACAGGAGAAGAGAGGAGATTATTCCGGCGCCATAAGATCACTCAACAGGGTGATAGACGAACATCCCGATAATCCGTATGTACTGATGAGGAAGGCCCACATCCTATCCAGATTGGATAAGGACAAGGAGGCCATGATATTCATAGAGTTGGCGTTGAAGATCATGCCGAACAACATCGACATCCTCAGAGCGAAGCGTGACCTCTACGTCCGCGGTAAGGATATCGATGCGGCGGAGAAGGTCTATGCCAAGATGATTCGTCTGAATTCCAATGATGATTCTTTAAGATTAGAACAGGCGAGGATACTTTGTGACAATAAGAGATACACCAAGGCATTGAAGGCCCTGGATGATATGAACGATCCCGATGCGCCCGAGGCGTTGAGGGTAAGACGTGCGATCCATATGGCGGAAGGCCCGCAGGACGATCTGATACGCACATGCAAGAAGATCCGTGAGAAGGAACCCGAGGATAGGGAGAATCTGATGATCCTCGCCCGTGCGTATGATGATGCGGGGAAGAAGAAGGAAGCACTCAAGATCTACGATCTCCTGAAGGAATCGGATCCCGGGGATGTAGGTGTGACCATCGGTAGGGCAAGGATGACCGAGGACGAGGAATCGGCACTGAGGGCGATCGATGATTCATTGAGGAACGATCCGAACAATCTCGATCTTCTCTTCGAGGCTTCGGACATATTGTTATCCTTCGGTAGGTACGATGATGCCGACATCTACATGGGACGTGCAGTCGATGCAGAACCCGATTCACCGGAACCGTACATCAGGAAATCAAGATTGCAGATCAAATACGGTCTCTATGATGAGGCGATCGCAACGATCGAGGATGCCATGAGATCCGTCATAATACAGGATCCGGAACTGTGGATATGTCTCGGGGATGCACAGATGGAGCGTGGGGACAATCTCGATGCTCTGTCCTCATACAACAATGTCCTAGAAGAGGACAATGCTTACAAGGGGATACACACGAGGTGCGGTCTTGCACAATTGGCATTGGGATCGGTACGTGAGGCGCAGGATAGTTTCGAGGTCGCATACAGATTGAACGAGCGTGACATCATGGCGATGTCGCAGCTTGCGATGATACATTTGGATGAGGGGAAGATGAACGTTGCCTCAAGATACATCCAGGATTCGTTGGCGATAGATCCGTTCTTCGGACCGGCACTCGTCGCCGAGGTGAAATTCCATGTGATGAACTCGGAGTTCGAGAAGGCGAAGGAGATAGTGGATACGGTCGAGATGCATGGCGGGGTCGAACCCAGGTATGTACAATCCATGAGGAGGATGTTGACAATAGTCCCCGAGGATGTGGTGCACGAACATACCGAGTATGACATGGAGACGTATGCGAAAACCCTGATCCAGACATCGTATGAGAATGGATTGGAATTGAGCGATCCCGCAGCGGCAACAGCCGCATCCATACCCGAAGACAAGGTGGAACAGGTATTGAGCTATCTCTCGGATATCGAACCTTTCGGGGCCATAGTCCCGGGAACGACATATTTCGAGCGTATGGAGAGGTTATCGCACGACGCCATCGTCAACGGGGAATTGGATGGGATAGATGCGGATCCGTTGATCCCGCTCTATTCGGCGGTGTTCGATTCCGGTGCGGACAGTGTGGATGAAGGTAAGAGGTTGATATCATACATCTATGAGGTGATGACGATCAACATCGATCCAGCAGAATATGACAGGAACATATCCACGATAGTCTCGCACATGACCAATGTCACCTTGGATCAGAGCATATATCTGATCATGGAAAGGTATGATGTAGGGATATTCGCCGCGAGGACCGCACTCCTACTGTATAAGAAGGAACGTGACTCAGTAGTCGGTCATATCTGATTTCAGGATCTCACGCATCAGACATGTGGCGTAGTTGCCTTTCGGGAGCGAGAATCTTACGGAGTATCCGTCATCCTCCATCCTGAAATCGAGGTCCCTGACCGGGCAGATGATCTCCCTTCTCGTACCTTTGGATGTACAATGCGGTAACCTCGGTACTACGAAGTCCCTCTCGGTGATCGCTTCTTTTCCGATCATATCTCTTTCGATCTCACCCATCTCGCCCTCAGCGAACGTACTGTCCGTACCGAAGAGTGTTATGGTGATGAACGCTCTGCCCCTCGTGACCTGTCTCTTCACTAGATCGATATTCCTCGCTGTCGTGATGATCGCATCATCATGCATCGCATTGCCGTCTGCATCCATCGGTACAACGACATCTCCGAGTATGGGCTCATTCAACGGGATGTCCCTTCTCATCCTCTCGCTGAGCATCCTGTTGAAGAGGAATGATTGGTATGCATGTGTGAACATCATCTGCAGGTTCCCCGGCATCTCGGCTATCGCTCCGATGTAATCCTCCGGCTGTTTGACGAGATGTTCCGCCATGGTCTTCTCGAATCCCATGGTCTTCGGCATGTCGGGGATTATACTCTCGAACTCCTCGCCGGAGGCGAATCTTCTGCGTATGTCGTTGATCTCCTCCCCCTCGAACTCGGATTGTTGCGAGAGATAGGTCATCACGGCACCCTTCAGGTCACCGCGCACGATCCTCTCTCCGACGATGTGGGTAATCGGCCTGACCGTACCGAACCTCTGAACACCGAAGTAGTTGGGGAAACCGCCGACCGATCTTATGATCCCGATGTCCTTCTCCACCTTGGAAGGTATCTCGGAGAGTGGCATGGTGCAATCCCTGACTCTGATGTCGAAGGTGTTACCGATGAGGTCACCGATCCTCACACCACGGTTCGCAGTGTATACGTTGCTGAATGATACATCCTTCAACTGGACGAGATCGATCTTCTCCTTCGGACATTCGAAGGACATGAGTTGCGTGGTTATCGCCCTCTTATCCTTCGTACCGGCGAAACCGATCTTCTCCCTGGAGATGGACATGGTCCTCGCCAGGAGTCTGACCAATCTGTTGGTCTCCCAGTTCTTGGATGTCACGTCGGCTATGGTGAAACGTCCCTCGTCCTTCTGTGCAGGTCTGTTGGATATCTCGTTGACGATGAAATCCTCTGCAGAATTCTTTATGCTCCCTCCGGTCCCGTCGGTATCCGTAAGATAGAATTGCATGCCGATGTCGGCTTCAGCCGTATGGCAGCTGCGATACTGCATGGTATCAGTTCTGGACGGCACTGAAATAATCCGAGATCTTATCGGTGGCATCCGTGATCGCTTGGACAGGGTCACCCTCGTACATCTCGACGTAGAGTTCGGGTGTATCAAGTTCAGGGTGTGTCTCGATGAACCTCACGATCTTGACATCCTTGTTCTCATTGAGTTTTTCGATGATGGGCATCACGAGTGTCGTGTCCGCATCCCTTATTCCGATCTTGATCGACTTCTCGGTCCTGTCAACGAGCTGGAGTTGCATAGGGTCCACGTATATCGTAGATGTCTTAAATCTTTCGCGTGCGAATAATAGTAGGATGGTGGGATACATCGTGATACGATGCATCTTATATCAACATAGCCAGATGACATCATTCCTCGATACCAGTCGAATCATGTGCCTGCATCTCGTACATCTCCATGATCTCCTGTACCGTTGTGCACTGTTCCGCATCCTTGTCGTCCCTTACGCGACCCGTGAACCTCGGGAACCTTATGCCGAGTCCCGAATCCTCCTTGATCATACCCATGGCGGCGGTGTGATTGGGACTGATCGTTATCTCCGCTGCCACCACCTCCAACACCACATGGGGTTCGAACCATACGTCGGGAATCATCCTCGCATCGAGGGATGAAGGCCTCTCGCATGTCTTGTACTTGTCAAGGAGGTCGGGCAGACCATCGAGGAACGCATCGTCGAACCCCGTCCCCAACTTACATACGGTACCGAACCTGCCGATCTCTGGGTCATATGATGCCATCAGCAATGCACCGTATTTCCCTGCACGTTTTCCCATACCGTAGAACGCACCCACAACAGCGAGATCGAAGGAATCCGTGAGGTTCTCCTGGTAATCCTTCTTGTACTTGATCCAGAGGAATCCTCTCGATCCCGCACGGTAAACGGAATCGTCGGAGATCGATTTCGCCATCACGCCTTCGCATCTGGCCGCTATCGCCTCTTCGAAGAACTCCTCTCCCTCCTCATCCGAATGTACGATCCTCATGGTGGACATCTGTATGTTGTCGGATATGTCGAACCATTCTTTGATCGCGGCCCTCCTCTGCAGATACGGCAGTGTGGTAAGGTCCTTACCATCGATGTAGAGCATATCGAACATGAATATCCTGACAGGCACATCTTTCACGGCATCATCCATGCCGTGTTTCCTTCTCCTGTGGGTGACCTCTTGGAATGACTGCATATATCCGGTCTCCGCATCCACCGCTACGCACTCGCCTTCGATGATCGCTTCGGTCCCTTTGAAATGTTCACGCAGTGATTCTGCAATATCCGGGAAATTGGGCGTGAGGTCCTCCAATCTCCTGGAATAGATCTTGACGGAATCCTTTCCGATGTGGACCTGGGCCCTGATGCCGTCGTACTTGTATTCGATGGCACATTCCCCGCCCATCTTCGTCACCACCTCATTTATGGAAGGGAGACGTTCCGCGAGCATGACCTTGATCGGGTTACCGACGGTCACGTGTATCCTCTGTATACCTTCGATACCATCCTTACAGATGGTCTCTGCCACAAGACCCAGATCACAGGTGACGTTGAACGCTCTTTCCACCGAAGCCCTGTCCTCCTTCGTCGCGAATGCGATCGATAACGCATCGAGGATGGTCATAGTGGAGGCTCCGATCCTCATCCTCCCCGTTACTATCCTGCAGAGGTATCTCGCCTCTATCGGACCCGAATCATGGAGGAGGTTGGATAGATGTTTCATCTTCTTGTCCTGTGAATCCTTGCCTTCGGCGGTCTCGATCGAAGTGAGACCTTTGATGACCCTCTCCAACGTGAGAGGTTCCGAGAACAACGTCATCTGTTTCTTCGTACCTATGAGCTTCTCGGCGACCGCTCCCGGGTCACCTTCCTTCAGCCACATCTCCTCGACCTTGCTGTCCTTGGTACCCGATGTGAATGCTATAGCCCTCAGTACGAGCTTGTCCGCCATCCCCAACTCCACACCATAGAAATCCGGGTGCAGTTTACCTTGAGAGAGATAGATGATCGCCTTCAGGTCAGCGGGATTGCAGCGTTTGAAGAAATCAGCCAATATCGCGGTCATCTCGAGACGTGCGGTTGTCGATTCGAGCTCGTCGAACATCTTTGCGATATCAGTGAAATCCATGTGACGGGTTAACGCACATGAGAATAAAAATCTCAGTATTCGCCCAATCTTGTCTGCCTTCTCTGTCCGGAATGGGTGACGATCCGAAGGTCCATGTTGAGTCTGTTGAGGTTCTCCCTCATCATCTCCTCCTTCTTCTCGCTGGTACGTTCGAAGGTCTCGTCCCTTGTACCTTTGGCCATCATGACGATGACCTCTCCTGTGCTCTTCCTGCCCGTACGACCACGCCTCTGGATCGTCCGTATCTCGGACGGGACGGGTTCGTAGAATATCACGAGATCCGTGCTGGCTATGTCCAATCCCTCCTCACCGACGGATGTGGATACCACCACGTTGTACTTCCCGTCACGGAAATCGTTCAAGAGGGATATCTGCTCCTTCTGCTTCAATCCTCCTTTCGATTGTCCGATAAGTTTGGTCACGTTGGCATTGGGTATGCGTGACAACCTCTCCACAAGGATGTCGCATGTCTCACGGTATTGACTGAACACCATGACCTTGGAATCGATCGAGGAATTGATCTTCTGACTCACAAGACTCATGAGCTTCGATATCTTGGGATGTTCCACCTTCGTATCCCTCAATACCTTCCACAGTTCCTTGTACAGGGGTTGGTTGACGATGTCCTTGGAGGCCTTACTGCCTTTTGCGGTGGATGCGTCCTTCTCGATCTTGAGCATATAGTTCTTCAATGTGGTCATGCCCTGTGTCTCTGCGAGTCCGATGGCATGCATGAGCTTGATCGCAGCGGATTGCGATATCAATCCGCGGAATATCATGGATGTCTTCTCACCCCTAGCCAATCTCCTCTGCAGTGTGTCACCGACCACCAACAGATGTTTGGTGGAAGCGGGCCAATTGGGATCCATGAATCCGAGGTTGACCAACTCGTTGAGATAGACGTTCTGCATATCGTTCAATATCTTGATCACACGGACGAGGTCGTCGGGCATATCGACCACCTCGGTCCTGATGAACGTGTCGTAGACGTACGGTGAGACATCGGGATCGTCATCCGACCTCATCACCGCGTGCGTTATGCCGAGATTCCTGCACACCTCGGTCATCTTATTCAGATCGGAACCCGGGGATGCAGTCATACCGAGCGTCAATCCAGAATGGTAATGCGATGCTATGTTCACATACGAGTAACCGCCGGTGGCACGGTGGGCCTCGTCGAACACGATCAGACCGAAATCCCTGAGTGAGTACCTTTCATTCTGGATATCGTTATCCACTACCTGCGGTGTACATACGATCAGATCGTTATCACCGATCATCTTGGCTCTCTTCTCCGGTGCCATGAGACCGTTCATGGTACCTATCCTTACATCCCTCATGAATTGGGTGTATGTGTTGTGATGCTGTTCCACGAGAGGTTTCGTGGGTGCGAGGATCAGTACCTTCTTCCCTCTCTCCAGAACATTGGCGGATACGATCATCGCAATTATCGTCTTCCCCAATCCGGTGGGGATGATGACGAGTGTGTTCTCCTTCAGACAGTCCTTGGCTATATCCCTCTGATAAGTACGTTCCTCTATCGTGTCGGGTACGATGTATCTGTGGGATAGGAATGACATATATTCAATTCAAAAGTGGTATAGTATATAATACGAATGGGGGGTTGGCCGTTCGTTAAGATGATGTATCCGGGGCGGTCTTCCCACCCCAGATATTCTCATGGGTTTAGTGGCATCCGCCGCCGCATGAAGCGCAGCCCTTTGCGTTGGGGTCGCGTATCGTGAGTCCGGTACCGAAGTTGGGGTCATCGACGAACTCGATGACACAGGGGTCGAGTGCCTCTTTCGTCTCTGCGTCGCAGAAGAAATCGAAACCGTTCTGTTTGAGGATCTCCTCTCCCTCAGCTGCCTTCTCTTGGAACGACATACCGAACTGTGGACCTGAGCAGGCCATACCTGCGAGGTAGATCTTTATGCCGTATCCTGTCTTGTTGTTCTTTGCGAGAAGATCTGTGATGAATTTCTCAGCATCGGCTGTTATCGTTACCATTTTATCACTTTCCCTTTATTTTTAGCGTTGTATATAATAATCACTCATTGAACAATTCCTTGTACTTGCGGAAGGCTATGGATTCGGCCCTCGTCATGGCCATCATCGAACCTATGATCATGGCCTCCAGTATCTCATCCTTCGTCGCTCCCGCATCTATCGCATGCTCACCCTGTACCTTGATGCAATATTCGCCACCGACGGCCGAAGCGGCCGCAACGGCACAGAGGTATGCTGTCTTCCTCTCCATCTTACGTCCATCACCTTCGAAGAGTTCCTTCGAGAGGTTGGATGACGGGATGAACAGATCCGGTCTCTCGGACATGACCTGACTGACCAACGGGATCGATCCGTACATCTTCTCTATCGATCTCAGGATCTTGTCCGCGATCTCTCTGTCGCTCATCGGTTCTCCGCACATGCTCTGCGTATCAATGGTTTTGATATTAAAGTTAACGGTGTTTACTATCAAAGTCGGACTTCCGAATTAACTGTAATATGCGTCTTAAATCAACGATGAGACCGAATCAAGTTCCGGAGGCGAAAAAAGTGAGTAGCCAATCGGAAAAGGAATTGATAGAGGTCTTCGAGGAGGCCGGGAAGAGACACGGATACAGGATGACGAGGGCGCGTTATGTCGCACTCAGGGATTTCAAGGTCCGTTGGACAAGGGTCGCGAACAGGGATTGGGCGGATTTCGAGGTGTCCGATTACATCAAGGGAGCACACCCCGACCTGATAGCGAGCCTTGCGGAATCGATCTTCTCGAAGATGGAGAACAAGACAGTCCCGTATTCGGACGCACTCTCGAAGTGGGCGTTGTCATACGACTTCATCGAGGAGAAGCAGCCGATCTACATCTCGAGATGCAGGAACCTCACGAGGACGACAGCAGGCAGGAACAAGGATCTCGACGAATCATTCGACAGATTGATCGCGATGGGCCTTGTGGATGCGGAACCGAGACCGTACATGTCATGGACCATGAACGAGTACATGAGGAAATGCGGGTACTCGTCATCGCTGATGAACGTCGTCGTGATCTCATCGTACTTCGATGGAGAAGAGATCCCGGACTACCTGTTGGACTATGTGGTCTACGGGGAATGGCTCCGCCTGTCGGAGGGAAGGAAGTGCTTCGGGTACGAGATCGATGACGCATATATCAAGGAGATGTTGGACAGGTTCCCGATGGGGGAGTCCTCGAAGAGACTCCTCGAGAAGTTCAGGATGTATCTCTGAACGGTGTATGTGGGGGGACGATTGTCCCCCTGCGTTAACACATCCTATCATCGTTACGCCGATGACGGCGATCTCCGGACACTGACTTGCGCAGGGGGTATGTATCGGACCCTATGTTGTCTCACGGTCATCGCCACGATGATCCATCGGAAGCTCCCGCAAGTTCCCAAAATGGTTTAGGGCCACTTTGTGCCTGACCGTACACATGGTGTTCATGGATCGCACCCCTTCGTCAGTCAGGTGAGTATCCATCATACTTCTCAATATAAAAACGGATGCATCAATCGTCGGTGATTATCTCCTCGGGTGCTCCGCCGAAGTATACCAATGCGTATTGTTCCATGAAATGGAGATTACCGGGAAGGACCAATGTGAACAACGGCTCTCCGAGGTCCATCTCCAACAGGTCCTTGACGTACCCTGCGGTGATCTTCTCGTTCGGCGATCCAACTTGAGATGCGACGACCATGAGCGTATCGTCCTTGATGAGTCCTCTCTGCCATTTCTTCTCACCTTCGATCAACCATTCGAGTGCCTGGTGAGCGGTCATGTACCTCATCTCATCCGCATGGATGTCGAGGAGGATCATCGTATGGAGTCCCCTCTCCTTGTTCTCGCAGATATGGTCGTAAGGTGATTGCGGTTGATATCCATCGTCCATGAAGGGTAATGTGACCGTCCTTCCGAACTTGTACGGTTGGAGTCCCGTGGATGAGGGGCATGCGGAGAATATCGAGATCCCGTGGTATATCCTGACGGGGATGCCGAGATCCTTGGCCTGGATCCTGAGGTCCACATGTGTGGTGGCGGCCATCGTGTCGCCCGCGGTGACGAATCCGACGCGCATCGTCATTGCATCGTTGATGATATCCTCTCCCTCTTCGACCTGACCTCTGTACAATACGTTGATCTTCTTACCCAATGCCTTCTCGAGATCCTCTATGGCAGTCCCGATCAGGAACGAGGTGTAGAATTCCGCATATATCTTATCGCATGTCTTCAACGCTTCGAATGCTTTAACGGTCATACCGTCGGTCCCGCTGAGACCGAGTCCTACGAAGATCAGTTCGGATGTCATCGCACCGTCGATGTGTCCTGTAGTAAAAAAAGGTATGTCAATCGTCCCTCGATCTCGCATCGGCCACGATGTCCCTCAGGAGATCACTGAAATCATCATCGACACCGATGGCGCCCGTGATGTACACATCCATCTCGTTACCGAACATTATGGATGTCCCGGAATTGGTGTTCTCGGGTATCCCGAGGTGTCTGGGGATGTTGCAGTTGACATGTGAACCCGTGGAGATGATCAACGGTACGGCGATGATCTTCTTCACACCGATGCCCATCATGAATCTGGCGCAGTCACCGATCGATGGTTCGTTGTGATCGAGGAATGCGGTGAATACGTTCTTGTATCCTCTTCTCGTGAGCTCGTCGGCGTTCCTCTGGGCCATCTGTGCGTTGTATTTCATCTGGGAGCCGTGGGTTATGAGCATGATGCCTGTGTTGTTGTCGATATCCGTTACGGAATTGACATGTTTCTCGATTATATCCACGATGCCGGGATATTCTCCGACGGGTCTGACATAATGTACGATCGTTCCCTTGACAGCGTAATCCTTGTATCTATCGTCATCCAACCCCATTTGTCTCGGGATGTAACTGAACGTCATCTCGCCGGATGACATCATGAAAGGTATGACGACGACGTCGTTCACGCCATCCTCGGCCATGAGTTTCATTGCCGATCTTATCGTGGGTTCCTCTGCACCGATGAATGCGATGTACGTATTCAGACCCGATGCCCTAAGCCTATCAGCATTCGATAACAGAGCATCGTGATTGTACGGTTTATCCGAACCGTATCCGATCAGAAGGACTCCCTCAGACATTTGACCCACGTATGCCAATCGCGGTACCATTATAAATACACCTATGTCAAAACCAAGGCTGGCACAATGCGAAGGACATGAAATACATTTATTTACTAGTCAGTATCATCGAGAGGACATGGTCAGATGCATCCGTGTCCCGAAGGTCGACGGTAACGCCGTAAGGATGAGATTGAAGGATCTGGATGTTCTCGATCCGGACTTCAGGATCCGTAAGGACGGGGATGACCTTCTGATACCCATATTATCCGATTCCTTCGATGATTACGAGATATGCGATGCGGATCTGGAGCATATCGAACACAGGATAACGGATTACAGACTCTATCTCCCGGAGGAGGTGAGGGACATCCTTCCCAATTCGTATGACAACATAGGGGATGTCCTGGTGGTGAAACTGGTGGATGAGCTGTTACCGCTGAGACACGAGATCGGGGGGGCATTGTTGAGGACATCCTCCAACACCCGCTGTGTCCTCCTGGACGGAGGCGTGAAGGGCGAGCTCCGTGTCAGGGATTTGGAATTGATCGCCGGCGTGGGACCATCCGAGACCAGACATCGCGAGTCCGGTGTGGTCATGATGACCGACCCCGCAAAGGTATACTACAATCCGAGATTGGCCACCGAGAGGGAACGTGTGGCATCCCTGGTGAAGGATGGAGAGGTAATCATCGATATGTTCGCAGGCGTCGCTCCGTTCCCGTTGACCATCTGCAGATACGCACATCCCAAGGTGGTGTACGCCATAGATCTCAATCATGATGCCGTGGAATATGCCAAGGTGAATGCGAGACTGAACCATTTCGATAACATCATCCCATTGGAGGGGGATGCGAGAGAGGTCATCAAGGGACTGCCCGATGCTGATAGAGTGATAATGAACCTGCCTCAGATCGCACAGGACTTCCTTCCGGATGCATTATCGAAGACCAAGATAGGCGGAACGGTCCACATGCATAAGATATTGGAACGTGCGGACATCGATACATTCTGCAGGGATCTCGTGGATGACATGAACGAAAAGGGATTGTGCTGCGATATATCCGAATTGAAGGAATTGAAGACGTATTCGCCCACAGCCAGCGTATACGTCATCGATCTGAGGAGAAGATGACCGTCCCGTTCCCACGGGACAGAGTATCATCACTTCTTGATGGGGTCGAGAACGATCCCGGTGGAACCCTGATAGTGTCCGCTTCTCTTCTCGTAGCTCTTGGCACTCGGTGATGCCATCTGTTCGAATACGATCTGACAGAACCTCTCCCCTATGGGATATTCCACATCGTGGTCGTTCGTGTTGTAACAACCGAAGGTGAGTGTCCCTTCATAACCCGCATCCACCTATCCGAACACACCGATGAGACCCTTCCTCATCCAGGTCGTCCTCATCCATAATTGTCCGCAGATGTCATCGGGCATCCTGACCCTCTCGTGGGTGGAGATGAATGCCATGGTCCTTCCGGGGATCTTGACGACACCTTCCTTGTATATCTCATCGGAACCGTTGATCTTGATCTCGGATATAGTGAGGTCGTAACCGTTCGGTGTGAGGTTCTTCTCGATGAAATCGGTGATGCCTATGTTGCCGGTCATTATGCTTTCGGTTATATCCTTGTCAGAGAGGATGGTCATGAATGGAAGGAATGTCGATTTTGGATATAATCATAAGTCCCGCAATGGATGGATACCGACGATACCTTTAATATCAAATCACCATGGAACCGTTAAGAGACAATCCCCATGACCGACGAGAGAAGAGAACACGATCGCAAACCCAGAGACAGACCTTACCGCGAAAGGAGGAACGATCACGACGGTAGCGATCGCGGTCGTGAGAGAGGTCATGGATTCAGAGGTCGCGATCGTAACGATAACGGTCGTAGGGGATTCAGACCTCATGACAGGGATCAATCCGATGGGGATCGTAAGGATTTCAAACCCCGTGACAGGGGATTCGGGGACCGTCGTGATAGACCGTATCATAAGGATCGCGGTCACGATGATAGGAGGCGCCCCAGAGATGGGGATGGACTTCGTAGGGAATTCAAACCCCGTGACAGAGAAGATCGTGGACCACGTGATAGACGCCAACACAGGGATGGCGACAGACCCCGTAGGGAATACAGGCCCCGTGATAGGGATGGATACGGATCCAGGGATCCATCACGCGATAGGCGTCCCAGGACATTTGATCGTCCGTCCGATGGACAATCGGAAAGGACTCAGGTGTGTGAGGAGAAAAGATTCAAACTTCCATCCGATCCGCAGAAACTCCTTTTCAGAGGGGTGGACTGTCAGGCGAACGGTAAGGACGATCTCGCCATGATAATGTACCTTCACGGTGCGGTGCTCATGAGCAAGGGTTGTGAGAACAACGCCCTGTCGATGTTGCGTAACATAGGGAAAGATGGATTTCTCGAGAAGAGGTCCGTGATAGAGGACAGGTGCTCCGAGGATGCCCTCGTCGAATATGATTATCTTTGCTATTCACTCGATAAGGCATACGATCGTTCGTTCCTCGATTCGAGATATTCCGATGGTAACAGACATGCGATCTACTGTAGGGTCCGCATGGAGGAGGTGGACGGCGAGGATCCGATCATCGATGTCTTCGCAAGCGATTGCGGAGATGATGATGCGAAGGTCATCGATGGACTCAAACTCCTCAAGAGGAAGAAGGATTCGTTGAAAGCGGCCGACAATCTCCAACGTTTCGAGGACAACAAGAGATTGAGACAATCCGTGCACACGAGCTTCGCACACGCCATGAAAGGTAACCAATCCGCAGTGAAGGATCTGGAGAGGTTGTCATCACGCTTCCCCGAGGCGGCGTTCTTCTTGGAATATATGGACAACAGATCCAAAGGTACGGAGATGGAGTGGCTTAAGGAGAAATATCCCCAATTCAAGGAACTTATCATCTCCGAGGAGTATCATCTCAATATCAAGGACACACCATTCGGATTGTTCCTGAGGGCCAAGAACCTCCAGGCTAAGAAGGAGGATTGGATCCCGCAGATGGTAAAGGCCGCCAAGGCAGGTTCGGATGAGGCATTAGATGAGCTCATACCGTTGATGTACAGACCCGATATCAAGAGATCCGTTGCCGAGGTGTACCTTGCGAGGATGGACCTCGACGGTCTTCTTTCACTTTATTTCGACGGATTCGAGGATACGATGTATCTTGAGAAGTTCTGTCAGAGCGATAGGTCATTGATCCTGAAGGTAGGTTCGAGACTCGGCGAGAAGGATGTCGAGAAGGAGATGGATTGGTACAGGGTCAATGCGAGGAACGGATACACCGAATGCAGGAACGAGTTGATCAACAGGATGCATGACAGGAGATACCGCTCCAAGGCGATGATCTATGCCCTCCACGACAGCGGGGCGGACATGGAGGCGGCAAGACTCTATTTCGAGTTGGAGATGGAAGGTAACGATTCGTTACCTTCGGTCAAATGGCTCAGGAAGGTCTGCGATACGGATGCCGTCAAGGATTTCGTCCACGACCATTACGAAGAGAAGGACGATCTTGCGACATTCGAATCCATATTCACGGATGACGGATACAGGAAGAAGTCGTTCGGTCGCAGACCATTCAAGAAGAAGGGTGACAAGAGAAGGAGATGATGATATCGGGTCGGTACGGATACCGACCTCATCCGATATCATCATGACAGGGATTGTACGATGGATACGATCCTGTCCAATTCCTTGTTCCTGTCGTTCCACCAATTCGGACTCCAGATCCTGTGTATCCTCCAACCTCTCGATTCGAGATACTTCTGTCTGTGGAAATCCCTCTCGCGAGCGGAATTCGATGAATGGTAGAGTTTTCCATCGCATTCTATCCCGAGAACGTATCTTCCGTTCTTCTTCACGGCAAGGTCGATGCTGTATCCTCCGACACCTATCTGCGTATCCACATCGAGTCCTCTATCCTTCAGCGCATCATACACCTGTTCCTCGAACTCGCTGTCGAATCTGACGGAACCGCCGGGATTCTGTTCATCATGGAATGAATGGAGCACCCTCTTGGCGGCATCCTTGTCACCGTTGCTGATGGCATAGGAATACTCCAGATACTTCCTGAGGAAGAACGGTCCTTTCGACGAGATACCGTTGACATCGAACTCGGACGGTTTCATGGATGTGACTATCTGGATCTTCTTCTTTGCACGTGTTATGGCGACATTCAGACGGTTCTCACCGCCCTCCTGACTGAGCATTCCGAAGAGACGTCTGAAACGTCCGTCGGAATCCTTCGCATATGCGACCGAGAATATGATCACGTCACGTTCGTCACCCTGGACGTTCTCTATGCTCCTGATGAACAATCCCACATCCTCACCGTTCTCCTTACGTGTGGATTCCTCCTCGTATCTGGCACAGAACACACGATCCTTGGCGCATTCCTCGTCGATCATCCTCTCGATGAGGTCACGTTGGTTGATGTTGAATGTGATGACACCCAACGTCTCGTTGTTCCTCCTCTTGTCGAAGAACTCCTTGATGAGTTCGACGACCTTCTTCGCCTCTTTGATATTGCACCTATCCGCCCATATGCCGTTGACTATATGCATCTTGATCGGAGGTTCCTCCGGGTCGGCCACGTTCGGTGATACGTACAATCTCCCTCTGTAGAATGCGTAGTTGGAGAAGTTGATCAATTCCTCATACTTCGAACGGTAATGGTAGTCCAAGAGCACGGGAGTGTATTTCGATTTGGCAAGATCCAGGAGACTGGTCTCCTCTATGGCGGCATCCTGGTCCTCATCGTCATCATCGGATGAGGGATCGAATCTTCCCTTCCCTATGCTGGATGGGCGGAGCTGTTTGTCGTCACCTGCGATCACGACCTTCTTCGCACGGTAGATCGCCGGCAATCCCTTCTCCCTGAACATCTGTGATGCCTCATCGAATATCAGGAGATCGAACCTCCCCTTCTCGAACGGGATTATCTCTGATACGACCTCAGGGGTCATGAGCCATATCTTGATGCCTTTGAACAGTTGGGCGGAGAACATCCTGACGAAGAGGTTCACGCTCTTCTTACGTTTGCTCTCGACCTTACGACGGAGTTCCTTGCATCCTTTCTTCTCCGGATCGTTCATGTATGTGGATAACTCATTGAACAATAGGCAATCCGTCTTCTTGATGGACAGCTCCTTCTTCTTGGTAGTGAGCTCCTGTATCCTTCTGATGATGTTGTTGAAATCATCTATGGTGTTGAACACCTGGACGTTCCTCTTCTTGAAATCCTCGATATGCCAGTCGATCAATTGCGAATAGAGCAACTGATTGGCGGTGTTGCCGTCGGGATATGATGCCCTGACGGCGGAAAGGACATCGAGGTATCTTCTCTGAGCATCATCTATGCCTTCGTAGATGGCATTGGTCATTATGAAATCGTCATAGTTGTCGATACCGTACCTGATGTTCCCGAATCCTTCGTTCAATATGCCGTTGGTGAGTTCGTTGACATTACCGTTTGGCATGTATCTGTCCACGAAGCCGCGTATCTCCTTGTTCACGGAACCTTTGGTGAATATCCTTGCAAGGAAGAATTTGTTCTTCCATTTCTCTATATCATCATTCACACGTTCCATGTCATCGGTCATGGAGCGGAGGTCGAAGTTCTTCAATCCTCTGTCGAACGACGGGAGCACGGGACAGTGATCGATGTGGGATCTGTATCTGCACAGGTTGTCAGCAAGATTCTGATTGCAGAAGAGATCGTATGAGCCTTTGAGATCATTGTATCTCATGCTCGTGATACCATCGAACTGTGATAGTGTCCTGTACACATCGTACTGACGGTTGTCGTATGTCGGTACCTTGTCGTTGCAATGATACAGTTGATAGGGTTCGATACCGAAATCGTTCGGTGTGAAGAGTGCGCGTGCAACGGTGTTGAGACGTTCCACCTCGGCATCTATCTCTGCGGAGATGGCATCGATCTCCGAGCATTGCTGCGGGGTATAGCGGATGTTGATCAACTCATCCACCTGTCTGTAGAAGCTCTCCTTGTCACCGATATCGTCTATCTGCATGGCATATTTCGAAAGGATGCCCAAACGTGAGTATACGACATCCAAGGCAGTCTTCTTCTCGGAGACCATCATCACGGTCCTTCCTTTGTTGACCGAATCCACTATCAAACTGGCGATGGTCTGTGATTTGCCTGTTCCAGGAGGTCCCTGGATGACCAACTCCTTGGTCCTGTCTATGGTCTTGAGGACCATCTCCTGGGAACCGTTGAGGTCGTTGATATATACCATATCCTTCTCGGAGACGTCCTTGCGATCCTTCTCGTCCTTGATCTCGTCATCACCGTAGAATGTATCATCGTACGTGTCAACCTCATAGGCATCGATGAGATTGTTCAGGAGATCGTTGATCTCGTTGGATTCGAGCATCTGGTCATAATCCCTGTGGATGGAGCTGGTCTGCATGGTGAACTTACCCAGTACAGCCGCTACCTCGAGATTGAGCTCACCCAAGGCATACTTCGGGAACTCGCCTGCTTTGTAGTCCTTGAACGGGACCAGATCGATGTCGGCGTTGTTGGTACGTATCATCAATCCTTCTTTGGCGTAGTGCTCGATTATCGATGAGAGGAAGTTGGTCCTATCGTAATCCTCGAACTCCGGATCCGGGAGCACCCTCCTGATGTTGTTGTGCTTATGGTATGCGAGGATCAGGATGTTATTGAACAGTGTAGTCCTGTCATCATCTATGCGCAACGAGATGTGATCGGGATTCCTGTCCGCTCTCACGGGTATGAGTGCCAGGGGCGCCCTCACCTCGAATCCCTCTCCTTGTAACTTACCTTTAACGAAGGGATATCCGATGTAGAGGTCGTTCCTTCCCTTCTCACGTACATCACGGGTGGCCTCCCTGAGGATGCTGGAGAATGCGGTGTAACCTTTGGGGTCGTCGTCACGATCGCAGATCGTGATCTCCCTCTTCTTCCCGAAGATGAGGTCCCTGATATCGAAATCCTTGCTGAAGAGATCCTGGGCGTATTTGGATTGTGATTTCGCAAGGTACAGGAGTTTGTTCCTTCTGTTGATATCCACAAGGTTCTTCTCCAGTTCTTTGAGGACGGATGATTGATTATCCGTCATCTGAAATCCTTTCTGAGAGATGTCGTTGGAAACGATGTTCTTCTTGACTATCCTTAGGAACTGTTCTCCGTACTTGTCGACGAATTCCTTACTGACGTTATCGAGATTCCTCATCTCGTCCAACGTCCTCGGCATATTGGTGGCTATACTCTGTAATGCCTTGTCGGTACAGATGGTTGCGGTCCTTCCGCTCTCCGTAGGTGTCTCTCTTCTAAGTCTGTCCCTGAGTTCACTGAGCTCTCTCAGAACCTTGTCGTTCATACGCATCCCGTCTTGGTCATGACTCTTTAATTATAAAACGATGAAGAAGGTGCTGGCAGTCTGTGACAAACTGAGATCGCAGAGCGGTCCTGAGTGATCAATTGTTGACGTGATGATAGGACGTTTTGAGTTCAGAATCGAGAAAGAATGAGATGACGGAATACATGCTTTTGTTAGTGTTTTGTGCAATCCCGCCATCTCTTTGTCAGTTCATTTCGGTTTACATAGGTACCCATCTGTTTCCGATACTGACGACGATTATGAGTGTGCTGTGATTGCTATGATCTACACTCAAGGACAAAACACCTTATGAGATGATGTGCCAGTAATCATATTCAGAGCAATCTCCCATAGTCGTTCCAATCACCGAACATCCTTCCTTCCGAGGTCTCCTCGATCAGATGTCCCAATGCCTTCTCGTAAGATGAACGATCACGTTCCCGATAGAACAACAGATTCGATATCCGGACACGTTGGTACAACGGGTGGAATGAGATGAAGGTCGTCCACACTCCCGCTTCTCTGAGGATCGATTCGATCTCTGCATCCATTAGAAAATCACCCATCGGTGGGAGGACGGCCCTTCCTGCATCCGTCATCAATCCGAGCTTCTCCAATCTACGGACACGTTCCTTATTCAGTTCCGTCCAATTGCTGTTCTTCCTTCTCGGTGAGAAACGTTGCATCCTCTTACCATCGATCGTTCTGAGGGTGCTGTCTATCCATCCGAAGCACAATGCTTCTTCGACCGCATCGATGTACCAGAGACGATCGTCATCCACCGGACGTCCTCTGACAGCACATACGTAGCATTCCTTCTCGGTCTGTGAATGCAGATCCAGCCATTCTCTGAATTCAGCCCTGGAGGTTATGTCGAGGATGTTTTCGTATGCCATCTTGTTCACGTCCACTTGGGGTGTATTGTTCTATGGTCATCGAACGGTCATATAGGATATCATGTTTGTGCGGGATTGATCATTCGGAGTTTCAGACATGATGTGTGCCGAATCTACAATTCATATGGAATGGGTTCGAGGTCTAACGCGTCCAGGCTTTTAGTAATGATTTAGTAATGAAATTTCGACGGCCTTCGATGAAACCAAAAGAATCGAGTATACTTTATAAGGTTGTGATAGAAATGATGGAGCCACCTGAGGAATTCGAATCCCCGACCTGCTGATTACAAGTCAGCCGCACTACCGGGCTATGCAAAGGTGGCAGTAGTAATCCCGTGTATATCGGACTCCTTTTTAATCTTTGTCCCTATCTGGCTACCTGAAATCATTCGATTTGAGACAAACCATTTATAAATTTTTCTATATATGAATGGAAATATTAATATACTGTTCGTCCAAAATTACCTAAATATTTATATCGTCCGTGGGGATAACCACGGTCATAGCAGCATTGCTGTGAAAGGTGAATCAAATGGCATTCAACAAGGGCGACATCGTTCGCATCGATTACAACGCATACATCGCAGACATCGACAGACTCTACGACACCACATCGGAATCCAAAGCAAAGGATGCAGGATTCTACAACGAGAAATACAAGTACGCACCCATGGCGTACATCGTCGGATCCGGAAAGGTCTTCAAGGCACTCGATGAGGCGATCACCAACGCCTCCATCGGAAAGGAGGTCACCATCGAGATCGAGTCCAAGGACGCAGCAGGCGCAAGGGACCCCAAGCTCATCGAGACATACCCCGTCAGGGAGTTCTACAAACAGGAGATCAACCCCTACCCCGGTCTCGAGGTCAAGTTCGGTAACAGGACAGGAGTCATCATGTCCGCAGGTGCGGGACGTGTGAAGGTCGACTTCAACAACCCCCTCGCAGGAAAGGATCTCAGATACGAGTTCACTGTCACAGAGGTCATCAAGGACCAGGAAGAGAAGGCAAAGGCGATCGTCGAGATGGCATTCGGAACATCCGACGGATTCTCATTCGAGTTCGGTGACAACGAGGTCTCGATCCTCCTCCCCGACATCGTCAAGTTCAGCCAGGAATGGCCTATGATGAAGTTCAAGATCGTCAGCGACATGAGGGAGTCTTTCGGTGTCGACACGATCAAGCTCGTCGAGGTCTGGTCCAAGGCACCCGCGACGGATGTTGCAGACAAGAAGAAGAAGAAGCCTGCAGCGAAGAAAGAGAAGACTGAGGAGTGAAGTCACTCCTCTCTCCAAACCTTTTTATCTAACCCTCTTATACACGGTTCCATACGGACGAGTGGCCTAGCTTGGATATGGCGACAGCCTCCTAAGCTGTAAGCCGGGGGTTCGAATCCCCCCTCGTCCGCCATGATGTTCTAACGAAATCTGATGTATCATTCACCTATGGTACATGCAACTGGTCTCGTATCTGGGTTCACAGGTGAGGTTCACTCCGAGCTTCCTGTATGTGGCCTCGTTGACGCTGTTCGGTATTATCGAAAGATGTACCTCGCATCCTTTGAGATTGGACAGTTGTTTCAACGCCCTTCTCGCGTTCTCGTCCTTCCCTGCGTATATGGATAATGCGATGAGGACATCGCTGATGGTGAGTGTGACGTTCTTCTCACCCATCATCTCCTTCAATTTACGTACGGGCTCCACGAACTCCGGTGCTATGAGATGGACATCATCGGGGATGCCTGCGATGACCTTCAGGGCATTGAGTATCATGGCAGGTGACGCTCCGAGGAGATCGCCGGCCTTACCGGTGACGATGGTACCGTCACCGAGCTCTATCGCAGCTACGGGTACGTTGACGGAGAGCATCTTGTTTCTCACCGCGGAGACCACCTTACGGTCCTCCTCCTTGATCTCGAGCTGTTTCATCAGGAGATCGATCTTCGTGACGATCCTGTCACTTCCGTTACCCTGTTTCCTCTCGCGCTGTGCGTTCAGATAACGGCGTATGATCTCCTCCTCGGCGGCCTTTCTGACGACGGCATCATCGACGATGCAATAGCCTGCCATGTTGACACCCATATCCGTGGGTGATTTGTACGGGGAGATACCCATGATCTGGTTGAGCATCTCGTTCAATACGGGGAACACCTCGATGTCCCGGTTGTAGTTGACCGTGGTCTTCCCGTAAGCGGCAAGGTGGAACGGATCGATCATGTTCTTATCGTTCAGATCGGCCGTGGCCGCCTCATAGGCGATGTTCACGGGATGTACCAAGGGAAGGTTCCATATGGGGAACGTCTCGAACTTGGCATAACCTGCCTTGGTACCGTTCTTGTTCTCATGATACAATTGTGACAGACATACGGCCATCTTCCCGCTGCCGGGGCCGGGTGCCGTCACGACGACCAACGGTTTAGTGGTCTTGACGAATTCGTTCTTACCGTATCCTGATCCGCTCACGATCAACGGTATGTTCGCGGGATATCCTTCGATCTCGTAGTGGTGGTAGACGCTCATCCCCTGATCCACCAATCTCTGTTCGAAGACCTTGGCGGCACGTTGATCGGCATACATTGTGAGCACGACACCGCAGACCTTGATCCCTCTGTTCTCGAAGGAATCGATCAACCTCATCACCTCGAGATCGTAGGTGATCCCGAGATCCCCGCGGATCTTGTTCTTCTCTATGTCGTTGGAGTTGATACAGACGATGGCCTCTGCCTGATCCTTCAGTTGCATGAGCATCGATATCTTACTGTCCGGATGGAATCCGGGCAATACCCTGGATGCGTGATAATCATCGAAGAGCTTCCCTCCGAACTCAAGATACAACTTCCCCCCGAACTTCTCGATACGTTCCTTGATGTGTTCTGACTGTGTCTTCAAGTAGAGGTCGTTATCGAATCCTATCTTCATCGGGGCTCACCTGTTGGATATGCTCATTAGCAAGAAGATACTATTTAGAATTATCACGGTCTGTGATGCTGGGTCGGATGATCATCTGAATAATTCCCAGCGTATCTTGTCCACGAAGTACAGGTCGCGCATGGTCTCGTATCCCGGTGATCTGATACGTTCCATATCCTTGGGATCGAGGTCAGCGGAAACGACACATTCTCCCGAATAATCCTCTGCTATGATGTTACCGCGTTCGTCGAGGATGCACGCACCCCCTCCGAAGATGGTGTCCTCACCATTGTCACCAACCATGTTGCATGAGGCCACGAACAATGTGTTATCATACGCCCTTGCTGGAAGTATCCTATCCCAACTGTCCTTCCTACGTTCCCCGGAGAGGCCCGAGGCATGGGGCATGAGCACGATATCGGCACCTTTGGATGCATATGCCGCCGTTATCTGCGGGAAGTGGGATTCCCAACAGGTCTGTATCCCGATGTTAGCCTTGGATGTCCTTATTATTGGGAATGATGAACCCGCAAGGAACCTCTCCTTCTCCCTCTCGCCGAGATGTGTCTTCCGATACGATCCGCAGATCCTACCGTTCTCGGCCACGACCTGTGTTATGTATGGCCCCTCTTCGACGAATCCGAAACAGACGATGACATCCCTGTCCTTCGTAGTCTCGACGATCCTCATGACCGCGGGATCATCCAAGGACATGGCATAACCCGCACTCGAGCGGGAGGAATATCCCGTCAACGAGAGTTCGGGGAAGCATATGAGATCGGAACCTTCGGAGGAAAGACGATCGATCGTATCCATCATTATCTTGGAGTTGTCATCGATTATCCCTACCTTCGATCCCATGCAGACCATCGATATCCTCATAGGCTCCATCCTGTTCCCTCAACGATATGACGTCCTTCGGATGATTTATCACTATCCCCACCATCCTTTCGGAATCCAGATGGTCCTAGGCCAGGGATGTCCATCGACCCACACAGGACCATGTGTAAAGGTACAAATACCACTGCGTATTAGGTGTGTCCAACAAACCGTTTATATGTGGGCCCGTGGGGTAGCTTGGTATCCTTCTTGCTTGGGGTGTAAGTAACTCCAGTTCAAATCTGGACGGGCCCACCACTTCGTGTTCTCGACAATCATAGATGGGAAATATCCCTTCATCGTTCTCTGATACATGTCCTCGAAGGATACTGTGAAGATGATATCGGCTCTCGCGGACGAGAGACGTCTGAAGATGTTCGAGATATTGGCCGATAGCGATAGGGATGATAGGAAGTTATCGGAGATGACCGGCTTGGATATCGATGTCGTCAGGGAACAGGCTATCATACTCGAGGAAGCGGGTCTGTTGACGATATGCGACGAGGGTGACAGATTCGATTACAATCTGGATCCGAAGCAGGTAGCGGTACTGACAGGATTCTTCGAACTGATGTTGAACAAATGCTCCCCACCGAAGTGTTGCTGATATCTATGACATCCATAAGGAACGATCTCGACGTACGTTGTCCCGAATGCGGAGGGAAAGTGATCCTCTCACTCCTCGAGAACAGGGTGTGCATGAGGTGCGGCAAGGAATCCATGGACAGGGAGGTCTGCGAGAACGGACATCACATCTGTGATGCGTGCAGGAGGAAAGCGGCCAACAGGAGGATCATGGACGTATGTTCGGAGACGACATCGAAGGATCCGATCGAGATAGCCATGGGTCTGATGAAGGACGACAACATCAGGATGCACGATCAGGAGCACCATACGATGGTGGCCTCGGCACTCATCGCAGCGTACAAGAACAGCGGAGGTGAGGTCGATATCGATTCCGCATTGAGGGATGCTCAGAAGAGAGGTTCTTGGTTCCCAGGAGGCATATGCGGATTGTGCGGCACGTGTGGAGCATCCGCATCATGCGGTATATTCTACTCGATAGTCACCGGTACCACACCCCACAGTTCCGGTTCGTGGAGCGATACCAACAGGTTGGTATCGAACTGTCTCGGAAAGATATCATCTATCGATGGACCCAGATGCTGTAAGAGGAACTCATTCATCTCGATCATCGAGACCGTGGATTACGTCAAGGAGAAACTGGATGTGGAGATGGATGTCACACGTGACATCAAGTGCACATTCTCCGATAGGAACGACGAATGTGTGAAAGGGAAATGTCCCTTCTACAAAGGATGATCACATCAGGGCGAGGTTCTCGCTCCTGATGACGTCATCATATGACTTATGTCCCAGGACGGCCTCGATCCTATCGGAACGGATACCGCGGATCTTGAACATCTCTTCCGAATCGTAATCCGGGATGCCTTTGGCGATTATCTTGCCGGAGCATTCGATGTTCACCACATCCCCTCTTTCGAATCTTCCGATGACATCCTTCACACCTACGGCCAGAAGACTCACGTTACCTTTCATGATCTTCTCTGCCGCACCGGCATCTATGATCAGTGTGCCTTTTGCGTGAGCCTCCCTGATCCAACGTGATTTCTTCCTCTCCTTCTCGCCGGCGAGGAATATGGTCCCTATCTCTTCACCCGACACCGCCCTTACGATCGCATCGGGATCGGTGCTAGATGCGATGATCATGTTACATCCGGCTTCGCTGCAGATCTCGGCGGCCTTGAGCTTGGTCCTCATGCCTCCCGTACCCACCCTGGTGGTTGGGTCCCCTGCCATATGTCTCACGGACGAGACATCGGTCACGGTATGGATTATCTTGGCCTCGGGATGGATCTTCGGGTTCTTGTCATACAATCCATCCACATCCGATAATATGATCAGGAGGTCGGCATCCATCTTACTGCAGACGTATGCAGATAATGTGTCGTTATCACCGAACACGGCATCGATCTCCCTGATGCATATGACATCGTTCTCGTTGATGATCGGCACGACATCGTGTTGCAACAATGTCTGCATCGCATTCCTCAGATTGAGATATTTCTCGCGATCCGAGTAGAAATCGTATGTGAGAAGGATCTGTGACACTATCAGTCCCTGTTTCTGGAAGCTCTCGTTCCATTTCTGCATCAGGATGCCCTGACCCACGGATGCGGCGGCCTGTCTTATGGGGACCTCCTTCGGTTTCGGTTTTGCATTCATGGCAGCAAGACCGACACCGATGGCACCTGACGACACTATCAGTACCTTCTTGCCCATGTCCTTGAGTCTCTTCACCTGTTCGGCGACGGAATCCATGAATCCTTCGAATACCTTGTTACCTCCACCGGTGATCGATGATGTACCGACCTTTATGACAACGGTCTCCACATCCTTCAGAATATCCTTGCGACTCATAGTTCAAGCTCCTTGTCGATATCCCTGTGGGTGAAGTGTCTGGCACCTTTGCCGACATAATCCTTCACCACCTGTCCGTTACCTATGAGGACATACTTGTAGATCATCAGACCTTCCATGCCGACAGGTCCTCTGGAGTGTATCTTGTTCGTACTGATACCGACCTCTGCACCCTTACCGAACCTGTAACCGTCCGCGAATCTGGTCGATGCGTTGACGAAGACATCCGCTGAATCCACGTTCTTTATGAATCTCGCGATGTTCTCCTTATCCTCTGAGATTATGGCATCGGTGTGGTGGGAACCATGCCTGTTGATGAACGATATCGCATCATCGATCCCGTCCACGACCTTGACGGATATGATCAGATCCCCATACTCCGTATCCCAATCGGAATCCTCGGCCTTCACGGCATGTCCCATGAGTTCGATGGCACGTTCGTCGGCCCTTATCTCGACGTTGTTGTCGTGATAGATCTCATCCATGCTCGGGAGGAATGTGGATGCTATCTTCGAGTCTATCAACAATGTCTCGACCGCATTGCACACCGCAGGATATTGCACTTTGGAGTCCAAGGCGACTTTCAATGCGATCTCCATGTCGGCGGAATCGTCCACGTATATGTGACAGATGCCTGCGGCATGTCCCAAGACGGGGATTTTGGTGTTCTCCTTGATGTATTGTACGAATGAGTTGGAACCTCTTGGGATGAGGAGGTCGATGTATTGGTCCATGCTCAGGATCTCGTTGACATCCTCTCTCCTCTCCATCAGTACGAACGCACCTTCGGGAATCCCAGCGGAGTATGCAGCCTTGGTGAGTATGTCGAAGAGTGTCGAATTGGTCCTCGATGCCTCGCGACCACCCTTGAACACTACTGCGTTACCGGATTTGAGGCAGAGCGACATGATCTGCGGGACGACATCGGGGCGTGATTCGAATATCGTACCTATCGTACCGATGGGGCATGAGATCTGGTAGAGTGTGAGGTCTTCATCCAATTCCTTGGTGGAGATGGTCCTTCCCACGGGGTCCGGAAGACCGATGACGTCCTCGATCCCCGCGATCATACCGGAGATCTTGTCATCATCCACCTTCAGCCTCTTCACCATGGCCTTGGACAATTCGCCGGATGCTTCCATCCTCTCCGCATCTCTTACATCATCGGAGTTGGATGACAGGATCATATCGCGGTTCCTATCGAGTGCCTCGATCATCGCTTCCAATGCCCTGTTCTTCACATCGGTATCCAAGGCGGCCAATGTCGTGGCCACCTCCTTCGCCCTGACGACGTCATCTCTGATGCTCATTCCGCGGTCCCCTTTTTGAGTTGTATGTATCTTCGAAGCGTACTTATCCTTTATCTTATCGGACACGTCGATATCCCGGGAAGCGGTGTCGGAAGAACCGACACCAAACATCATTCATCTGAATAGGTTACATGGATCGCATCATTCACATCTTTTGTAGGCCCAGAATTTTCATGATATCACCATCATCAATGAATTGCCGTTCTTTTTTGATCATGGCCATGTTTTTCTTCAGAGATTTTTTAAGATCCTTCATCGACAACCCGTTCTCTTTCAGTTTCGACATGGCCTCCTCATACTTGTCGGAATCTGCTGCGAAGATTTCGATGCATAGTGCGAGCATAGTCAAGTAAATCTGATCAGCTTCCGGATCATCCAATCTGTGGGCAAGGATGAAATCGAAGACCTCATCGTAACAGTTCTTATCGTCGTCCGCCCTTTCTATCAATGCCTGCACGCAGAAGAATATGTAGTCTGGATCCTTCGTTTTCTCGTACGTCTCGATTATGATGTCGAGGTCGTTTTCGTCACAGTATCCGTTCCTATATCCAGCAATTATGCAATTGAAATAGTAGGACGGGCACACATCCTTATTCTTCTCGACGAATGAGTATAGTTCATTGAACAATTCCTCTTCTTTTTCGTCGCTTTCACATAAACCAAGGGCCCCGTAATAGAAGCTTGATACCAATTCGACGAGATCCTCTGTCATCTCGCCATCCATATGACGTTTGGATTCCTCGATGGCCTTGGCGAAGTTCTTATTCAATGAATGGCCATCACCGAACATCGATAATACTTTGAGTAACCCGTCGAGGAATGCGAGCCCCCGAGGGATCCCATCCTCATCTGACTCATCTGATGAAGCATCATTCAGCCACATATCGATCAGTGCATCGATGTCTTCCTCGAAATCATTGTACGAGGTCACAACGGCACAATCTATGAGTATCCTGAGATGTTCTGTCGAATGTCCGATACCTTTGGCGATATCTATGGCCTCTTTGATATCCTCTTTGGATTGTTCTCCAAAGTGTGTCGCTGATATGAGCGAGAGTCCATAGATCATCGCATCCCTGAGATCGAATCCCTTGGCGATACCATCCCTGCATACATTGCATATACTATTCAACACACGTGTGGCCACAACATGGTAACCGTAATATCCTGCGCATAGGTCCACGATGGATATCGCGGTATCTGCGAATTCCTTGTAATCGTCGAAATCCTCGAGCTCATCCTCGTGAAGATTCTCGAATTTGTAGAAGAGAGCGGTAGAGGGGTTATTAACGATGTATGGCAGACATTCGTCGCCTACGACGTAGTACATGTTGCCATCGAATTTGACCGTGAAATTTCCGCAATCATCGCATTTGATGGCCGTTTTTCTGGATTTTCCCTTGGTCCTCGATTTGATGACACATTCGTTTCCGCATTTCGGGCAATAATATTTGAGATCCGCCATACGGATAATATGGAGTCATCTCATAAAATGCATTGGGATGACTCATTCATCGATCCTCGAGAGCACGCTCTTGAGCTCCTTCGGCGTGGCCCTACGGTACTCCCCAACTGGAAGATCGCCCAACTCGATATCGATTATGCGTACGCGTTTGAGCTTCGTGACACGGCATCCGACCTTCTCGCACATCCTTCTGATCTGTCTGTTGAGGCCCTGCGTGATGATCATCCTGAACTTGTTGCGTGCGGTCTTCTCGGCGAAGCAGGGTTTTGCATATTCATCCTCGCTGAGTTGCATACCGTTGGTGAGTCTTCTGAGAAGATCCTCGGTAACGGGTCTGTCGATGGTCACTATGTATTCCTTCTCGTGTCCGTATCTCGATCTCATTATACCGTTGACCAGTTCGCCTTTGTTGGTCATCAGAAGGAGTCCTTCGGAATATTTGTCCAATCTTCCGATGGGATAGATGCGTTTGGGATAGTTGAGATATCTTACGACGTTGGTCTCGTCATCCTCTGCCGTGGTACATGTGATGCCCGGAGGTTTGTTGAATATCAGTAAAACGGTGTCCTCGTCACATACGATCCTCTTGCCGTCGATGATTATCTTGTCCTTGGAGGTGACCCTCTCGCCCATCTCCGCGATACGTCCGTTGACCGTCACCTTACCCGCTTCTATGAGACGATCCGCCTCACGACGGGAACAGTGACCCGAATCTGCGATGTACTTGTTCAGACGGACATCATCATCCATGTACCGTCGTATGGATGGTGTGATATAAATGCAATCCGCGTCGCCGTCGGAGTCAATCGTTTTGCTTTAATACTATCGCATTCATCCATCCGACAAGGTATATCATGGTCGACGAACAGGCAATCAAAGCGGCCCAGGAGAGATTCGGAGAACTCCTCAGGAGACAGCTCGAAAGGGTCGATGTGCTCAAGGGAGAAGGAGATTGGATCGACTACTCCAAGTTGGATAAGCTCATCATCGGCGTATGCGGCGGTGACGGTATCGGACCCTACATCTGTGCATCGGCACAGAGGGTCATGGAATTCCTCCTCGCAGAGAGGATCAAGGCAGGTAAGGTGGAGATAAGACAGATCGACGGTCTTACCATCGAGAGACGTGTCGAGGTCATGAAGGCCATCCCTGACGATACCCTCGAGGAATTGAAGAAATGTCACGTCATCCTCAAAGGTCCTACGACCACACCGAAGAAAGGCGATCCGTGGCCCAACATCGAATCGGCCAACGTCGCCATGAGGAAACAGCTCGATCTGTTCGCCAACGTCAGACCCGTATCGGTTCCGGAACTCGGTATCGATTGGGTCTTCTACAGGGAGAACACGGAGGGAAGCTACGCCCTCGGTTCCGATGGGGTCAATGTCACGGACGATCTCGCCATGGACTTCTGCGTCGCAACGACACAGGGTACGGAGAGGATCATAAGGGCAGGATTCGAGCACGCGAAGAAGACAGGAAAGAATTATGTCTCACTTGTCACGAAAGCGAACATCATCAAGACCACAGATGGTAAGTTCCTCTCGATCGCAGAGAAGGTCGCGAAGGATTACCCCGATGTAAGATGGGACGATTGGTTCATAGATATCACTACTGCGAAGCTCATCGATCCCGCAAGGAGGAGCGACTTCAAGGTATTCGTCCTCCCCAACCTCTACGGTGACATCATCACGGATGAGGCGGCACAGATCCAGGGCGGAGTAGGTACCGCCGGTTCGGCGAACCTCGGTAAGAGGTATGCGATGTTCGAGGCCATCCACGGTTCGGCACCCAGGATGGTCACAGAGGGACGCGCTCAATATGCGGACCCGTGTTCGATGATCAAAGCGGTCGCTATGATGATGGAGCACATCGGAGAGATCGAGAAGGCTAAGAAGCTCAACATGGCCCTCGATGTCTGTACACAGTTCGAGAAGAAGCTCGTCATGACGGGAAGGGACACGGGTGCCACCGGTAACGAGTTCGCCGACTACATCATGGAGACCATGCAGAGGCCGGATCTCGAGACCGTTTGGCAGGGTTACGTGGACGCTTCCATCGCAGCCGCCAAGAAGAACTGAAGAATGACAGGGGGATCACATCCCCTTGTCCGATCTTATTCTGATCATCCCTTATCGATAGTATCATACCAATCGATGAGTGCATCCAATTGATCGTCGGATGACAGGTCGCCGCCTCTGTTGAGGATCTTTCTCGCTTTTCTATCATCTTCCGAACGGTAACATGTGATCGCGACGATGTTCATGAGACCAAGGAATACCTTCTGTCCCAAGGTCAACGAGGAACGATCCATCCCTCCTTTGAGGTAGAACAAGGTATCAATATCATTCTTCTTCCTCATCAGCCTCTCATCCTTCTCCCTAAGGGTGAACAATCCTACGCATACCGCGGCCATCACGTTGTACGATACCTTGGCATCCTTCAGTCCCGATATCATGGGTCCCGCTCTCCATCCGAAGAATATGATATCCGATGAAGGAGGGAGATCGCGATCATCCAACGGATGCACATCAAGACCTAACTTGGAAGCGAACGTTCTTGCATACCTTTCCGTTGAACCGCCCAACGACTCATAGACGACCGAGACCATGTGCCCCAATCATATGACGCCCATATATCATTTATCGGAGAAGGGGCATGTCCTCGTATGCTTCTCAGGGCTGAGGCGATAACCAAATCATTCGGTGAGGTGAGGATACTCGACCGTGCGGACCTTCAGATCAACGAAGGGGACGCCATAGGCCTGATAGGGATCAACGGTGCCGGTAAGAGCACGTTCATGAAGATACTCCTGGGATTGGAGAGATACGATACGGGGGAGTTGATCCGTAACACGCATCGCATAGGTTATCTCGAGCAGTTCGCGGATTCTTCATCGGCAACCGTACGTGAGGTGTTAGGTCGTCCGTACGGTCATGTGGAACATCTCCGCAGGAGGATGCAGGAGATCGATGATCTGATGTCGACCGGTGGCGATCTCGATTGGAACTCGCTGACCACGGAATACGCACATCTGGAGCAGGAACTATCCAAATCGGATTCCGAGAACGAGGAGAATCAGAGACGTTCGTTGAGGAAGGTGGGCCTCACATGGGATATCGTGGACAGGGAGATGTCCTCTCTATCCGGAGGGGAGAGGACAAAGGTGATGTTATCGCGTATATTCGTCCAAGCCGAAGGCTGTGACATACTGTTCATGGATGAACCCACATCGCATCTCGATATCGAGACCGTCGAACTGTTGGAGGACTTCATCCTCGATTCCCACTGTTCGATATTGGTGGTCAGCCATGACAGATATTTCTTGGACAAGGTGGTCACAAGGGTCACCGAGATAGCTAACCGTAAGACCAAGGAATACAAGGGGAACTATTCCGATTTCATCATGAAGAAACAGTTGGACATGGAGAGGATGGAGAAGGAGTACAGGAGATACACCATCCAGAAGAAGGTCCAACAACAGATAGCCGAGGAATTGCACAAAGACCAATGGTTCATGGCCATGCATAAGACCAGACAGAAGATGATCGACAGGATCGAGGAGAAGGAGAGACCCGAGGAGACCAGGGAGATAACCGTAAGGATACAATCCGCTCACAAATCCGGGAAGAATGTCATAACCGCGAAGGGATTATCGGTGGAACTCGGAGGCAGGACGATCCTGGAGGATATCGATCTAGACATACAGAAGGGTGAGAAGATCGGCATATTCGGTTCCAACGGTCAGGGTAAGAGCACATTGATCAAGGCATTGTTGGGGAAGATACCTTCCAAAGGTGATCTCTGGTTGGCTCCCGGTGCGAAGATTGGCTATTACGCACAGAATCAGGAGAGATTGGATCTCGAATTGACTGCGGAGGAACAGATACTGCAGGTCATAGGTAAGGAGAGACGCGGGGAGGCAAGAGCGATCCTCGGCAGGATGTTATTGGTCGGGGATCAGGTCGATAGGCCGATGAAGACGTTATCCGGAGGCGAACGTGCCAGGGTGGCGATGTCGTTGATACTGTTACAAGAGACCAACCTCCTCATCCTGGATGAACCCACGAACTATCTCGACATACCTGCGAGACATGCGGTCGAATCCGCATTGAATGAGTATGACGGAACGCTCATTACGGTGACACATGACAGATATTTCCTCGACACCGTTTGTACAAAGGTCATAGAGGTCAGGGATCAACACATAAAGGTGTTCCCCGGGACATATTCCGCCATGAAGGGACGTCCCAACGTCAGGGAGATAGTCATGGATGCGGATGAGTATCGTGTGTTGTCATCGTTCACGAATTGGGCCACCGGCAGGAAGTTCGGTAAGGGCGATCGTGTCCTGATATCCCCTCCAGAGATGCAGAACTACGAATGGGCGATAGGTCAGGGAAAGCTGAAGAAGACAGGCGGACGTCAGAGGAAGAAGGTCGACGTCTCCGTAGAGAAGAAGGATGAGAAGAAGGGGTGATGCCCCTCAGTGTTTACCGCAGGAGCACTCATGCACTCCGTTGTGATGGTCGCATGTGCATCCGTTGGAATCGCACATCCTGCCGTCGATGTATCCCAGGATGACGGAATCCACAGGACCCGTCGCACCGGAGAACACCTTGATGCCCTGTGAGGTGAGCATGTTCAAGGCACCCGAACCGATGCCACCGCAGATGAGTGCCGAGACATCGAGGCCCTTGAGATAATTTGCAAGGGAACCGTGTCCGAAACCACCGTTATCGATGATCCTCTCCGATACTATCTTCCCATCCACGATCTCGAACAGTTTGAACATCTCGGTCCTTCCGAAGTGTTGGAAGACCTCTCCGTTATCATATGTGACAGCAACGATCGTCATACTATCGGAGGGTGGGATGTCAACGCCGTTTATACGCGTATCGATGCCTTCGGATCGAAGTTCCTGGAAGGGATCCGCAACGAGCGGATCTTGACACCTCGGATTGACCAGTTAACTGTATCATTCGGCTTTTAAGGATGTGGAACGAATAGTCATCAATCACCGGGGTTGAAGTCCGCGTACGAGGACTTTTGACTCTTTGCGGACTGACGCTCTGAGGATTCTTAGAGGAGGTGGAAGAATAGCCGACTGTGAGAAGAACCAGGGAGTCCAACTTCAAAAAGTCTCCCCGGTCCTTCAATTAGTTCGCCTTTTGGTTGAACTATTGAAGTTTAAACGCCTTACGGCCGCCGAAAGGCGGTCGGTCAACGTTTCAGTCTCTTAATCATCGGTAGAGTATTTATTGACGTCGTACCAGTCCACATGATCCTTCATTGCTCTGTAGAAGGTGGTATATCTGTGTTGAACAGTACATCCATACGATAGCATGTGGTTGCTGTTCGCCGTGGGTTCGGCCTTCTTCGCAGGATTGACATCCATACTCGCCAAATGCGGGTTGAAGGATGTGGACTCGACCTTGGCAACGGCACTCCGTACCATCGTGATCCTGGTGTTCGCATGGGTCATGGTCCTGATGGTCGGATCGATCTCCGATATAGGTTCCATAGATGGGATCACATGGTTGTTCCTGATATTGTCGGGATTGTGCACGGGAGCATCCTGGCTGTGTTATTACAAAGCATTGAAGATGGGTGATGTGAACAAGGTCGTCCCCATCGATAAATCTAGTACGGTCATTACGATAATCCTTGCCGCCATGATCCTTGGTGAGTGGCTCACGCCTATCGGCGTGGTCGGTGCGGTACTCATCGCCGTCGGTACATTGTTGATGATAGAGAAGAAGGATGTCGAGAGGACATCCGACGGGAAGTATGGTTGGATCATCTTCGCTTTGGGTTCCGCGGTCTTCGCCGCATTGACATCGATCCTGGGGAAGATCGGTATCGAGGGTGTGGAATCGAACCTCGGGACCGCGATACGCACGGTGGTGGTATTGGCCATGTCGTGGATGATGGTGTTCATCATGGGTAAACAGAGCCAGATGAAAGGTATCGATCGTAAGGATGTGGGTTTCTTGGTGCTCTCTGGTCTTGCTACGGGTGCCTCATGGTTGTGCTTCTTCCGTGCCCTTCAGGAGGGTCCGGCAAGTGTGGTGGTTCCTATCGACAAGCTCAGTATACTTGTGACGATACTATTCTCATTCATAGTCTTCAAGGAGGTCCTGACGAAACGTTCCCTTATCGGATTGCTCGGGATCGTTGCAGGTACGTTGCTCCTTCTTGTGTGATCATCTCATCCATTAAACTTGGGAAACGTACAAAAATTGAACTCTGTAAACTTGGGAAACGTACATATACCCTCAGAGCGTATATGTAGTCATGGCAGAGTCGGTGTTCAAGCGCAAAGCATACGATAAGCTGAAGGAATGGAAGGAGAGATCCAAGGGCTCTACAGCTTTGCTCGTGGAAGGTGCAAGAAGGGTTGGAAAGACCACACTGATACAGGAATTTGCCAAGAACGAATACTCATCTCACATCATCATCGATTTCTATATGGCTGGGAATGATGTAAAGAAACTGTTCGATGACCTCAACAATCTTGATGGTCTGTTCCGCGGCCTACAATTGTACTACAATAAGGATCTGAGGATAAGGGATTCCCTGATAGTGTTCGATGAGGTACAATTGTTCCCCAGAGCAAGGGAGGCGATCAAAGCCCTTGTGAAAGATGGAAGATATGACTACATCGAGACGGGATCACTTGTCTCCATCAAGAAGAACGTCAAAGGTATCATGATCCCTTCCGAGGAGGAGAAGATGAAACTCCATCCTTTGGATTTCGAGGAGTTTCTGTGGGCTAAAGGCATCAACACCTTCCGTCTTCTGTATGACTATTATGATAAGAGGACCAAGGTCGATGATACGGTCCATCATCACATGATGAAACTCTTCAGGGAGTATCTTGCTGTCGGCGGGATGCCTCAGGCTGTAATGAAGGATATCGATGGAGGCAGTTATCGCGAGATCGATGCGGTGAAGAGGGATATAATCCAACTCTATCTTGATGATTTCAGGAAAATGGATCCGAGCGGAAAGTTAGGTAGATTATATCTTGCGATCCCATCGGAGCTGTCCAGCCAATCCACGAGATACAGGATAACCGAAACGATCCCCAATGGCAGGATGAGAAGGGAAAGAGGAACATTCTTCGAATTGGAGGATTCTCAGACTGTCCAAATATGCAGACATGTCAACGATCCTAAGGTTGGTCTTACAACTACGATTGACATGGATTTTTTTAAGATGTTCATTGAGGATACAGGACTGTTCGTCACGTTATGTTTCTACGATAAACAGTTTTCAGAGAACACCATATATACAAAATTGGTGAACGGGAGATTATCATCCAATCTTGGATATGTCTACGAGAATGCCGTTGCACAGGCATTGACTGCGATGGGACGTAACCTCTATTACCATACGTTTAAGAAAGAGAATGGTAAACACTTCTACGATATCGACTTCATTATCACAGTGGGAGATAAGATATGCCCCATAGAGATCAAATCATCTCGTGCCACTAGCCACAGATCGATGGATGTCTTCATCAAAAAGAGAGGTCTGGATCTCAAGACACCGGTCGTGGTATCTCCCAAGAATCTGAGCTTTACCGATGGCATTCTGTATCTTCCGATATACATGATACAGTTCCTTGATGGAAAGGATCGACATGACCGTTCGTAATTCCGAGGACAATGATTATCTTAGAATGTGTATACGCATCCGATGTGGACAGGTATCGACTTCCTACTCCAACTGCAGAACATCCGTCTGAATGCTCCGGGGATGGTGAACGGATTCTTCGAATTCATATCCACTCCATTGGTATACGTCGTTCCGATACTGATCGTAGCTCTTGTGTATCTATGGTTCATCGACAAGAGGTTCGGAAGACTCGTTCTGCTGACATTGTTGTCGACCACATGTATCACGAACATAGTGAAATGTGCCGTGAAGGAACCGAGACCCTGGATCATCGATGATTCCATCCATCCGAGCGAAGCTGCCATGGGTGATGCCAAAGGATATTCATTCCCCAGCGGGCACTCGTCATCGACCGTCTCGGGATATGGTCAGATATCATTCAGGGTAGGTAACATTCTGCGTATCGCATTGATCGTGTTGATATCATTGATCGTGTTCTCGAGATTGTATCTCGGTGTGCACACACCGTTGGATGTGATCGCAGGTATAACGATAGGTATCGTGATGATATTCCTGAATCAATACCTGTCAAGATTATCCGACAGGGACGACCGTACCTTCTACATCGTTTGTGCAGGGTATGTGATGTTCGCGGTGGTAACGGGCGTATGCATAGCATCATTCGATGTCATCACCACGAAATATGCTGCGGAGATAGGGGCATTGGCAGGGGCATCGCTCGGTATCGCGATCGAACATAGGTTCGTGGGATATGTGCCATCAGGATTCACAACGAGGAAGGTGTGTGCATGCATCATCTGCCTCATACCTACCTTGACCATACTCGCTATCGGATATTACATCGGGATGGTCGTGGCGATGTTCTCGGTGTTATTGGCGACATTCATGGTCACCGCATTCATACCGTATGTCCTCAAGAGGTGTTCCGATGACGATGAGTGAGGATATGTACGATTCCATCGAGGATGCGATCTCTGGGTTATTCGAGGGTGACAGCAGCGGACACGACATCCATCATACGAAGAGGGTCCATGACACGGCCATCGCCATCCAGGCAGTGGAAGGTGGGGATTTGGATGTCATCAGATTGGCATCACTGTTACATGATGCGGATGACAGGAAGCTCTTCAACACCTCGAACCACTCCAATGCAAGGTCGATAATGAACGATCACGACATAGATCCCAAGATCCAAGAGGACGTGATCCACGTGATATCCCAGATATCCTTCAAGGGTAAGGACACCGTGACACCCGATACGTTGGAAGGGATGATCGTCCAGGATGCGGACAGATTGGATGCGATAGGTGCCATCGGTATCGGAAGGGCGTTCGCGTACGGCGGAAGGGCAGGTAGGGCGATGTTCGATCCAAAGGAACATCATAAGGATGACATGACCGAGGAGGAGTACTTCTCCAATGAGGGCACGACGATCAATCACTTCTACGAGAAACTGTTGCTTCTGAAGGATCTGATGAACACCGACACCGCCAAAAGTATCGCAGAACACCGTCACGCATTCATGGAAGCATTCCTGAAGGAGTTCTATGATGAATGGTACGGGAAGGATCAGGCCAACTTGTAACGTAACAGGGCAGCAAAACCACCGAGAGATGAGAGTTCCTTGCCGGCATCATGTTGCTCGGAGACAACGATGACATTACCCTTCTGGGTCTCTGTGGATCTTATCATATCGTCATAGTCTCCGCCACGGAGTTTGGAGTCCACGATCAATAACGTCTCCACGGCGCCTGCCAATGCGGCATTCCTTACTTCCTCGGTACCGTACGTGGCGAGACCATCCTTGGCTATCTCCGTCATCAACTTCTCCACGGCCTCCATCTCGATACCCATCCTCGACTCCCTCAGAAGATTGGAACCGAGCCCCTTCTTCATGAGCTCATTGATCCCCTGCATCCCCGACTGTCCCGTGTGGTATACGAAGACCTTAGAGAACAGTGTGGGCTCCCTTTGCTTACCATCCTCCGCCAACAGTTCCTTCTCGAAACCGGGACCCAACAGTACCAGAGGCATATCCTTCTCCACCATTGGTTTGATCTTGGAGATTATCTCTCCGTGATAGTCGCCCGTGTCCTTGGTGTCGTATTGCTTACCGCTTCTCGAGGAACGGATCGTCGCGATCTCCTTCAGACCGTACTGTCTCATCACCGCTATGGTGGCATCATCCTGATCCAATGAGATGAACACTATGCGGGGTTTGGTCGTATCCGCCACAGCACGTTGGAGTCTCTCGGTCTGAGCCTCCTTCCACTTCCTCTTGGATATGGATAGATTGTCACCCACCTCGATCATCAATGTGTGATGCTGTCCGATATCCTGCGGCCCTTTCTCGATGGTACCCAGGAGCTTGATCCTCATGTCATCCTCGGAGAATTCGATCTTCTCGATGCGTACACCGAGGGTCATCCTCTTCTTCTCCATGCGCTCGTTGTTGATCTTGTCGGCGGATTTCTCCTCTCTCCTCGTGGTGGATGCGGTGACGAGATCCCCCACCTCCACCACATTGTAGAGGTGCCAACTGTCGTCATCCGTCTCGAGACGGATACTGATGCTGTTGTCCGCAGGATTCTGACCGAGTATGCGCATGATGCGGTGATGCCCTCGGATATTATTGTATTTTGTGCAGACGATCACAAGAGTGAAAGATGTTCTTAAATTGTCACTATTGTCTGTTATACATATTATAATTTGATTTAATGTTTAATTTTAATAATTTCTGTTATCATATTTACAGGTTGATTAAGTTGTTATTATATACCAATCAATCATCATTATTCCGATGGCAACCAGTTACTTGCTTCTCGAGGACGGAACCGTTATGGAGGGTGAATCGTTCGGATACGATTCATCGAGTTACGGTGAGGTCGTTTTCACAACAGGTATGTGCGGTTATCAGGAGGCCCTTACGGATCCTTCTTTCCGCGGACAGATCCTAATATTCACATATCCTCTGATAGGGAACTACGGGGTGAGGAGGGAATTCGAACAGTCAGATGACGTCCACGTACGTGGTGTCGTGGTGTCGGAATACTGCAGACAACCTTCCGTCCTGCACGGCGGTGACCCGCTCGACGAATATCTTAAAGCTCACAGGATACCCGCTATATCGGGTATCGATACGAGGGAACTCGTCGTGAAGATCCGTCAGCAGGGAGCGTTCAAAGGAGCGATCGTCAACGATGTCAGTAAGATCGAGGAGACGATGAAGGAACTGAGGACGATGGATTCCCCGATGAACGATAACCTTGTCGCACAGGTATGTGCGAAAGGCATCATCAGTAAGGATAACGGCAAGGGACTGAGGATCGGTGTCATTGATTGCGGTACGAAGAGAAGGATCATCGATCAGTTGTCACAGAGATTCGATCTGGAGATCTTCCCGTATGATACGTCATCGCAGGTCATCATCGATTCGGGTGTCAAGGGTGTGATGATCACCAACGGTCCCGGAGACCCGGCACATCCCGCATTGAAGGACACCACGGTCAGGACGATCAAGGATCTCTCGTCCGTCATGCCTCTGGCAGGTATCTGCTTCGGAAGTCAGCTCATCGGTCTGGCGATGGGCGGAAGCACATACAAGATGAAGTTCGGTCACAGGGGATCCAATCAGCCCGTGAAGTACGAGGGCAAGGTGTACATAACATCACAGAACCATGGATATGCAGTCGATGACAGTAGTCTCGACGGTACGGGTCTCGTGGTGGATCAGGTGAATGTGAACGACGGTACCGTGGAGGGTGTGAGGCACAGGGATCTCCCTATCTTCACATGTCAATACCATCCCGAGGCCGCACCCGGTCCGAACGATACGACATTCCTATTCGATAAATTCAAGAAGATGGTGCAGGAGGGGAGGATGTGAAGAAGGAATACAAGAAGATCATGGTCATCGGTTCCGGACCGATCGTGATCGGACAGGCCGCAGAGTTCGATTTCTCCGGTTCACAGGCATGTAAATCCATCAGGGAGGAAGGGTACAAGACCGTACTCGTCAACTCCAATCCCGCGACCATACAGACGGATGTCGACATGGCCGACAGTGTCTATGTCGAACCGTTACAGGCGGAGATCATAGAGAAGATCATAGTCAAGGAAGGCGTGGACGGTATCCTCGCAGGTATGGGCGGGCAGACAGCATTGAACATCTGTTCGGAACTCGCGGACAAAGGTATCCTGGAGAAGCATGGCGTAACACTCCTGGGTACACAGCCCGAGGCCATCGCGAAGTCGGAGGACCGCGAACTGTTCAAGGAGACCATGGAGAGGATCGGGGAACCCGTTCCCAAGAGCATGAGCGTCAATTCCATAGAGGAGGCGCTCCAGGCCGTGGAGTACATCGGATCCTATCCCGTGCTCGTACGTCCCGCATTCACGCTCGGAGGTACTGGAGGAGGTATCGCATACGACGAGAAGGAACTCAGGGACATCTGCGGTCGCGGATTGTCATATTCACGTATCCACCAGGTATTGATCGAGGAATCAGTCCTCGGTTGGAAGGAATACGAGTATGAGGTGATGAGGGACAGCAAGGATAACTGCATCATCATCTGTACCATGGAGAACCTGGATGCCATGGGTATACACACCGGCGAGAGTATAGTATGCGCACCCATCCTCACGATATCCGACGAGGATCATCAAAGATTGAGGGATTCAGCGTTGAAGGTGATCCGTGCATTGGGTATCGAGGGTGGTTGCAACGTACAGTTCGCATTCAACCCCAAGAACGGTGATTACCGTCTGATCGAGGTCAACCCACGTGTATCGAGGTCGTCCGCATTGGCATCCAAGGCTACGGGATATCCGATAGCACGTGTATCTGCGAAGATCGCATTGGGATACACGTTGGACGAGATCCCCAACAAGGTAACAGGCACCACATTCGCCGCCTTCGAACCTGCGATAGATTATGTCGTGGTCAAGATCCCCAGGTGGCCGTTCGATAAGTTCCGTACGGTTGATAGGCACCTCGGTACGCAGATGAAATCCACCGGAGAGATAATGGCGATCGGTAGGAACTTCGAAGAGGCTCTGCTGAAGGGCGTGAGATCACTGGAGATCGGTTCCATGTATCTCAATCCCCCGGACATGACCGAGGATGAGATCGAGGAGGAGCTCAGACATGCGACGGACAGACGTCTCTTCGCGATAGCCGAGGCCCTCAGAAGGGGTCACGACCCACAGGAGATCTCCGATCTGGCGCAGTGGGACAACTTCTTCACACTGAAGATCAAGAACATAATCGATATGGAGAATAGGATCAAGACGGAGAAGCTCACCCCGGAGATTCTCAGGAAGGCCAAGAGGATGGGATTCCCGGATTCCGTGATAGCATCCTTCTCCAACATGGAGGAGTTCGATGTACGCGAGATGAGGGTGAAGGAGAACATCGTCCCTGTCTACAAGATGGTCGATACGTGTGCGGCGGAGTTCGAGGCGAAGACCCCGTACTTCTATTCCACATACGGCGATTCATGCGAATCCACACGTGACAAGAGTAAGAAGTGTGTAGTGATCATCGGAGGAGGTCCGATCCGTATCGGACAGGGTATCGAGTTCGATTACTGTTGTGTGCACAGCGTCATGGCCCTGCAGGATGCGGGTGTCGATGCGGTGATCATAAACAACAACCCCGAGACCGTATCCACGGATTTCGATATCTCCGACAGATTGTATTTCGAACCCCTCACCTTGGAGGATGTCCTGAACGTCATAGAGAAGGAGGACGCCGATGGGGTCATTGTTCAGTTCGGAGGTCAGACCAGTGTCAACCTCGCTATGGATCTGGAGAAGGCATTGGCCGGAACGAGGACCAAGGTCCTGGGTACCACACCGGATATGATGGATGTCGCCGAGGACAGGAGGAGATTCTCCGCTCTGATGAACGAGTTGGGTATCAGACAGCCGGATTCCGGAACGGGTTATTCGTTCGAGGAGGCCAAGGAGATCGCCGAGAGGATCGGTTATCCCGTGCTCATAAGGCCGTCATACGTCCTCGGCGGACGCGGTATGGAGATCCTCTACTCCACGGAGGAGTTGAAGATCTATATCGACACAGCCGTCCGTGTATCAAGGAACCATCCTGTACTGATAGATAAGTATCTCACGGAAGCGATCGAATTGGATGTGGACACCGTCGCGGACGGTACAGATGTTTATATCGGCGGTATAATGGAGCACATCGAATACGCCGGTGTGCATTCGGGAGATGCGACCATGGTGTTGCCTCCGATAACATTGTCGAAGAAGATCATCGATGAGGTCGTGGACATCTCCAAGAGGGTCGCCCTCTCGCTCAACGTCAAGGGTATGATGAATCTTCAGTTGGCGGTGAAGGACGAACAGGTATGGATGATCGAGGTCAACCCCAGGGCATCACGTACGGTACCGTTCATATCCAAGGCAACGGGTATCCCGCTTGCGAAGATCGGTACGCAGATCATGCTCGGCAAGACATTGAAGGAGTTGGGTCTCGCGATGGGATACAGGGCGATCGATCACTATGCGATCAAAGAATCCGTGTTCCCCTTCCTCAAATTGCCCGGAGTGGATTCCATCCTCACACCCGAGATGAAATCCACGGGAGAGGTTATGGGTATCGATGAGAACCTCGACATCGCATGTTACAAGGCGGAGATCGCAGCCGGTACGAACCTCCCGATGGAGGGCGGTGTGTACGTCACGGTCAACGACGGTGACAAGCCGAAGGTGTTGGATTGTGTGAGGGATCTCTACGAGATGGGATTCAACATCTATGCTACGAAGGGAACATCCACGTTCCTCAGGAAGAACGGCATACAGACCACCACGGTGTTCACGTTATCCGAAAAGTACAAGCCTCAGGCCACGGAGTACATGAGGAGCGGGATGATCAACATGGTCATAAACACACCATCGAACAAATCCGGTGCGGTAAGGGACGGATATCAGCTCAGGCGTTTGGCCGTGGAGTTGGAGATGCCCTTCCTGACCACCGCCAACGGGGCGAAGATGGCCGTTGCGGCGATAAAGGTCCTCAGAGGCAAGGATCTCACGGTAAGATCGATGCGCGAGTACCACACGTTCCAATGAACGGATCCCTTGGGCACACTTCATAGGGAAGGTGTCCCAAGGCCCCTCATCTTTGATGGAAGCGGAGAACTATCTCCATCACAGCTTGTCGTATTCCTCGTCGGATACGGGCTCACACCACTCGTTGTTGCAATCCTTACCGGGGACCTCTATGGCGATGTGACTGAACCAACTGTCCTTCTTCGCACCATGCCAATGCTTCACATTGGCGGGTATCATCACGACACTACCTTCGTGCAGACTCTCGGCGACCTTACCCTCCTCCTGATACCAGCCTTCACCGGCCGTACAGATCAGGAGTTGACCGCCACCTTCCGATGCATGGTGGATGTGCCAATTGTTACGGCATCCCGGTTCGAACGTGACATTGGCAGCGAAAAGACCGCTTTTTGGATCGGTCAGTGGATTCAGAAAGGAATCGCCGATGAAATATTGTGCGAATGCGGTATTCGCTACCCCTGTGCCGAACATGTTGTTCTTCTCGAACAGTTCTTTGCTCTCATATCTCATGATGAAGACCTCTTACGATGGATCATCGATAGCTTGTGGTGCAATCGTTGTATCCACGAACGAAGCCAGCATACGGGCATGATTTAAGATTTATTCACACACCCACCCACAGCCCATATCCTTCCCGATCTATAGCGCATACGGGATGATGGATTTCATCGATGTCTCGTAATATTTTGAAAGTATAGACATTTGTCTAATCAAATAGGTTTATCTACTATCACAATATTGTTCAAATCCCGTTGATTGTATGAAGTTGATTTTCGTCAGCGGTGGAGTGATTTCCGGTCTCGGAAAAGGTATAACGGCATCGTCTATCGGACGTTTGCTGAAGGCACGCGGTCTCAACGTATCGATGATAAAGATCGATCCGTATCTCAACATAGATGCGGGTACGATGAATCCCTATGAGCACGGTGAGGTCTTCGTGCTCGATGACGGAGGAGAGGTGGATCTCGATCTAGGTAACTACGAGAGGTACCTGGATATCGATCTCACCAGCGATCACAACATCACCACGGGTAAGGTGTACAGATCCGTAATAGACAACGAGAGACATGGTAACTACCTTGGAAAGACCGTACAGATCATTCCGCACATAACGGACGAGATCAAGAGAAGGATCACCTCCATCGCCAGAGAGAGCGGTGCGGATGTGACCATCGTTGAATTGGGAGGTACCGTGGGAGATATGGAATCCATGCCCTTCCTCGAAGCTGCAAGGCAGCTCGGAAGGGACCTCGGAAGGGAGGAGAACGTGATGTTCGTGCACACCACCCTGATACCCATCATGGGTTCCGTCGGAGAGGAGAAGACCAAGCCCACACAACATTCTGTCAAGGAACTGATGGCCATCGGTATCCACCCGGACATCATCATCGGACGCTGTTCGCAACCGATATGCGATGCTGCAAGGGCGAAGATCGCCATGTTCTGTGATGTGGATGAGGATGCTGTGATCTCCACCCCCGACGCACGTTCGATCTATGAGGTACCGTTGAACCTCGAGAGACAGGGTGTCGCAGACCTCATAATCGAAAAGATGAAGCTGACACCGATGACCTGCAAGAGGGATATGGCGAAATGGGAATCGTTCCTGAACAATGTCGTATCCCCTGTGAAGGATGTGACGATCGCCGTCGTCGGTAAGTACACCTCGTTGGCGGATTCGTATCTCTCGCATATGGAAGCATTGACGCATGCGGGTTCCGAGAGGAAATGCAAGGTCAATGTGAAGTTCATCGATTCGGATACGTTGCTCAACGGCAATCCTGCGGGATTGCTGTCGGATGTACATGGGATACTGATCCCGGGCGGATTCGGGAACAGGGGTATCGAAGGTAAGATCGAGGCCGCACGTTACGCACGTGAGAACAAGATCCCGTTCCTGGGAGTGTGTCTCGGTTTCCAGATAGCTACGATCGAATTCGCTAGGAACGTCCTCGGATTGAAGGATGCGAACAGTACCGAGTTCGATAAGGACACACCCGATCCCGTCATCTGTCTGATGCATGAGCAGGAAGGCGTGAGCGACCTCGGAGCCACGATGAGACTCGGCGCCCAGACCGCGATCCTGGAGAAGGGTTCGAAGGTCTACGAATTGTACGGTACCGAGAGGATATCCGAGAGGCACAGGCACAGATACGAGGTCAATAACAGATACATCGACAGGTTCGAATCCGCAGGATGGAGGTTCGTGGGTCGTTCGGAGAACGGTATCACGATGGAGGTCGGTCAGTTGGACGATCATCCGTACTTCATGGCATCACAGTTCCATCCCGAGTTCAAATCACGTCCGATGAGGCCATCGCCATTGCATCTCGGTCTCGTGGATGCAGCTATAGAATACAAGGAATCGGAATGAGACGTGGGGCAGGTAATCCCTGCTCCATCTCATCATCTTAAAATTATACTTTTCACACCGCGACATGCCTTCAGTGTAGGGATGTATGACGGCGGTAATTGACCATCGAGGACCACGATCAGGCGTGCATTATCCTTGATACCCCTATCATCGACGACGGCCTGTCTGATGGATATCCCCGCGTAGAATATCGCATGGGTGATCTCAGCCAATATACCCGGTTCCGATGCATCCTTGGGGATGATCTCGATGACACTGCATCCGATCTCCGGTGCTACCTCGGATAACAGGGCCATGCACCTGAGTTTGGAGAATATCGATAGGAGTCCAGGAGTGGATTCTATCCTTTCCACGGTGGCCCTTACGACACGTCTATCCACGCCTGCGGCACGTCCGAGGGAGGAATCGGATATCTCTATGTCACCGCAATACACCTTGCCTTCGTTCACGGAGAGTCCCTGATTGAGCATGACGGATGCGACACTCTTCTGAGAAGGGAATTTGTCGAATTCGGATAGTGTTATGTCCATTGCCATATGGATTCAGATGTACATATATGTACATTATTGTCCACGACTCATATGGAACATATATGTCCCTACAGAGACAAACACATTGTGCCAGATGTAAAAAACCGGAATGTTGGGCCCCAGGACTAACTTTAAACGTGAAACACCATACGCCAAATCCGTGGTAAATGGTTTAGTTGACCCGGATATTAGAATGAAGTTCGCTGTGTCCTCGGACGCAGAGACTGTGATGAAAGGACTAGATAGCAGACCCGAGGGGCATTATAACGAAGAAGTGACCACATCCCGTATCAAGTTCGGGGACAATGTCGTTACCAATCATAACAAACACGTGGTTCTAAAAAGACTCTATCACGCATTCGTTAACGTCTTTATTATCGCTTTAACAGCAATCGATATCCTTTGGCCGGTATGTGCGATCATAGGCGGCGAGGAGATCGATTACACTTATCTTGTAATATTGACCACTCTCATCTTTGTGAGTGGGGCAATGACCTTCATCCAAGAGACCCGCAGTAGTAATGCTGCCGCTAAACTTGTGAGCATGGTTACTACGATCATCACCCTCCGCCGTGAGGATGTGGAGATCGAGGTCGACTCCGCCGATCTTGTCGTCGGGGACATAATCATTCTTGATGCCGGTGACATGATCCCAGCCGATGTCAGGATCATCAAATCCAATCATTTGAAAGTGGATCAATCCGCACTCACCGGAGAGTCCGGTGGGGTGACGAAGACCGATCAGCCGCTGGTCGATTTCGATAGCATCCTCGGATGCTCCAACATGGCATTCATGGGTTCCAACGTCATCAGCGGTTCCGCGGAGGCCATAGTCGTCGCCGTGGGTGACGATACTATCTTCGGTTCCATGACGGAGAAGATCACCAGGGACAGACCGTCGACCACATACGACAAGGGTTCCAAACAGATTGCCAGGGTACTCGTGAAGCTTATGGTTTACATGGTCCCGCCGGTCATCATAATCATGATCGCGAAGGGCCTGATGAACGGTGACGATCCGGTGGACGTGGTCAAGACCGCGGCATTGTTCGCGGTAACATTGGCGATAGGATTGATGCCCGAGATGTTGGCCACCATAGTATCTACGAACCTAGCGAAAGGTTCCATCGATATGTCGAAGAAGAAGGTCATCGTCAAGGACGTCACATCCATCCAGAACCTCGGTGCCATGGATGTCCTGTGCTCGGATAAGACCGGTACCCTCACCGAGAACAGGATCTCGGTGAAGGATTGTAACGACATACACGGTAACAGCAGCCACATGGTGGAGGTGTTCACCGCTCTGAACAGCAGGAACCTGAAATCATCCACCAACCAGATCGACTGGGCCATAGATGAGTATGCGGAGGAATACGGATTCACCGAGGAATTGGAGCAGTATCCGTATGTATCCGACGTACCGTTCGATTTCTTCAGGAGAAGGGCGACCGTCGTCGTGAAGCAGGATGAGGATATCAACATCGTCATCACCAAGGGTGCGACACCCGAGATACTGTCGATCTCCACAGCTTATCTGGATGAGAACAGGAACATCCAGGTCCTCGACGACAAGATGAAGAACGACATCATGGGACTCGTCGAATGGTACAGTGAGAAGGGTATGCGTGTCCTAGGGGTCGCATACAAGTACGTACCCCACGGCAAGGAGGTCACGGTGGAGGATGAGTGCGATCTCATCTTCACCGGTTTCGTGGTGTTCACTGACCCTGTCAAATCCACGGCGAAGAATGCGATAACGGACCTCAGGAACTACGGTATCACGACCAAGGTCCTCACCGGTGACAACGAATTCGTCACGCGCTACATCGCGGATCAGATCGATATCTCCACTGAGAGGATGGTCGTCGGACCGCAGATCGACGCTATGACGGACGAGGAACTCAGGAAAGCCGTCGAGGAGACGGACGTCTTCGTAAGATTGACACCCGATAACAAATCACGTATCGTGACCGCATTGCGCGAGAACGGTCACACGGTGGGATTGATCGGTGACGGTATCAACGATATCATCGCGATGAAGAACGCCGATGTGAGCATATCCGTGGATACCGGAACGGATATCGCCAAGGATACGGCGAGCATGATCCTCCTGGAGAAGGACCTCGGCATCCTGAAGGATGGGGTCATCGAAGGAAGGAAGGTCTACGTCAACACGATCAAGTACGTCAAGATGATCGGTTCGATCAACTTCGGATACATGTTCTCGTTGATCCTCGCATCGTTGTTGTTCAACTTCACACCGATGGGTGCGATGATGATCCTGATCTTCAACCTGATCAACGATTTCGCATGTCTCGTGATCCCATGGGACAAGGTGGAGGATGAGTTCGTCAGGGAACCACGCAAGTGGGATGCGATCAATCTGAAGAATGTGATGTTCAGATACGGACCCATGTGTCCGATCACCGATGTGATGTCGTGGCTGTTCTTCACCTTCGTCGTATGCGCGGGCATAACGGTCGTAGGTGTGGAGGGATTCACGGGTAACATGGGTGAGGCCATAATACAGAGGGTGGATCTATCGGGTACCTCTTACGAGATAATGTTCCAATCCTTATGGTGCATCGAACAGTATTGGATGCAGGTATGGTCCATACACATCGTGCGTACCAACAAGTTACCGTTCTTCCAGGCATGGTCATCCAAGATCCTCGTCATAACGACGATCATAGCACTTGCGGTCGGTACCATACTTCCGTTCACGGGACCCCTGTGGGAGCTCATCGCGGGCGGCGTCGGTATCGAGATACCCCTGTGGTCGCTGCTTTGGATGCCGTTCATCGCATGCGTGTATTTCTTCGGATCGCACCTGATCAAGAAACGCATGTTGAGGACGCACGGATACTTCGCATGTTGAAACAATGAAGGGTCCTCGGACCCTTCTCTTATGTATTTTAGCGGGACAATGGATGATTTCGACCATCCTATCTGAATAAATTTTTAATATCTTCCATGAATGAGTGATAGTAGGTGAATATTCTTGCCCACGACCTCCGAACTCAGGAACATGATCAAGGAAATGGATCAGCAGATAATCGAGTCCATCGCTACACGTTTGGAGATCGCCGATGAATTGGCAAAGGCAAAGAAGCTGTCCGGTCAGAGCTATTGGGACGAGAGGAAGGAGAAGGAAGTCGTCCAAAGATACCATGAACTCTGTCAGGAGGTCAGTCTTTCCGAGGGAGAGGCCAGACAGATCGCCGATGTCATCCTCAAGATCTCGAAGGAGAGACAGCACCATTATTTCGAGTGATCGATCCCGTCGATCTCTCACAGGTCTTCGACCTGTATCCTACCATTTTCTATTGTTTGTCAGAGTTTTCTGTCGATATCCGCATATCGGTAGATTTTTGAACCTTACTTCTGCAACCGATTGATAACTAGTTTCTAATTTTTCGATCTGGCTAT
>R20__coassemble_89_pt1 | contig 69946 bp, 71 predicted proteins | sample R20__metabat2_low_PE_015 | metagenome-assembled genome bin R20
CAGCTGGGGAATGTATCCGGACGAGAGTCAAGCGGATCAATTATCGAACATAGTAAACTTCTGGATATTATTTAAATATGAAAATGTGATTGGCATCGCCATCGCAAGGGTTACCGAGCTTGGCCAAAGGTGCTAGATTCAGGGTCTAGTCCTTAGTGGTTCGTGGGTTCAAATCCCATCCCTTGCACCATAAATCTTCTGAAATGATTGGTATAGATGCATGTGTCAGCGGACACATCCGAAAAATGAAAAAAAGGGTAGGTTGGACCCTACCCATAGGTTTCAGTATGATACGCCCTGCCAGATCATGGCATCTGCGACCTTCTCGAATCCGGCGATGTTGGCTCCTGCTACGAGGTTGCCTTCCATTCCGTATTTCTTCGCAGCCTCCGATGCCTGCTTGTAGATGCTGATCATGATGTTGTGGAGCTTCTCATCGACCTCTTCGAACGTCCATCCCATCCTGATGCTGTTCTGGGACATCTCGAGAGCGGATGTAGCTACACCACCTGCGTTGGCGGCCTTTGCGGGACCGAAGAGCACACCGGCCTTCTGGAACACAGCGATCGCACCGGGTGTGCTGGGCATGTTGGCACCCTCTGCGACTGCGATGACACCGTTCTTCACGAGGATGTTAGCTGATTCCTCATCGAGCTCGTTCTGTGTGGCACAGGGAAGAGCGATGTCGCACGGGATCGTCCAGATGCCGTTGCAGCCCTCTGTGTACTTAGCGGTCTTGGAGTAGTTGACGTATGTCTTGATCCTGTCCCTCTTGACCTCTTTGATCTCCTTCATGATCTTGTAGTCGATTCCCGCTTCATCGTAGATGTATCCGTTGGAATCGGAGATGGCGACGACCTTCGCACCGAGCTGTGTCGCTTTCTGTGTAGCGTATGTGGCAACATTACCTGATCCGGAGATGACGACAGTCTTACCCTCGAATGACTTTCCTGCATCCTTGAGCATCTCATCGGTGAAGTAGCAGAGTCCGTATCCTGTGGCTTCCGTCCTTGCGAGTGAACCGCCGCAGGGGATGGCCTTACCGGTGAGCACTCCTGTGTACTCGTTCTGGAGCCTCTTGTACTGTCCGAAGAGGTAACCGATCTCCCTTCCGCCGACTCCGATATCTCCTGCGGGGACATCCGTGTCGGGTCCGATGTGCTTGGAGAGCTCCGTCATGAATGACTGACAGAATTTCATGACCTCGTTGTCCGATTTACCCTTGGGGTCGAAATCGGATCCTCCCTTTCCTCCCCCGATGGGGAGTGTGGTCAAACTGTTCTTGAAGATCTGCTCGAAACCGAGGAATTTGAGGATCGAGAGGTTGACGGACGGGTGGAGTCTGAGTCCTCCCTTGTACGGACCTATGGCCGAGTTGAACTGAACACGGTAACCGCGGTTGACCTGGATCTTGCCGTTGTCATCCACCCATGGGACACGGAACATAATGATCCTCTCGGGTTCGACGAGTCTCTCGATGACCCCGTTCGCCTGGATCTCGGGCCTTGCCTCTACTACAGGTTCCAATGATTCAAGGACCTCTTCCACTGCCTGAAGGAATTCGGGCTCGTGTGCGTTACGCTTCTTGAGACCTTCGAACACCTCTTTGAGATAGCTGTTCTTTATTGCCATTTGATCACCATTGTTTATGGATGATTTTTCAAGAATCTATTGGGTATTTGAATATAATCCCATTTCATTATAAATCGGATATCGATTTTTGATGGGAAATGAATATATAGATAGATAATAAAGGAAATGATAGACAAATGTCTAATTATGTAAAAAGGTTAAGGGGATGGTGGCAAGGCCACCATCATTCATCCTTGGTCTCGTCCTTCACGTACACATCATAGATCTCGTACGGACAGTCGATGCCTTCCTGGACGAGTTCGGTGTAGATCGATTCGTTGAGATCGCCGGTCACTCTGATGTTGTCCCTGAAGTCCTTGATGTACACAGCGAGACGGAACGTCATGTACGAATAATCGAACGAATCCAATCTCGTGGACGGTTTGAATCTGCTGTCATCGGTTACGACATCCTTGTTGTTGTACGCATGCTTGAGGATGATCTCCTTCGTCTTCTCCACAGGCGCATCATAATCGACATCGAAGTAGAGGTAGATCCTGTAGATATCTGTGCGTCCGGTGATGTTGACGATGGCGGATGTGGATACTGCGCTGTTCGGCAATATGTAGTGCTCGCGGTTGGCCCAATTCTTGAACTCACAGTTCAGGAGACCGATACGTTTGACCTCGAAGATGTTCTTCTCCGCACCTATCTGCACCATATCGCCCACCTTGAACGGACGTGTGACCAATATGGAGACACCTCCGAAGAATTCGGTGAGGACGCCCTGTGCACCCAATGATATGGCGATACCGACGATACCGGCACCTGTCAATATGGCCATCAGATTCATTCCGAGGACGGACAGGAATGCGGATACCGAACATACCGCGATGATGACCTTACCGATCATGCGGAACAGCGGGATGAGCGTGGTATCCACCCCGGTAAGTTTTCCGTTCCTCTCGGATCTGTGGAACAACGTGGAGATGAGGTTCTTGTAGATGCTCCAGGCGAAGATCGTGATCAGTACCACGAATATGAGGTTCGTGATATCCTCCACGATGCTTATGAGGGCATCATGCGCACCCATCACGACCAATGATTTGCGTACCCCTATCACGAGTATGACGAGGACCAACATCCTTCCTGTGGTCTTCGTGATATCCTCACGGTCATCGTCATCGTTCCTGAACACACGTGCCCATATCTCCCTTAGTACGAAATACGCCAATCCCGCGATCGCACACCAGATGACGAACGTTATCGCCGCCGATATGAGGGGGGTGTTGAACGGTGCGGGCAACGGATCGAAGATACCGAATATCTTGTTGAACTCCCCGCTGTCGGAATACTCCGGCTGTATGGTGAGGTCGATGGATATCGTGGTCTCCTCGGCGACATTAGTCGAGAAGTTGAAGATGTTCACATTCACCTTGATTGTATAATCGCCGTGTTCGCTGAACTTGCTCGTCTCCACGGTTATGGTACATTTGGAGGCCTCACCCTTCGGTATGAGGAACTCGGACGTATCGATGCTGCATGTGTAACCGCTACCCGACCCCGTCTTTATGGAGGTGGAGACATAGTCCGTGCTGTTGTTCGTCATCATGATGCTTATGGTGGTGGAACCGCCCGCGGCGACACTGACGCTGTCGTCGAATGTGGATAGTGTGACACCATTGACCGTCGTGGCCGAGGATGCATCCGATGTCTCTGTGATCATCGGACAGATGAGCAGTGTGGCGACGATCGCCAACAATACGATGTTCTTACTCTTCATGTGATGTGACCCCCATTATGTTCGAGATGGTCATGTGTCCCGGTATGTGTATGCCGTTCTCGTAGAATTTCTTCAAAACAGTTTCACGGATCGTTCCCATATCATCGAACGAGTCCCCATAGGCTTTGAAATAGCAAGCAAGGGTGAGGACCATGGCACCATGGTCGTTGGTATCCGATACGACGACGACGGGTCCGTGTATATCTCCCTGGGCCTTGAGCACGTTGGGATTCTCCTCTGCCGATTCCCTGATCAGTCTCTTGGCGAGTTCGATGTCACAGGATATCGGTACCCTGACGTTCAGTGTGTTACGATAATTCCTGTTCACCCAACTGATGTTGGTGATGGCCTTGGATGTGAGCATGCTGTTGGGTAGTGAGATGGTATCGTTGGAGTATCCCGTGTAGAAGGTCGTCTTCATTATACCGACTTTCTTGACCGTGAGTGCATCCCCGCCCTCCACTCTGATGATATCGTCCTTCACGAACGGACGTGTCGTGAGCACCACCAATCCGGAGAAGAACTCGTTGATGACGGGTTTGGCACCGAGCGACACTCCCAATGTGGCCACACCTGCCCCTGCGATCATACCCGCAAGGTTCACACCGAGTTTGGATAGTATGTATGTCACCACCACCAATGTGATGATGATCTTACCCAACAGGTGCGTCAGAGGTATCAAGGATGTATTGACCTCCGTGTTGTATCTCTCCGCTCTTCTGAGGAAGTATGCGACGACCACCTTGTAGATGTCCCATGCGATTATCGCACCCGTGAAGATGTACACGAAGCTCATGACCATCTCGATCGTCGCCAATAGTTTGTAGTCGACGGCCATGACACGTGCCAGATTGGTCACACCCGTGGCGATGACCATTATAAAGATGCCCGATCTCAGTAACCAACTGTCGATCTTCGTCTCTCCGCTCTCGAATCTCCTTCCGATCGTCCTCAATACGAACGAACCGACGATGGAGGCCACGGTGGCCAACACGATCCATCCGATCGCAGTGAACAATACGCACCATATCTCGCCGTCTATCGGCTCGGGTAGTGCGAACAATCCCATGAACGTCTTGTAGTATCCGTTGCTCGAGATACTGCTGACCGTTGTCACGGTGAATCCCAATTCGGTACTGCTCGGTGCGGTCTCGCCTTTGATGACATCGATCTTCAAGGTGATACCATAATCTCCATCCCTGCAGAAGCTCTTGGGCGTCAGGGTGCCGTTGACGATCACCGTCTTTCCGGCATCGACGACGATATTGCCGTCGACACCTACCTTGATCGGACTATCATCATCCTGTGTGATGTTCACCATCACGGGGACATCGTTCCCGTTATGGATGTTGATGGTGAAATCAGTGCTTTCTAGGACACTTATCTTGATGTTGTCCGCGAACGTCATCACCGTTACGTTGTCGCATTCGGCACTCGCGGCCTCGTATGCGGATGATGTCGGTATGGACAGCATGATCATTACCATGACCACTGTCAGAGCGACGGTCGGTCTCCATTTCATGACCATTCATACAATTACTATATAAAAAGGACGATGCAAAAGAATTCAAATATATTAATAATTAATTTATTCATATGGTCGGACATGTGCGACCTCGGATCGATCTTGATAGGTGTCGTGTTCGTTGCTTTATTATCCTCATCATACCAGGATCTCGTACGTCGCGAGGTCAGCGACATCCATTGGTGGGTCATCGGGATATCGGGTGTGATATCCGTGGCTATGGACTTCCAAGGGACCTACGGGATCACGGTGACCATCGGTTCCGTGCTGATAATATTCGATATACTGTGTCCGCTGGAGATCCCTCGGCGGATGGAGTATGTACTTGACACAATCATCGTCTGTCTCTTCTTGATCCCGGTGATGATATCACCGAACGGTGAGTATGTGTTTGAGACTCTGAGCATCATCATACCGACGATCGTGTTCTATGTGATGTACCTCATGGGGATACTGAAAGGAGGGGCGGATGCGAAGTGTCTGATCACACTTTCGATATTGTTCCACGGTGACGTATCCTCATATGCGATCATGGGCACATCGGCATCGCCCCTCCCGTTCTCGCTGGTGCTGTTGTTCTATGCAGCGTTACTGACGATGCTATATGCCCTATCCATAATGATCCGGAATGTCATAGAGGGGAACGGTATCGGGTTCCACCCATGGTATAGGATGGGATTGGACGATGCTAGGACATCATACGTATGGTCGAAACAGGACGTGATCGATGGTAGTATAGCGATCTTGAAAGGTGTGGCGGATGAAGGCGTCTATGACAGATTGGATTCGATGGGTGCCAAGGACGTATTGGTCACGCCGATGATACCGTTCATAATCCCGATCACGATATCATTCGCATTCATCATCCTCGCAGGGGATCCGTTATCCCTTCTGCTCAGTTCCTTATATTGAGGTATGCACCGCAACAGGCACACCTGTTGCCGTCCAATCCTTCCAGGTCCACCATGTAACCCATCCTTCTGATGACCTCGGTGCCGCATTCGGGGCATATCGTATCGTTACCGCCTTCGACCATCACGTTGCCGAGATACACGAACTTGAGACCGGCGGCCATGGCTATCTCCTTAGCAACGGTCATCGTCTCGACAGGGGTCCACGGGACATCATCCATGCCGTTATCCGGATGGAATCTCGTGAAATGTACGGGAACGTTAGGAGATAGTTCATTCACAACCCATTCAGAGAAATCCGTGAGCTCCTCTACGGAATCGTTGTAACCGGGTATCAGCAGATAGGTGATTTCGAGGTGTACCCCGGATCTATGTACGGATTTGGTCGTCCTGAGCACATCCTCCAATCTCGCATGGCAGATGTTCTTGTAGAAATCCTCTCTGAACGCCTTGATGTCGATGTTCATCGCATCAGCGATCTTGCAGAGGTCCTTCAATGGCTCCTCGTTGATGAAACCGTTCGTCACGAGCACCAATCTCAGATTCGGATCGCATCTCATGACATCCTCTATGTACTCGAGCCAGATCATCGGCTCGTTGTATGTGAATGCTATCGAATCCATACCTTCCGACCTGCACATATCCACCAATGCCTGCGGGGACACGTATGTTGTACGTTTCTTCCCGGTCTCCCTCTGGGAGATGGAATAGTTCTGACAGTGCTTGCAGGTCATGCTGCAACCTATCCCTCCTACCGAGAAGATCTTGCTCTTCGGATAGTAGTGATTGAGGGGTTTCTTCTCTATCGGATCGACACAGAGTGACGATACCCTCCCGTAACTGTAGGCTTCAAGGAAATCCTCGTTCCCGCGTCTCGTACCGCATAATCCGTAACTCCCCACGGCAATCCTGCAGTTGTGGGGACAGAGGTGACAGATGTATCCGTCATCCGTGCGTTCGTAGTATCTCGCTTCGATCTTCACAGGACTAGTAGCGCCCATAGTCAAGCCTCACACGCGTATCGTCTTCCAGGAGATATGCCCCATCATCATCGGTTATGTGCCCTATTATGGAGAAGAACACACCCGTCTTCTGAATCGTCTCCAATTCGCTCTTCGGGAACGTGAACATCAATTCGTATTCCCCGCCCCATCCGAGCATGAGGTCCTTCTTGGATATCCTCAATCTCTCACTGATCTCATCCACATCTTGATCTGCGGGGAGGAACTCGTATACGATCTCCATGCCCACATGACTCTGCTCGCATATCGTGTTCGCAGCGGTGGCGAGACCGTCGGACAGATCGATACATGAGGTGACCTTACCGCATTTGGATAATTCCATTCCCTCATACACCAACGGTATGGGGGTCATGAGCTTGAATATCGCATCCTCCGCCTCGAGGTCGTTCTCTATCGCCTTGAATCCTGCGGCCGCACCTCCCAACCCACCGGTTATCGCGACCACATCGCCTATGTTCGCACCGTTGCGCATCATAGGTTTGCGACCATCCATGGTACCGAGTGCGGTACAGGATATTACACCGTAACCGGGTTTCGTATCCCCTCCGATTATGGTGGTACCGACGAACTCGGCGCATTGATCCATACCGCTCATGATGTCATACAGCTCGCTCTCATCCATATCGTCGGGCATGGCCAAGGATGCGAGTATCCCTATGGGTCTGGCACCCATCGCCGCAAGGTCACTGAAGTTGACGGCGGCAGCGGTCCATCCGAACTTCTCGTATGACATGCCCTTGGGCATATGTCTCTCGAACGTGACGATATCCGAACAAGCGACCACATTCCCATCCATCGGTATGATGGCCGCATCATCCGATGTACCCATTATCTTGGGGGATGGTCTGATGACTCCCTTTATGTTCTCGATGAGACGGCGTTCGCCGACTTCTTTCAGTGATGACATCATCTGAAGAGAACCTGTCAAAAGATATTAAGGATTCTCGTTGCGGCCATACACCGTTCGCGGTCCCTAATCAAAGTATATTACTGAAATACGACATTATGGCATCATATGGAGCACAGGATACGGATCCGGAAGGGTCCGTCAACGAAGATCGAGAGTAGATCACTTCACGTGTTGGGTATCGTCCTTCTGTTCACATCACTCCTGATGATACCCGCACTGGCGGTGGCCGTATGGCAGGACGAATCCACATTACCGTTCCTGATCCCGGTCATACCGTGCATCGTGATATCCACCGCCCTGATGCTCCTGTTCAAGAATCCCAAGGTCATGCGCCCGGTCGACGGTATCGTCATGATAATGACCCTTTGGGCGGGATTGTTCGTGGTCGGTATGTTCCCGTATCTGATCTACGGCATACCATTGGTGGATGCGATATTCGAGGCCGTCAGCGGATTCACCACAGCGGGTGCGACCATCATGACCGATGTCGCCTCACTACCGCAGAGCCTGCAGCTATGGAGGGCACTGACCCAGTGGGTCGGAGGTATCATCATCGTCACGATGTTCATGTTCATCATGCCGATGGTCGTCTCCGGCGGTCGCAGCCTGTTGCAGAACGAGATGTCCGGATCGGGTTCCGGGAATCTGTATCTGAAGATGGAGAATGCGGCCAAGCAATACGTATCTGTGTATGTCATATTGACAGCACTCTTCTTCGTGATCCTCATGCTCCTCGGCCTTTCCTGGTTGGAAGCGAGCACCATATCGCTCTGTGTCATATGTACCGGCGGATTCATGATAACCAACGACAGCTTCGCATCATACGGTGTGATCGTCAAGATCGCCGTACTGATCTTCATGATGATCAGTGCTACGAATTTCTATCTCCAATACAAGATATTCATCAAACGTGAGTTCGGTGCCATCCGTAAGAACGAGGAATTCCATTTCATGATCACGTTCTTCCTTACCGTGAGCTGTTTGGTGCTAATTGCTATGTTCATGAGCGGACATGGTATGGACAACATCCTCGAATCGATAGTGGATGTGCTGTTCTCCGTCGTGTCCATAGGTACGACGACGGGATTCACCACCGTGGATTACACCACGGCATGGCCGTTCATCGGTATGTCGTTGCTATTGGTGGTCATGTTCATCGGAGGTTCCACGGGTTCCACAGCCGGAGGTATCAAGATATCCAGGGCATTGATCGTCATCAAATCGATGGTGAACGAGATCAAGCAGACCATCCATCCCAATGCGGTATACAGCGTGAGATTCGACGGAAGGGGTGTGGACGAGAGCGTCGTCCGCAGTGCCACGGTCGTATCGATAATGTTCATAATCACCATCTTCGTGGGAACGATGGTCATGGATATGGAGATGGATATGGACGAGGCGTTGTTTGCGTCATGTGCATTGGTATCCGGTACCGGTCCGGGTATGGGAGCGTTGTTCGGTAATTATTACGGATTGTCATGGGGCATGAAGCTGTTCTCCTGTGCACTCATGATCCTGGGACGTGTGGAGATCGTCACCATATTGGTGGTATTCACCAAAGGATTCTGGAAGGAACTCTTGGGTATCAGCAATCTACTCGAGTTCAGGGAAAGGGTCGTCGGAGCACCTCGCGCCATCGCATCGCACATCTCCAATAGGAAGGATGATGTCATATCCGATACCGCAGAACCCGACCCAGATGACGGAACCGTCCCGAAGGAATGATTCCGATAACGTTTTTCAAAAATAGTTACCCTTTTTAACGCGTACGCATTATATACTTTCTACTGAATAGAGCGTGGTGGTCCTATGATAGTGGATATTAAGTACGGAAAGGATGAGGTCCAGAAGGCCGAGATACCGGATGAGAATCTAGTCGGCATCTTCTACCCGAAGGATGTGACATGCGGTTCGCCGGATGATGTGATAAACGGATCCATCGACAACCCCATCGGATACGATTCTTTGGATGAGTTCCTCAACGGCGGGGAGGACATCGTGTTCATCGTCAACGATGGTACGAGACCTACCCCCACGGCGAAGGTCCTCGATGCACTCTCGAAGAGGATGGATCTCAGGAAAGCCAGGTACATCATAGCCACAGGTAACCACAGGGACATGACGCCCGAAGAGTACAACTTCGTCTTCGGAAAGCATTACGAGGAGTTGAAGGACAGGATCATCTGTCACAATGCGAAGGAATCGGAATGTGTCTATCTCGGTAACTCCAAGAACGGTACGCCGATGGAGGTCAACAGGATAGCCGTGGATTCCGATCGTCTGGTCATAATCACAAGCGTGGAACCGCACTATTTCGCAGGATACACGGGCGGAAGGAAATCATTCCTTCCCGGAGTGGCTTCGTTCAGGACCATCGAAGCCAATCACATGTTGGCCATGAGACCCGAGGCACAGGCATTGGCCTTGGAAGGCAACCCCGTACACGAGGACATGATGGATGCCCTCGAACAGATCAAGGGGAAGAAGATCTTCTCGATACAGATCGTCATGGACAGGCATCAGAACATCTACAGATGTGCTTCGGGCGATCTCAACGAGGCGTTCAAGACGGCGGTGGGATGGGCAGAGGATGTGTTTTGCGTCCCGATCCCGGAGAAGGCCGATCTTGTGATCTCGGTAGCCCCGTACCCCATGGATGTCGACCTCTATCAATCGCAGAAGGCGTTGGATAACGGCAAATGGGCATTGAAGGAAGGCGGGAAGATCGTCATGGTCTCCAAATGCAGGGAAGGGATCGGTCACGAGACGTTCCTTCAGCAGTTATCATCCTCGAAGGACCCGAAGATCGTCCTCGAGAACCTGAATAAGGAATACAAATTAGGATATCACAAAGCCGCCAAGATGGCGGAGATCGCGACATGGGCAGAGATCTGGGCCGTTACGGGACTGGACAAGAAGCTCATAAGCGACGCGAACATGAGACCCTTCGATACCGTAGAGGATGCTGTTAAGGAGGCATTGAAGGAGAACAAGGACGCAAGGATAATCATCCTCATGGATGGAAGCGTCACAATACCTATGGTGAGATAAATGACATTTGAAACGGATAGATTGGAACTGGTCAGGAATGCTGTCAATGTATGTACGATGTGCGGATTCTGTAAGAGCGTATGTCCGTCGTTCAAGGCCATAGGTTGGGACTCTGCACTGTCCAGAGGACGTATCGTATTGACGTACGGATTGTTGATCGGCGAGATCGAGCCCGATGACTCCGTCGTGGAGAACATGTACACATGTACCACATGTGCAGACTGTGTCCGCAGATGTCCTTCGAAGGTCAAGATCGTTGATATCATAGAACTGTGCAGGGCCGATCTGGTGAAGAACGGTCACATGTTACCTAAGCACAAGGTGATGTGCGATAACATCCTGAAGTATAACAACCCGTATGGGGAGGAGAAATCGGTCGTGGAGACTCTGGGCAGGGCCCCCAAGAAAGCTGATATCGGTTACTTCGCAGGCTGTACGGCCACATACAGGTCGAAGAAGACATCACAGGCGACACTCTCCATCTTGGATAAACTCGGTGTCGATTATACGACGGTAGATGAGATATGCTGCGGTTCGGTCATGCAGAGGGTCGGTTGGGACATCGAGGATGTCAAGAGATACATGCAGAAGAACGTCGATGCCATCAAGGCAATGGGCGTCAAGACATTGGTCCTCTCGTGTGCGGGATGTTACAGGATGTTCAAGGAGGAGTATCCCAAATTCGTCGATGTTCCCTTCGAGGTGAAGCACATGACGGAGTTCCTCGCGGAACAGGATCTCAAGCTCAAACCCATGAGCGGTGTCGTGACATATCACGATCCCTGTCACTTGGGAAGGCACGCAGGCGTCTATGATGCTCCGAGGAAGGTCATCTCCATGATACCCGGTATCGAGTTCAAGGAGATGGAGTTCAACAGGTCCACGAGCCACTGTTGCGGTGGCGGAGGAGGAGTGCGTTCAGCATATCCCGAGGAATCCAAGGATATCGCATCCACGAGGGTGGATGAGGCCTTGGAGATCGGTGCCAAGACCATCCTCACGGCATGTCCGTTCTGCGTCAGCAATCTGATATTCGGTTCGGAGGACAAGGATGTCAAGGTCATCGATCTCATGGAGATCGTAGACGAGCTGTTATGACGAAGGTCATGGGCATCCTGAACATGACCCCCGACTCATTCTCGGATGGCGGGGCACATAAGGAGGATGCATTGGAGTTCGCCCTTGGGATGGCGGATGCCGGAGCCGATATCATTGATATCGGCGGAGAATCCACCAGACCGGGAGCTATGCCCGTCCCAGCGGACGAGGAGATCAGGAGAATCGTCCCGATCATCAGGGAGTTATCATCTATCTCGGATGTCACCATCTCGGTGGACACGATGAAGACGGAGGTCGCATCCAAGGCATTGGATGCGGGTGCGGACATCATCAATGATGTGTATGGATTACGTGCGGAAGGTATGATGGAACTCATAGCATCTGCAGGTGTCCCGGCGATCATAATGCACATGTCGGGTATGCCGTCCACCATGCAGAACGATCCGTTGGATGTGGATTCCGACCAATGTATCATAGATTTCCTCAGGGAGAGGAAGGAATGTGCGTTGGACCACGGGATCAAGGACATCATCATGGATCCCGGCATAGGATTCGGTAAGACTCCCGAATTGAACATGCACATAATCGATAATTCGTCGGAATATTCCCTCGGATGTCCCGTATTGATAGGCGCATCCAGGAAGAGATTCCTCTCGAATTATTATCCGAACATGGATGCGGATGAGGCCACCGTGAAGATATCGATGCGTGCCATAAGATCCGGTGCGGACATGGTGAGGGTACATAACGTACCAGCCATCGTAGCGGCCCTGTCAAAGGAATAATTTCATCAGTATACCTACGATGAACAGTGCACCCAACGACCCTGCGATCATGGCGTAGAATCTGAGGTCCTTGTTCCTGTCCTCCTTCTCCTGCGCATTGAAGAGTTCCTTACAATAGTCGTCACAGAACTCCTCTCCGTATTTTATCGGGTCTCCGCAGTATCTGCAGTGATCGTGATCGGGAAGTTGCATAATCCAATGAACGGTTGTTTGATATTTAGGCATATCCGGCCATATTCCGAGATATGGCCGGTATGTGTCAGTAGGTGTACGATTTTCCCGCTTCCATCATCGCTACGATGTTGTCTATCGGGGTATCCCTCGGGACCTCGCATCCGCCGGAGAGGATGAATCTTCCGTCCTTACCGGCCTTCTCGATGCATCTGAGCGATTCCTCCCTGATCAGTTCGGGAGTACCGTTCCAGAGGACATCTATCGGATGTACGTTACCCATGAGCGCTATGCGATCGCCTACGATCTCCCTAGCCTTCGCGAGATCTATCGCATGGTCCGCGGACAGTACATCTATGCCCGTCTCCGGTACCGCTTCCATGATCGGTATGGTGTCACCGCACACATGGAGCACCACAGGCAGGTGGAGATCCGCCTTCCATTTGGCGACAACCTCCTTGGTGTACGGGAGCACGAACTCCTTGAACGTGTCTATGTTGATGACCGTCCCGGATGCCGTCGGATCGGGCACCCATATGTAGTCACCACCGTCGCTTCCAACCCTCATGATCCCATCGACGAGCTTCGCGGCCTTCTTGATCACCTTGTGTGCCAATTCGGGCTCGATCATGGTATCCATGAGCAACGTCTCCACATCCCTCAGGAATCCTGCGGTCGTGATTATCCCCCAGCTCCATCCGCTTGTCAACGCACCCGTATCGTTCACCTTCCTGTATTCGTCGATCTTGTCGACGATACCTTTCCTCATCATCACGGATTCCTTCGGATCGTACGGATCGTAGAGTTCCTTGCTATCGATGTCCTCCGCTCCCCTGAAATAGGGACTCATGACATTCCCGTAGTTATCATCCGGTTGGGACACCTCCATCCCAAGGTCCATGAACATGGACGGGGTCTCCAGCATACCGAATTCGAAATCGGATCCCGTCATCTTGTTGAACTCATTCGTTATCTTGGCCGAGAGTTTGGCGTCATATCTGACATCCTTCCACACATATCCCATCGCTTTCGATACCGCGATGCATGCGACATCATGCACAGGGACCCTGTCCGGAAGTTCACCCTTCACTATGGCATCAAGCCTCTCTCTGTTCGTCATTCCTGCCATTTCTATCCCTCGAGAATGATATCTCTTCGCAGACTATTTCTTATTTTCACAGAACCCAGATAATATACATTTATATTCTTAATTCCTAATATGTTAGAATACAATATGTGATACGATGATCCGCGTCGGATTCGAAGATGCTGACAGGTACGACCGCATGAGACGGTTCGAATGGATGGACATCGAAATGATACAATCCGTTCGCTGTCTGGTCGTCGGTGCAGGGGCTTTGGGAAACGAGGTCATCAAGGACATGGTCCTGGCCGGATTCAAGAGGATCACGGTCGTGGATATGGATGAGATCGTCCTTTCCAATCTCAGCAGATGTCTGTTCTTCAGGGAATCCGATGTGAGGGTCACCGGAAAGGCGGAGATCGTAGCGAGGAGAGGTATGGAATTGGATCCATCCTGTAGGATAGTGCCAGTGCATTCGGGGATAGAGGATGTGGTCGATTGGGATTACGATCTCATCCTCGGATGCGTGGATAACATCGAGGCAAGGATGCACATCAATGCGTACGCATGCTATCACAGGATACCGTTCATCGACGGGGCCATAGACGGATTCCTCGGGAAGGTACAGGTCATACTTCCAGGTGGGCCATGTCTCGAATGTACGCTGAACCGTACGCATGTGAACATCATGGAGATGAGGTTCACGTGTACAGGCAACGGTAAGGCATTCGTCCCGAAGAGTGCTTCGGACATCACCACCGCATCCATCATCGCCGCGATGCAGGTGAGGGAGGCGTTGAAGCTAATATCCGGGATGCAGGGATCATGCATCCATGACATATTGTATTACGACGGGATGAGCGGGGACACGGTGATCTGTACGATACCCATCTCCGCATCATGTCCCAATCACGGGTGTGTAGATGAGTCTTGTAATAACAGTGAGGAATATGGCGAACGGATCCACGATAAGGATGGAAGTCGAGTATGACGATAGGGTCGGCGAGATAATAAGCAGTGCCGCGGAGTATTGGAAGAAGGATGCGGGTGCATTCGTACTGAAGAGGGGAAGAGCATTGCTCACATCTACAATGACCATACGTGACGCAGGCATAGTCACGGACGACATATTGGAGATGATCCCCGATCCCGAAGGTGGAGCATGAGCTATCCCAAGGAGATCGTCCTACGGAGATTGATCAACGAGTTGGAGGAATGCTCTGATTTCATGGATGGGAATATCGATATAGATCCGGAGAGGACCGAGCTACCGTTGACGATAGGGATGAAGATAACCGATACGCTGGCATATGCCACCAGGGACAAGATAGTGTACGAACATGAGTTCAACATAACCATAACCAAGGATTACGGTCAACGTAAACCGGAGGTCACTTGGGTGTCCGAGATATTCCATCCGAACATAATGAGTCCGAAGGATGGCGGTCTGGTGTGTCTGAAGATGTTGGATCAGTGGACCTATGGGACCAGGTTATCATCATTTCTAAATGGGATAATCACATTGTTGAGTGAGCCCAATGTAGCGAGTCCGTTCGGTACCGACTCCTGCAAGGAGGCAGCCGAGTTCTTCGCTTCCAAAGGTAAGGCGAGGATAAGCGTGAGCATGAGGTGAGGTCATGAGGATCGTTTCATCGAAGGACGGATGTGTGGTGTACAGGAAGAGGATGGTAAGGTCTGCGAAGGTGTTCATCCCGGAGCATGTGCTGTCCGAGATGACCGATCATGCACAGGCAGGTCTTGACAATGATTCAGAGGTCATCGGATTGATCACAGGTGACGTCTACGAGGATGAGGGCGGGAGATACGCAATCGTCCATAGGATATCCACCTCGGTCCTTCTGGCAGATGGGACACATGCGGAGTTCGATAAGAGGTTCCTGGACGAGATGTTCTCCTCATTGACATTCAACGGTAATGAATGTGTGGTCGGTTGGTATCATTCGCATCTCGATCTCGGATGTTACATGTCACCGACGGATATCAAGACCCAGGATGGGATATTCTCCGGAGAATTCGGATTCGCCGTCGTCATCGATCCTGTAAGGCGTGAGATGAAGATCTTCGATACCACAATCGGGAATCCGTCGACCATCGATATGGTGATAATGGAAGCCGATTAGACCCATATCGCATGTCTCTTGCGCATGGCATCCTCGTCCATACCCTTCTTCTCCATTATGGATGGGACGAGACTGTCGAAGAAGATGCTGACGCTATCCTCGAAGATGGTACCGAGCGGAGCATACTTCGGATCGTTGGTACCGTTATGATTGACGATGATGGCGATATTGGAAGCATGTGCGAGTTTGTTCATGGTGTTACTTGTGACACATGCGACCTTGCATCCGATACGTCTAGCGATGTTGGCGGTCTGTACCGCCGACATGGTCTCTCCCGTGTTGGAGATGAGTATCGTGAGATCATCCTTACCGATGATAGGTGTCGTCATGTCACCGATGAAATGTACGTCGAGCCCTATCTGTACCAACCGTACGGCGAACAACTGCCCGACCAACCCGGACCTTCCCGCACCATAGATGAATACCGTCTTTGCCTTCACGATCTCATCGACGAGTTCGTTCTGTGATCTGACATCTATGGATGATACGGTGCTTTTGATCTGATCGAGGATGTATTCCAGGGATTCGTTGTCCATCTCATTCCTCTGCGACGGCTTCCTCTTTCTTCTTCATCCTGAGGGCCTTGGCGACCTTCTTGCTGAGGAACCTCTCGTGTATGATCCTCATGTACATCGCATCATGTTCCAGGAGTGGTGATGATGAGATGATCGTCATATCGGGCCTCATGTCGATGAGGCATTCTGCCAATGTCTCGAACTTGAGGTCACCCTTCTTTATGGGTGTGAGTCTGAGCTCGTTACCATCGGAGTGTTCCGCACCTGCAAAGAGCGTGTGCAGGTGACCGTTGCAATAGGGTTCCACCTGTTCGATGACGTATTGGAAGTCCTCTACCTCAAGGAGCGAACCGTTGGTACGCGAGTGATAGTGTGGCCAATTGATGACAGGTACCAAGCCCTTGAACTCGTGGCAGATGTCGAGGACATCCTCCAACGAACCGAAGACCTCCTGCTGTCCGGTGATCTCTATACCGAGCTTCGGTCTGAGACCTTCCTCCTCCCACCAGCCCATGAGCGCATCCACGTTATCATAGATGTTCGCTTTGGATTCCTCTTCATCGACCTTGTCGCTGTAGAGTCCGAGGTTGGTCACCACGACATCCCCTCCCAAGGCATTCTCGATGAGCGCCGCATGTCTTATGCTGTTGAGACAGTCATCCGTGAGCGGTGATTCGGAAGAGAGTTCGATATAATTCGGTGTGTGGAGCGATACTCCGACATCCAATCTCTTCGCGAGATCCCCGATCTCGTACAACTCGCCGAAATTCGTTGCGAATGCCGATGCCATCTGCACGAGCACATCATCTTCCTCGACGGGCGTGTTCATGTCGGTGATGGATTCATCGTCACGCAGTATCTCGATGACGAAACGATTCTCGAGGTCCTTCGCAGGGATCCCGACATCCTCCTCGTCCGGATAGATATCGACGGTCCCGGACCTGACCATCTGGATCTCGAGAGCCGTGAGACTGAGATTGTGTACATCCTCGATCCCGTCCCTAAGTGTGCGTCCTTTACAAGAAAGTGGTATTCCAGCTGGTCCGAATCTAATCATCTGCGATACACCGTAAGAGGGCTTATTGCTTACCTGTATAAATCCATGTCGAGAAAGGTGTGCGGTCGTTGCATATCATCATATTGCACATCCGACATGTGCCAGATCATCATCGGATGTTAAGAAGCTTCGATAATGGGTGCGACGATCGCATCCATGCAGACCGGTTCCCCCTATACTATATAGAAAAGAAGGCGGAGCAACCTTTATTAATAACATCTTCATTGAGCGGTTACCCAATGTCGGGAGAGTCAGTAAAATGAAGCCACAGAGTTTCAACAAGACAGACCCTTCTCTCATTGCTTTGATCGACGATCTTAAGGCAAAAGAGAGGGAGAACGGGGCTGCTATCTGGCGAGACATTGCTAAGAGGCTCGAGAAACCCAGGAGGAACTGGGCCGAGACCAATCTTAGCAAACTTGACAGATATGCCGAGGACGGACAGACGATCATCATCGCCGGTAAGGTCCTTGCGGCAGGCAGCATCAGCAAGAAGATCACAGTTGCAGCATATGCTTTCTCAGCAGCAGCGAAGGAAGCCATCGTAGCAGCAGGCGGAAAGGCCATCACCATTTCTGAATTGGTGGCCGAGAACCCCAAGGGCTCTAACGTCAGGATCATGAGGTGATTTGGATGGTTACAGTCATTGACGGAAGGAACGCAGTGCTCGGAAGGCTTGGAAGCGTCATCGCACAGAGGATCATGGACGGCGAGGAGATCGTCGTCGTGAACTCGGAGGCGATCGTCGTCACAGGTGAGAGGGACATGGTCTTTGCGGATTACAAGGCGAGAGTCGACCGCGGAGACACTACAAAGAGGAAAGGTCCGTTCTACCCCCGTAGGGCAGACCTGCTCTTCAAGAGGAGCGTCCGTGGAATGATCCCCTGGACTTCAACGTCCGGTAGGGAGGCATACAGGAGACTCCACGTGTTCGTCGGAACACCCAAGCAGTTCGAAGACGTCGACAAGGAGAAGGTGGACGTCGCGATGAAGAAAGTCACAGGCAAATACACAACCCTTGGAGCAATCTCGAAGTTCCTTGGTTCAAAGGTTAGGTGATTCCAATGGATTGCGTCAACACAAGCGGAAAAAGGAAAACAGCAGTTGCAAGGGCGGTCGTGAAAGAAGGTACCGGTAAGGTCACCATCAACAAGGTTCCGATCGCATTGTACACACCCGAGCTTGCAAGGCTCAAGATCCAGGAACCCCTCGGACTCGCAGGAGACAAATCGGCAAAGGTCGACATCTCCGTCACAGTCCAGGGCGGAGGAGTCATGGGCCAGGCAACGGCTGTAAGGACAGCCATCGCAAGGGGTATGTGCGAATTCTTCAAGGACGATGAGCTCGAGGAAACATACAGGGCATACGACAGGTCCCTCATCATCAACGATGACAGGAGGAAACTGCCAAAGAACCCCATGGGTCCCGGAGCACGTGCAAAGAAGCAGAAGTCATACAGGTGATTTGATAGCATGATCATTCCCGTAAGGTGTTTCACATGCGGAAAGGTCGTTGGATCGGCCTATCCTGAATATGTAAGACGTGTTGGAATGGGAGAGGATCCCCAGAAGGTCCTCGACGACCTCGGTCTCGAGAGATACTGTTGCCGTAGGATGATCATCTCACACGCTAACCTCATCGAAGAGATCTCGACTCTCGGATGAGCTTGCATTTCATCTAAACTCAAACCTCTTACCAAACCTTTTACAATAATCGGGCCCGTGGGGTAGCTTGGTATCCTTCTTGCTTGGGGTGTAAGTAACTCCAGTTCAAATCTGGACGGGCCCACTCAGTTATCATCCATTTGTGTATGCGATAGTTTCTTTCCTTATAGAGTTCCCACAGTTCATCTGATCTAGGTGGCGGGATTTGGTCTTCGGGACTTTTTGCATTCTTATACAATTTGTCCATGGGATTTTTTGTAGTTTTATACACCAAATATTAGGGACTTTTTGCAGATATGCACTAATAGTCCAAGAACGATGCTATGTTGTGATCGAACGGAAGATCTATCAGACTCTCCTGGAATGGAAGAATCGGGAGCACAAATGCCTCGTAGTGACAGGTCAGAGACAGGTAGGGAAGACGTTCATCATCGAAACCTTCGCCAAGGCCGAGTATGAACATTATATCTACATGAACTTCGACGAGTCCCCCGAAATGAAGGATCTCTTCGAAGGGGATACGACGGCCACAGAGATGATCAAGAAGCTGACGTTGAGATTCGGTGCCGATTCAATAGTGGATGGTTCCACTCTTCTGTTCCTTGACGAGATACTGGAATGTGAACGTGCGTACAGCTCTCTGAAGCAATTCTCCATCTACGGGAAGATAGATGTCATCGCAGCCAGCTCGTCCATGGAAGTAAATACACCCCGGAATGAAAGAGACGAGGGAGAACAGGAGCCATTGGTCCCGTTGGGTTATCAGGAGACGTTGGTCATGCACCCGGTCGATTTCGAGGAATTCCTATGGGCGATGAAGATCCCGAAAGATTCCATCGACGAGATCCGTTCGTGCGTACGTGATAGGAAGCCGATAGAGAAGGTCCTGTTCGATAGGATCACGAAGCTGTTCAGGGAATACGCGATAGTCGGAGGTATGCCGGAGGCCGTTGAGGCGTACGTCTCAACGAACGACTTCCGTCCGGCGTTCGCGGTTCTGAAGAATATCGATGCTACATGCGAACGCGACATCGACCGCTACGACAAAGGGAACAGAACAGCGGAATGCCTCGAGAGCATTCCCTACCAGTTGGCGGAATCCAATAAGAAATTCATGTATTCCCGCATAAAGGGAGGAAAGTCCCGCAGATCATCCGATCGCTACATGGAGAATCTGCTATGGATCAAGAATGCCGGATACGGAGTGTTCTGTTACGGCTTGAAGCAGCCCGCACTACCTCTCAAGAAATATGTGATCCGCGACTCGTTCAAGGTGTATATGTCGGACACCGGAATGCTCCTGAATTCGTACGGGGACAAGGCGAGGATGGCCGTCTATCAGGGCGATAGTTCTTACAACATGGGTGCGGTGGCTGAGAATATCGTCGTATCCGAGATGTCCAAGGGTGGTCTCGAACCGATGTACTATCGCAAGGACAAGGGAGACGGTCGTATGGAATTGGATTTCGTTTTGGAATTCTGGGACGGTGTCGCCGTGATCGAGGTCAAATCGGGTAAGGATAGGTCCGCACCCTCCCTCAAGAAGGTCAAGACCCTATTCGATGTGGCCCGGAGGATCATGCTGGAGGACGGGAACATCCGCGTGGATGAGGACGGTATCGAGCATTATCCCATGTTCGCATGTGCGTTCATGAGGGAGATGGATCGGCCATCGGAAGGCCCAAGGTTCAGCTGAAGGTCACTTCGATCCCTGTTCGAGGATCTGTTTGTAACCGATGGGCATGACCTTCAGGAATCTTGTGACGTTGTGCTCCCAATCGTCGAGGAGTTCCTTGGCCTTTTTGCTCCCTGTATACTTGAGATGCTTCTCCAGTATGCACTTGAGCTCGTTGATGTCCTCGGGGGATTCGACGAGTGACAGTTCTACCATATCCATGTTACAGTGGCGGTCGAAATCACCGGAATCGTTGAGCACATAGGCGATACCTGCGGACATACCTGCGGCGAAGTTCCTTCCCACGCTGCCGATGATGACCGTACGTCCACCCGTCATGTACTCGCAACAGTGGTCCCCTGCACCCTCGGCGACAGCGATCGCTCCGCTGTTCCTGACACAGAACCTCTCTCCGACGGCACCCGCGATGTAGAGTTCACCGGATGTCGCACCATATAACGCGGTGTTACCTGCGATGACGTTCTCCATGGGGTCGCGTTCCTTATGGGATATCGCGATACGACCTCCGGACAATCCCTTGCCGACGAAATCGTTCGCCTGTCCCGTGAGATTGAACGATACACCCTTGCAAAGGAATGCACCGAAACTCTGTCCTGCCGTCCCCGTGAATGTGACATTGACGGTATCATCTTCCAATTCGATACCATTCTTGATCAATGCTCCCGAGAGCATCGTACCAACGGATCTGTCGACATTGATGAGACTGTATGTGAGATTGACCTTCCTTCCCGATTGTACCGAATGCATGGCATCGGCGATGATCCTCTTGTCGAGGACATCCTTCACGATATCACTCTGACCCTCCGTACAGGACTGTGTCCCTTTCACGGTGGTCAGTATCCTGGAGAGATCCATCCTATCGCACTTCAGGCCCTCTGCGGGTCTGCGTACCAATCTGTCGGAACGTCCCACAGCCTCGGAGATCGTCCTGAGGCCGAGCGATGCGAGATTCTTCCTGACATCCTCTGCTACCATGCGGAGGTAGTTGCGTATATCGTCCGCACATCCTCTGAATTTGGCCCTGTTCTCGGGGTTCTGAGTGGCTATACCTGCGGGACATGTGTTGGTCTGGCACTTACGGCACATTATGCATCCGATGGATACCATCAACGATGTCGCGAAACCGTATTCCTCTGCACCGAGGAGTGCCGCGATGACGATATCCCTACCTGTCTTGAGCTGTCCGTCCACCTGGAGTCTGACCTTCTTCCTGAGATCGTTCAGGGTCAATGTCTGCTGTACCTCGGCTAGACCGAGCTCCCAAGGCATACCTGCGTATCTCATCGAGGATATGGGACTTGCACCCGTACCTCCATCCGCACCGGATATGAGGATGACGTCCGCGCCTGCCTTCACGACACCTGCGGCAACGGTACCCACACCTGCTTCCGCAACGAGCTTGACGCTTATCCTTGCGTTGGGATTGATACATTTGAGATCGTAGATCAGTTGTTTGAGATCCTCGATCGAGTAGATATCGTGGTGCGGCGGCGGGGAGATGAGCGTGATGCCCGGGATGCAGTGTCTCGTTGCGGCGATGACTGCATCCACCTTGTGGGCGAGCAACTGTCCTCCCTCTCCCGGTTTGGCACCCTGTGCGACCTTGATCTGTATCTCCTCTGCATTGACGAGATACTCGGCCGTCACACCGAACCTTCCCGAAGCGATCTGTTTGACCTTCGATGATAGATTCTTACCATCGATGGGCTTGAACCTGCGTGGGTCCTCCCCTCCTTCTCCGGTGTTGCTCTGAGCATCGATGGAATTCATGGCCTCGGCGATGGTCTCATGCGCCTCCTTGCTGATGGCACCGAACGAGATACCTTCGGCGACGAAGCGCTTCATTATGCTCTCCGCCGATTCCACCTCGTTGAGTGGGATCGCTTTGGACGGCTTGAAATCCATGATGTTGCGTATGAATAGGTGATCGGAATCGACCGCATCCGCGAATCTGCCGTACGCACCCATATCGTTGTTGGATGCTGCCTCACGTAACGATTTCACGGTGGACGGCATCCATGAGTGCCTCTCCCCACCTTTGCGATATGCATAGAATCCCTGGTCGGGGAGTGCACCACCCTTTGCTATGGCATCCTCGTGCGTGGCGATGGCTTCCTTCTCGATATCTCCGATCGTCAATCCTTCCACGTTGGAGACGGTGCCTCCAAGATACTTGTTGCACACATCCGAGGATATACCCAGTGCCTCGAAGAGCATGCATCCTCTGTACGAACGCAGGGTGGCGATACCCATCTTCGACATTATCTTCAATATTCCTTTCTCGATGGCGGATATGTAATTACGTTCCGCGGTATCGACATCTATCCTCATGTCCTGGTTGTCCGTAACGGTCTTCTCGATTATGGCGTAGGCCATGTAGGGATTGATGACATTCGCTCCGTATCCGAACAGGAGGGCGAAATGCATGACCTCCCTCGGTTCTCCGGATTCGACGATTATGTCGGTCTGTAATCTCAATTTCTCATTGACGAGGTGCTGATGCACCGCAGATACCGCAAGTATCGAAGGGATCGGTATGTGTTCCGCATCGGAACATCTGTCCGATAATACGATGTACGATCCACCTGCCTTCACAGCATCATCCGCCATGTCGCATATGCGCTCCAACGCCCTCTCCAATCCCTCCTCCTTGGTGAACACCATGGGTATGGAGATGGTCTTGAACCCTCTGTACTTGAGATTCATCAGGAGATCCAATTCCCTGTTCGTGATCACAGGATGTTTCACCTTCACGATCTTACAGTTAGCAGGCGAAGGCATCAACATGTTGTGATGGATCGAACCTATGTATCCCGTCAACGACATCACCAACTCCTCTCTGATAGGATCTATCGGAGGGTTGGTGACCTGTGCGAAGGATTGACGGAAGTAATTGAACAATCTCTGACGGGATTCGGACATTATCGGTAACGCAGTATCATATCCCGTGGAACCGACGGGTTCCTTGGATTGGAGCATCATCGGCATCATCACCTTGTTGATGTCCTCCTGTGTGTAACCGAACTCGGAGAGTCTGGTGTCAAGGTCATCCACCTTACGTCCGACCACCCTTCCGGATGATACCTCATCGATGTTCAGACGGTTCCTGTCCAACCAATCCCTGTACGGGTATGCGGAAGAGAGCGAGGATTTGATCTCCGAATCGCGGAGGATCCTTCCCTCCGTGGTATCGATCATGATCATCTTACCGGGTTTCAGACGTCCCGTCTCCATGACCTCGGATTCCGGGAATTGGATGACACCCGTCTCCGATGCCAGGATGAACATCCCGTCATCCGTTATCGTATATCTCGCGGGACGGAGACCGTTCCTGTCGAGCATACCTCCCGCATATCTTCCATCCGTGAACAGTATGGCCGCGGGACCGTCCCACGGTTCCATGAGGATGGAGTTGTATTCGTAATACGCTTTGAGCGAATCCGGGATGGGGTTCTTGTTGTTCCATGATTCCGGTATGAGCATGGAAAGGGCATTGGGCATGCTCTTGCCTGCCATCGTCAGGAACTCGAACACGTTATCCAAAGATGCGCTGTCGCTCATCCCCGGTTGTATGACGGGGAACAGTTCGGGCAGATCCGGGAGGAGATCCGTATCGAGTACGCTCTCCCTCGCACCCATCCAGGACCTGTTGGCCCTGATGGTGTTGATCTCACCGTTGTGACAGAGCATCCTGAACGGCTGTGCCAACTTCCACATGGGGAACGTGTTGGTACTGAATCTCGAATGTACCATCGCTATGGCACTCTCGAACTTCGGATCCGAGAGATCCAGGTAATACTCGCTGATCTGTTTCGGTGTGAGCATACCCTTGTACGTGATGGTACGTGTGGAAAGACTGCATATGTAGAAGTCATCCTTGTTTTTCAGATCGGATGATGCGACCCTGTTGGTCGCTCTGAGCCTTATGGAATAGAGTTTGCGCTCAAGGGTCTCCTGGCTGTCGTAACTTGTGAGGAACAGTTGTGCTATGAACGGTTCGTTCCTCTCAGCCATCGGCCCCTGTGCCGTATGGTCCACAGGCATATCCCTGCAGAGTATGACGTAGACGCCATACCTCTCGCATTCCTCCTTTATGATGGAGAGGCAGGCGTCACGTTCGTTTTTCTTCTTCGGAAGGAAGATGTTCCCGACACCGTATCTTCCGACCTCGGGAACATGGATCCCTAGCGACACGAAGAATGAGTGCGGTATCTGTACCGTTATACCGGTACCGTCACCCGTCTTCCCGTCGGCATTCTCGGCACCACGGTGTTCCATGTTGTCGAGGATCCTGAGTCCGTATTCGACGATGCGATGGCTCTTGGTGCCGTCGATGTTCAACGCAAGTCCGACACCGCAAGAGTCCCTCTCATTCATCGGGTCGTAGAGACCCATCTTCCCCGGTTGCATCGGATTACCTTCAGCTTATGAACAGGAGTTCCCTGTACTTCGGCATCGGCCACATCTGATCGTCTATGATCATCTCGAGGGTATCGAGTTCGGCCCTCATCTTCTCCATGATCGGTATGACCTTGTCGTGGAATCCGACGGCCTGTTCGCGGCTCTCGATCTTCATGAGCTTGTCGCATTCCTTGTCGATCTTGCCACAGTACTCGTACACGTCGCAGACCTTCTTGGAGATCTCTGCGATCTGTGCCGATTCGTACTTGGTGTATGCCTCGTAGTCATCACCGTAGATCTGTTTGGCCTTCCAGATGATGTCCATGAGGTCCGCCTTGTAGCTGACCGCGACGGGGAGGAGGTGGTTGAGCGCCATGTCCCTGAGGGTCCTGGCCTCGATCTCGACCTTCTTGCTGTACATCTCCCAGTAGACCTCGTTCCTTGCCTTGAGCTCGACCTCGGTGAGGACCTTGGTCTCCTTGAAGACCTCGACGGATCCCTTGGATGTGAACGCATCGAACGTCACGGGTGCGGATGATTCGCAGTCGAGACCGCGTTTCTTCGCCTCCTTCTTCCATTCGTCGGAGTATCCGTTTCCGTCGAAGCAGATCTTCTGGCATGCCCTGTATGTCTCACGTGTCTCGTTGAGCACCGCGGACATGACATCCTCTCCCTTCTCGATTCTCTTGTCGACAGCTGCCTTGAACTTGAAGAGCTGGTTCGCGACGATCGTGTTCAGTACCGCGATGGGTGCGGAACAGTTCGCCGATGAACCCACCGCCCTGAATTCGAACCTGTTACCGGTGAATGCGAAGGGCGATGTCCTGTTCCTGTCCGTGTTGTCCACGAGGAGCTCCGGGATCTGGGGGATACCGAGACTGTAGATCTTCTTCCCTTTGATCTTGACCATGTCCTTGCTGTTGAGCAGTTCCGTGAATGCCTCGCTGACCGTCTTCCCAAGGAACGATGATATGATCGCGGGAGGTGCCTCGTTCGCACCGAGCCTGTGGGCGTTGGTCGCTGTCATGATCGATGCCTTGAGCAGTGCGTTGTTATCATACACAGCCTTCAGGATGTTCGACATGAACACGAGGAACCTGAGGTTCTCCTCGGTCGTCTTTCCGGGTGACAGCAGTCCGATACCGCTGACGGTACCCAGGGACCAGTTGCAGTGCTTACCGGAACCGTTCACACCATCGTAGGGCTTCTCGTGGAGGAGCACCTCGAATCCGTGCTTCTCTGCGACATCCTTCATCAGGGACATCAACAGGAGGTTGTGGTCCACTGCGAGGTTCGCCTCCTCGTACACGGGGGCGATCTCGAACTGGTTCGGTGCGACCTCGTTGTGCCTCGTCTTGACCGGGATACCGAGCTTGTATGCCTCGAACTCGAGTTCCTTCATGAACTCGAACACCCTCGATGGGATGGCTCCGAAGTAGTGGTCGTCCAGTTGTTGGTTCTTGGAGCTGTTGTGACCCTGGAGCGTACGTCCCGTCATCACGAGGTCCTGACGCATGGAGAACAGTTCCCTGTCCACGAGGAAGTACTCCTGTTCCCATCCGAGGTAGGACTGCACCATCTCGTCCCCGAGACCGAAGTAACCGAGTACGTCCTTCGTAGCCTTGGAGACCGCTGATATGGATTTGAGCAGAGGTGTCTTGTAATCCAATGCCTCACCCGTGTATGAGATGAAGACGGTGGGGATACAGAGACAGTCATCGAGTATGAATGCCGGCGAGGAGGGATCCCATGCGGTGTAACCCCTTGCCTCGAACGTGTTCCTCAATCCACCGCTGGGGAATGAGGACGCGTCGGGTTCCTGCTGACAGAGCAGCTTCCCGCTGAACACCTCCAACGATCCGTCGTGACCGTAGGGTTCCGCGAACGAATCGTGCTTCTCGGCCGTTCCGCCGGTCAAAGGTTGGAACCAGTGGGTGTAGTGTGTGGCACCCATCTCCATGGCCCACTGTTTCATACCCGCTGCTACATATTCGGCGACGGATTTGTCGAGTGTGACGCCCTGTTCTATCGATTCGTAGACCATCCTTCTCGTATCCGATGAGAGGTATTTCCTCATCGCAGATCTGTTGAATACCTTGCAACCGAAATAGTCCGATGTCGCTTTGGACGGAGGTTCGGCAACCACAGGTTCTTTTCTGCACGCACTTTCGACTGCATCAAGTCTGCCGTTTGTCATGATTCGTTCGTATATGCGTACAGGATATAAAGATTTCTCATTTAACGATTGTATGTTTACATTTTTCCAATTGAATTAGACATTTGTCTAATCATTTGATTCAAAGTTAGATGTTGACCAATGTCATATCGAGAGTTGTTAGACTTAACCGAACGATTGTTCGGAACGGTACCTTCAGAATGCCATCGGAGGGATACGATGCATACGAATTATGAATTAGTAATAAGACTTATAATTCCGAAGACCGATGGCAACAGCATGGAAGGGGTATCTCGTATCAGCGTATCTCTGGACCCTGAACTGTTGGAACTTTTCGATGCACACATATCCGATAGAGGATACGTCAGCCGTAGCGAGGCCATACGCGATCTCATAAGGGACAATCTCTCGGAGAACGAATGGAAGGATGACGGTCAGTTCATGGTCGGTTCCATAATAGTGATATTCGACTCCACCACCACGGGGATAATGGATAAGCTGATGAACATCCAACATGGGTTGGGGGATACCGTCCTGTCATCATCCTATATCTCATTGGAGGGCGGGAGATTCATGGGTTCCTTCTTCATCAAAGGTAAGCTCAGCGATCTCAAGAGGATCTCCAGCGAGTTCACGACCATAAAGGGCGTCCTCAGGGGCAAGCTGACGATGGTCTCTCCAACAAATGGGCACATGCATCACATCGGATGATCAATTGTCACATATGTGCACGAATCTTCCGTCACGGCCTTCCATTATCTCGGATCTCACACCGTAGACATCCCAGATGCTCTGTTCGGTGATGACCTCATCCGGTGTACCGTATGCGTACATCCTGTTGTCCTTGAGCATCAGTATCCTGTCGGAATACTTCATCGCGAGACTGAGATGATGCATCGCCATCAGGATGCCCGTACCGTTCTCCCTGGCGACATCCCTGACCGCTTTCAGAGCATCCAACTGATTCTTCAGATCCAAGGCACTCGTGGGCTCATCCAATACAAGATACTTGGGTTCCTGCGCCAAGGCACGTGCTATGGTGACCTTCTGCATCTGACCGCCGGAGAGGTCGTTGGTGTACATATCGGCAAGATCGAGGACCCCCATGGTCTCCATGGCATCATGCGCCTTCTGGAGATCGTTATCAGAGTAGGACCAACTGATGTGCGGTGCCCTACCGATCAATACGGCATCGAACACCTTCATGAAATCCATCGTCTGATATCTCTGGGGGACGTACCCTATGGTCCTCGAGAATTTCTTGGGATCGGAATCCGAGATCGTCTCGCCGTTGGCCGTTATGTTACCCGAGATGGGCCTCATGACGTTACACACGGTCTTGATGAGCGTCGATTTCCCCGAACCGTTGGGTCCGAGCACCGTGACTATCTCCCCCTCATCCACATCGAAGGTGATGTCATCGAGTATCATCTTCCTACCATATCCCTGACATAGCGAATCTATCCTCAGACTCACATCCTCACCTCCTTCTTCTTCGTCGTCACCAACCAGATGAAGAACAATCCGCCCAGGATGTACATGATGATCCCCACGGGCAATTCCTCGGGCTTGATGATTATGCGCGACACTATATCGGATATCAACAGGATGATCCCGCCGAACAATGCCGATGCGGGTATGAGATACCTGTTGTCGTTACCGATGACCATCCTGCATACGTGAGGTGCGATCAATCCTACGAAACCGATGACACCAGTGAATGCGATGCATATGGATGTTATCAGTGTACATAGGATCAACGAGTTCTTCCTCAACTTGTCGACATCCACACCCAGACTCTCCGCTACATCATCACCCGCTGCAAGAACGTTGATCCTCACCGCATACGATTCCAGGATGATGGCGACTATCAACACTATGGGGAAGATGAATGCGATGACGCCCCACGAGGCGTTCCACATACCTCCCATCAACCACAACGTGATCTCCCTGAGGGCATCATCGTCCGAGATGTACTTCATGAACGATATGCCTGCTTGGAACAGGTAACTGATGATCACTCCCGAGAGGATTATGGTGGAACGCGAGATGTTCCTCTTCCTCGAGAGAAGTAATATGAACCATATGCTACCGAGTCCCGCTATGAATGCGAGACCGACGGTACATACGGTCTCCATACTGATCGATATGTTGCCGATATCGATGGATAATGACATCACAGATGCCATGACCGTGCTTCCCAACACTATGGCTATGGATGCACCGAAGGATGCCGCGGATGACACTCCCAACGTGAACGGGCTTACCAGTGGGTTGCGAAGGATGTTCTGCATCACGGCACCCGATATGGCGAGGCTCAGACCACAGAGTATGCATAACAATGTCCTGGGAAATCTCTCGCTCATGACGATCGTGGTGTACCAGGAGTATTCCGGACCCGGGATGGACGGTATGATGCTGTGACCGATGGATCTGATCACATCCAGGAAGCCGATGTCCACCGCACCTATACCGAGGGACAATATGCAGGAGATGAAGAGAGTTATCGATAATCCGATGATGAACGCCCTCTTCTTCCTCGTAGAGGCCTCGTACAGTTCTTTGGTGGACATCTGCATGATATCATGCTCCGTATGACTTCATACAGGGACTGATGCTCTCCTTGAATCCGAACCTCTCGTTGTATTCGGTCATGAGATCATCCGCCGATACGCTGGGTGCGTGTCCCAACAACGCCTCGACGATGCATGCGAGACCTGCGACATCCCTCGGACCTGCCAATGCATTGGTGTTGATCACGTACACCTTACCGTTCTTGACAGCGTTCAATTCGGTATAGTCGAACGGACTGCCGGATGCGATGAAATCGTTATACGCATCATCGAGTGTCCTACCGTCGCTGGATCTCATCAATATCAGGTCTATGCCCTTGGCGTGATCGTAATTGTAGATCATCTCGGTGGCGGGTGATGATGTGGACCCGGAACCGGGATCGACACCCATGCCGATCAATGCATTCACGGCACCGAACCTTCCCATAGTGTTGTTCAGTTCGGAGTTCGTGTTGTAGTATTTCTTCAAACTGGTGAAGTAGAACAGGTATGATTGACCGTCCTCTATCGCTTTCGCGGACTCGAGGATCTTGGATTCCGCATTGTTGTACCAATCGAAGAATTCGTTGAGCTTCTCTTTGGCATCGTCACCGAAGAGCTTGGAGAGTTCCTGAGCGTCCCTGCTCATGGTCTCCCCGTAGCATCCCAATCCTACGACCTGTATCCCTTTCGATGTGAACGAGCTGATCTGACTCTCCGAGAGCGGTCTCCCGGGTTGATAGATCACGATATCCGGTGTGGAACTCACCACGAGCTCCGTGGTCGGTTTCTTGTTGCTACCGACATCTGTAACGCCCCCGTACACGGAATTCGCCATGCTTATGGTGGAGTCGTCGGCGGATACGACGAGGTCGCTCACGCCCATGATGTGCATGTATTCGCCTGCGTGCAGATTCAATATGCAGACCCTCTTGATCGGGAGTGTGACCTTGACCTCATTCCCGCTGGTCTCCGTTATGGTGACGGTATCCGTACCATCATTGTGTCCGTTCGTATTGACGGCTATGACGGCAATGCCTGCGACGGCCATTATGAGAACGACGACTATCGCAGCTATCTTAGTATTCATTTGAGCACCTTCTCTATGTTCTTCAGCCAATCGTCGGTGGATAGTGCATATTGGTGCGTGTACGAACCGATGGAGTTGTTCCTCGTCAATCCATCCATCCCATCGGCGATCCCCACACCCCTCCTTACCGAGAATGTGAGGTCCCTATCGTCTCCGAGTACGATCTCGGAGTAGTGGAACTCGTGTCCGCATATGCTCATCCCTTCGAACAGGCCCTTCTTCTTTGAATCGATGATGTTGTATGTCGGTCCGTGGCGACCGCTCATGATCGCATTACAATCGAAGATCCCGGACATCCTGTGCTTGATACAATCCTTCCCTGTGATGGAATCGCACATGGTCATGAGTCCGCCGCATTCTCCGATCACTATCCTTCCTTCCTCTGCCATATTGTGCAGACCTTCGAGGAAGTCCCTGTTCTCGGATATCTCCGCGGTATGGAGTTCCGGGTACCCTCCGCCGATGTAGTACATATCGGCATCCGGCAATCCGTCACCATCCAACGGACTGAACGTCTCGATGGAGATACCTGCGGCTTCCATGCATTCCAGGTTCTCCCTGTAATAGAAACAGTAAGCGTCATCCAGGGGTACGGCGGCCTTCATGGAGAGATCATGTTCGGTGTACAACTGTCCGACATCCTGTGTGTGATCATCCGATCCCTCCACTATGTCCATGAACGCATCCATGTCGAGGTCATCGGTCAATGCTCTGAGATCGTCGATCCTCTCTTTGGAATCCTCATCGACCGTCGTCAGACCGAGGTGTCTCGACGGGAGTTCGAGATTCTCGTGATGTCTCACGGTACCTATCACACGGATGTCGCAATACCTGTCGATGGCAGTTCTCAGTTTATCCTCATGCCTCGGGCCCGATACGTTGTTGAGTATCACGCCCTTGATATCCACGCCTTGATCGAATGACTTGAATCCGTTGATCATCGCCGCAGCGGATCTTCCCAATGACCTCGCATCCAATATCAGCACCACGGGGAACCCGAGTGTCTTGGCCACCTCCGCCGTGGAACCGTCATCGGTCGTGCCCGTCAATCCTTCATACAGTCCTCTCACGCCTTCAACGATGCATAGGTCCGCATCCTTCGATGCGTGCGATACTATGTTCTTGACGATCCTCTTCGAACCCATGAACGTGTCGAGGTTCCTGCTCCTCCTTCCGCATGCCAATGTGTGATACATCGGATCGATGAAATCCGGACCTACCTTGAACGGTTGTACCCTCTTCTGCTTGGAGAGTTCGGACATTATGCCGGTGGTTATCGATGTCTTGCCGACACCGCTCCCGATACCCGCTATGACGACGCCTTTCATATGTCCCTCAGAGGTATCTCCTCACCTTCTCCGCGAAGAGATCGGTGAGACGGGGATCGTCACCTATCGGTGTGAGGTAGCATATCCTGACGCTCTTGCCGTTGTGATCGTATGTTCCGTCATTCACGCCATCCACCAGATGGATCTTCGGCGGGATGTCGTTCTTCAGATGATCGCCGAGCGATATGAACAACGGTAGCACCAGCACCTCATCGACATCCCTCGAGAGCAATTCCTCGAGGACATCCTCTATGGTGGGTTCGTTGAACTCGTTGAATGCGTAGAGCACGTTGTCGTACCCCATATCCGTCAGACGTTTGGCGTTCAGCGTGATTATATCCTTGTTGTAACGGAGCTTGGAACCGTGTCCGATCACGAGTATGCCCGTCCTCTCATGCTTCTTCGCCTCATCGATCTTCTCGCTGAGTATCTTCGCAAGCAAAGGGTCCTCCCCGAAGGGCTCACCGAAGTGCATCATCATCTCGTGTCCGTCGACGGATACCGTCATGTCCTTGCAGTCATCCCTGAGTCCGAGCTTCGGCGGGATGTCCCTGGTCATGTGCAATCCGGATGCGATGAAGAATGGTATTGCAACGACCTCATCCACACCATCTGTCGCCATCTGGACCATGGTCTCCTGTATGAAGGGATGGGATGTCTCGTTGAATCCGATGTAGATGTTCTCGAATCCCATGCCCTCCAGACGTTCCTTCTGCAGTTCCATGATCCTCTTGTTGTATTCGTATCTCGATCCATGTCCTACGATCAATGTGGCTCTCTTCGTCATATTATCACGTTCTGGAAATCGTTTCGTCGGTCAGTTCTCTGATCGTGTCCCCGGTCTCCATGGGGATTATGCGATCCGCTCCCATGACCATGGAATGCGATGATATCTCTCCCAATGACCTCTCGAACCCTTTGCTCAGAAGGTTCGCAAGCTGTCTCGGTTGATCCGTGATCAGGATGTGATCCGGTGACAGTTCAGGATAAGCGTGGGGCATCCCGACGATGATGGTCATATCTGCGTTGAACCGATCCGCGGAATCCTTGGCCTTCTGGCCGATGGACAGTGCATACTCATCCAATCCTCCGATCACGCTATCGATGGTGATGCCGTTCTCCGTGAGCTCGTTCGATATATCGTTACAATAACGTCTGATACGCGGGAGTCCTTTGGTGTTGTCGAGGTTGGCGACGTAGTATGTCTCCCCACCCAACCTTCTCTTGGCGTATTCGACGGCAAGGAAGATATCGGCGAAACGGTACGCCAATTCCTTCTTGGCGATCATGATGACGGCCACCCTCTTACCCTCGGAGAGTGCTGATATTATCTCTCTGCACACGGTCATCTTGGTAGGGCCCCTCGTAGGTGAGAGATACTCCCTGCTCGCCATCCCTGCCTTCTTCTCCATCTCGGTGGCAGCTCTCATGTTGTTGATCTGTCTCGTCGCTTCCTCTGAAGAGATGAGTCCCGCATCGCGTGCGGATTCTATCGCCATGGTGGCACCGGCGGTGTTGTCACCCATGCATCCGTGGCAATCCACTGCGAACACCAGGGAATCCACGCCCGCCTTCCTGATGGATGCTTTCATATCCTCCCCGATGATCATGCTCGCACAGGTACCGATGACGGCTATGGTCTTGGGATGGAATCTGTCGTAGGATTCCTTGATGGTCCTGATCAACTTCTCGGAACCTCCGAACACGAGATCGTTCTCCACCAATCCCGATGTTACGACCCTTATCCCTGCTTCCTCCAGCATCCTGGATGCCATGAAACCGCATCCTGCCGGACCATGTACTATGATGACATCCACATCCAGGTCCCTGAGCGTGTACATCGCGGCGACGATGGGATTCGGACGGGGGTGTATCGTACTCATTGGAATCCCTCTTTGATGAGTCTGAGGACGATCTTCGTACCGTTGGGTATCACGATGCTCCTGTCATCCTTCAGGAGGATCAATCTCACATCGTATCTGTCGATGACCTCTCTGATCTGATCGATATCCAACTTATCGCAGACCCTCCTGTTGGCAGGGTCCAATATCACCGTAAGACCATCCAACGCATCCATCCTCTTCAGGGTGGATAGTGTCGAATCGATCGATATGTGGGATATCCCCGGATTCCTCTCGGTGACGATCCACATGTCATCGTTCTTCGATATCTCTCCCCTTCCGGGAATCCCGCGGAACGAGGTGAGGGCATCGATCATGACATCCTTGGGGATGTGCATCTGCTCGCATATCGTGAGGGCGGCATCGATTGCATGGATGTATTCCAATCCGAGGAATCCATCTCCGAATCTCACGTCATGTTCTCCATCGTAATCTATTGTGAGTTCCAACGGTTCGCCGAGTCTCGGGGTCCCGTTGACCCTGACCATTCCGCCGTATCCTATGACATCCTTCCCGAATTCTCTCCAGAAGTCGCATTCGGATGATTCCACTATGTTGATGTTATCCGTGAGTATGGTGGCCTTGGATGTGGACGCCTTATCCGTGTTCTTGGCTATGCCGTAATCCTCGAGGAGATTCGTTATGACAGCGATATTCGCCTTACCCGAACCACCGAGCGATACCTCGGTGACCATGACATCGTAATCTCCCTTGGGGAGCGTGAGTAAGGATGTCGGTGCGATGCTCATCAATCTCTCGATGTGATGTTCGCCGTTACGGTAGGGCCCCTGTCCGCGTGATGTGTGTAGGAACACCCTCTTGCCCGCCCTATCCAGGATATGGGCCAACATGTAGCATAGCGAGGTCTTCCCTTTGACACCCGTCACCTCGATCCTGAACCTATCGTCATCGATGAACTCGCCGACCGCCTCGTGGAATGTGATCCTCCTCTCGATGTTCACATCATCCCTAAGGAACATGTTCACGGGACAGTGTGACGGTGCTAGGAGTATCGAATAATCACCTGCTGGAGCTTCCTCGGATAGGTGTGCTCCCATCTTGACGACCCTGTCCTTGATCTCCTGTTTCGCGTACCTGTATACATCGACACAGTAGGTGTCGTATCCTCTCTTCAACAGTTCCTCGGCGATGTAGTCGCCTCCGTGTATGATGTCGAACACCAATGCCTTCACAGTCTCATCCCTCCTTCCACATCCTCGGACCTTGACATCATGACCTTTGCCAATCTCCTGTAATCGGATGCCATGTCTGATTCGGGAGAACCTTCCACTACCGTCATGTCATTGCCTTCGCATGTCTGCACGACGGGGTCCCTCCTGAGTCTGAAGATGACCTCGGTACCGATCTCCGCTGCCGCAGCATCGATCAATGAATCCTCATCCTTGACGTTCCTAGAGTTCTGTATCAATCCGGAGAATCTCGCATATCCGCTGTCGGAGAAACCCTTCACGGCCTCTGCGATGTTGTTCGCGGCGTAGAGGGACATCATCTCTCCGGAGGTGACCACGAACACATCCTTCGCATACCCGTTCCTTATGGGCATGGCGAACCCTCCGCACACGACATCACCCAAAACATCGTAGATGATCACATCAGGTCTCAATTCGGTGACGACGTTCTTGGATTCCAGGAATTCGAAGGCTGCGATTATCCCTCTGCCTGCGCAACCCGTACCGGGCCTCGGTCCGCCGCATTCTACGCAGTAGCATCCGCCGTACCCTTCGTGCACCACATCGGATAGTTCAATGTCATCATCGGCCCTCATGGCATCGAGGACTGTGGTCTGTCTCTTCCCGTTCAGCAGGAGTCTCGTGGAATCCGATTTCGGATCGCATCCGATCTGCAACACTCTCAATCCTTCGTCGGTCAGTGCGGCCGTGATGTTGGCAGAGGTGGTCGATTTCCCGATCCCTCCTTTGCCATAGATGGCGATCCGTCTCATGGGACACATGATGGAGGCTATCGATATTAATATTTTGTAAATTCGTAATACTACTTACTCATTAAACATAATTTAGTATTACTGGGGATAGCGTAGAAGGTATGCTGGTCGACATTTACGATAGAACAAGGGGTAGGATGGGACCCAGTCCCAACCTATGTGATCAGACTTCGCCGTTGTAGTACATCATGGCGTTGCAGATGGTGGCCGCGATGTTACTGCCACCTTTCCTTCCTACAGGCACTATGTGCGGGACGCCCGATTGCATGATGATCTCCTTGGACTCCACCACATTCACGAACCCGACGGGAGCACCTATGACCAACGCAGGTCTGAGCTTTCCTTCCTTGATCAGGCGGTCGATCTCGATGAGTGCCGTAGGAGCGTTACCTATGGCGAATATCGTAGGTCCCTCAAGCTCCGAGGCCTTCTCCATGGCTACGGTGGCCCTTGTGCAACCCCTCTCCTTGGCCTTCTCGATGACATCATCGTCGCTTATGAAGCAGAATGCCTTCCCGCCATAGGATTCCAGACGGTTCTTGTTGATCCCGGAGAATGCCATCTTCGTGTCGGTGACTATGTTGCAACCATCACGGATGAGCCTTACCCCGATCTTCTCGGCATCTGGTGAGAATCTGAGGTTATCCGCATAATCGAAGTCCGCTGATGTATGGATGCATCTCTTCACTATGGAGAACTGCGGTTCCGGCCACGTCCTCCCGTTCAATTCTGAAGTGATTATCTCCATACTCTTCTTCTCGATCGCATGGGGTTCGAAGATCTCTGTCATTTCACACACCTATATCCAATATTGGATGTATAATCCAATGATTGAGGATGATATTCATCGTATTTATTGGTATGATCGCAGACATCCATCATACGAATGGGATGGAATGAACAAAAAGCGGAAAAGATCCGCCCTCCCAGAGTATGGGAGGGAAGTTGTTTGTTAGAAAGATTACTTCGCCCTTCTGCCGTTGGCTCTGACCGAAGGCCTGACCTTCTCGGCACCCTTTCCTTTCACGCGCATTCCACGGCCCTTCTGTCCGGCAGAGGTCTTACCGCGGTAGACACGTCCTTTCTGGGTGTTGTAGCAGATCCAGTTGATCTTGGGGTCCGCCTGTATGACGGGGTGTGCGGGGTCGACGAGGATAATCTCGTACCACTCGTACTGTCCATCTGCACCGACCCAGTATGAGTTGAGAACCTCAAGGTTGGGGAATCTCTTCTGAGCCCTCTCCTCAGCGATCCTCTGCATGCTCTTTCCGACAGTGATCTGAAGGATACCCTTTCTCTTGGCTCTCCTTCCTGCTTTGATCTTCCTCTTTCCGAAGGATCCCTTTCTGACCCTTCCCCTTACGAGGACGTAACCCTGTTTGGCCTTGTATCCGACGTTCCTGGCCTTGTCGAGTCTTGTCGGTTTGTCGATACGAACGAAGTTCTCCTCTCTTCTCCATGCGATACGGCGCTCTTTGTTGAGCTCCTTGAGGTATGAGTTCGAGGGGTTCTTCCATGCGTCTGCGATGTAGGAGTACATGCTCTTACCTTTCACAGACTTTACTTCCTGTGTTGTCTCTTCGGACATTTTAATCACCTGTTCGGATTCGCCCGTTAGGGTACATTTCCGTCGCAATCAAACTTGCGCAGAAGGTCGTAGGCATGATGGTATATAAATTGGTAATGTTCGAAAGACGACCGATGGACCATCACATCTGTGATTGGCCCCGAGATTTCTCTTTACGATGTGCTTTCCTGACTATGAAACTACATTGACGGGATGTGAAATGATGTAGAAGTTGGCAGTGAAAGTGTCGTAGAAATGTCGTAGAAATGACGTAGAAATGACGTAGAAGTTTGCACTGTCTGGCACCATCTGGTAGCAGGGGTGGTCCTGTAGTGAAAATGTCGTAGAAATTGGCAGTGAAATGGCAGTGAAATGGCAGTGAAATGGCAGTGAAATGGCAGTGAAAAACGGTCAAATCGGAGGGCCCCAACGTCATTGAAATGGCACAGGAATTCCCAGATCACACAACCCTGTGACATCACGTACTGGAGAAAGACTAGAACAGAGACGGAATCGATCAGAAGAAATCAGACAGCTTGGTGTTCTTGCCTTTGGGTGCAGGAGCCTTCTTCTGAGGCTGTTCCCTCTTGCGGATGGCCTTCCTCTCGAAGGATTGATCGAACAGCGTGGATTGTTGTGAACCCATCATGATGTCCTTCTCGCTCCATCCGAGGACCTCTGTGATCCTGGAAGCGGTCTGAGCGATCCTCTCCGCATAATATCTGTAATCCGGTTTCGCGGTGAACGGCATACCGCTCACATACGGTTCGACCTTCTGCGGTGTGGATTTGGAATCCGTGACTATCCACGACACCTTCATGCCGGGTACGAAGTTATATCCCAATGCGATGAGCTTCTTCGCCGCTTGTACGTTCGCCATCCTGTCGGGATTCTCGTACGCATCCAATCCTTTACAGCCCTTCGAGATGACCAATTTCTCCACGGGGACATCCTCCGCCAACAGATCGCGTATGGTGTTCCTCGTCAGTGTCAAGGCTTCCTCGTTCCTCTCCTCGAGGATGCAATCGAAGAGTTCCATGAGCAGTTCGGACTGCAGATCGAACGAATCCGAACGTCTCACCTCATATCCCCTCACAAGAAGCTCCTTCTCTTCTTTGGGATAGATGATCTTACCGACATACCTCTTCTTCTTACCGTGTGTGAACAACGGTTCGAGGATCTTCTCGAACTCCAAGGTCCCCCCATCCTTGGAGAACCTCTCCGCCATCCTCTTACCGAACGCTACGGTCCCTTCAAGGTTATGCTCGGGGGACTGCATGAAGACCGAATCCGTATCGGAATAGATCACACCGATTCCTTCCGATTCCACCTCGGCGATTATCCCTTTGACGGTCTGTCTTGCGAATGCGGTTATGGACGATCCGATGTTCTTATCTGTGAATCTGTAGAATGAGGATGCGAATACCCCGTAGAATGTGTTCATCAACACCTTCACGGCGGCCTGAAGACCGTCGAGATAGTGATATTCGTCCTTATCGGTGGTGGATTTCATCTTCCTCTTGATGTCATCCCTCTGTTTCATGAGCTCTTCGAGGATCGTAGGTAACAATCCTACACGTTTGTCTTTGGAGAGATAACGGGTGGTCCCGTCAGGACTCACTATCTCACCGTCCGAGGACAATGTGGTGAAACAGATGTTCTTGGCGATGATCAGCGAAGGATACATGGATTTGAAGTCCAACACGCATACCCAATGGTACAGTCCGGGATTCATCGTGTGCACATACCCTCCTTCGATCTGATCCGTCCTTGACATCTTACCCGTCATGGGTACGGCGATCTTGTTACGATCTGCCTTCCTTATCAGTAACGAATCGGCCAACGTGGATGTACCGGATGTGAGGACGTCCTCCACAGGTAACAATGATACGGCCGCGAGATCCAACCCCTTCCTTATCGTACCCACATGGAGTAATATCTTCAACGCCAATTCGGCATCATTGAAACAGTATTCTATCACCTTCTTACTGTTCTTGACCCATTCCTCGTCCATGTGCATCGGATTCACATCGAGTTTGGATTCACCGAACAGTTGCATGGAGACGGCGTTCAGAGTCTCCTGTTTCGGCCTTAGTTCCCTCCTGACGGCCCACCACGCATCGACTATGAGCCTACCTTTGACCTTCCAGAACTTCTCCGAGAACCTCTTCGGTGCTCCGTAGTCCCTTCCCCATCTGATCTTGGATTCGGCCTTGACGATCTTGGCACGTTCCATGATCTTGCTGATGTCGTAGTTGTCGATGTTGTATCCGGTTATGACGTCGGGATCCTCCTTGAGGATGATCTCGCTGAACTTCTCTATGATCTCCGCCTCCGAACCCGTGGCGTAATCGCAGTTACGGATGGTCCCGTTCTCATGGACGCATGAACATATCGTGAGCAGGAAGTCATGCAACACGCTGTTCTCGATATCGAATGATAAGATCTTCAATCCGGGGTCGAAGGAATCGATGTTCTCGAAGGAATCCATCCTGATGACCAGGTCGGTGGCGTAATCCTTCTTCACGACCTCCCCTTTGACACGGATGCACGAATGCATGTCCATGTCGTAGATGAACCTGTCAGGGTAGCTTATATCCGCTGCCAGAAGATGGAATCTTCCCTTCAGTCTGTTCCTGAAGTCTGACATCAACCAAGGATATCTTATGGTGACCTTCAGGACATCAGTCTGTTCCCCTCTGTAGAGTAGTTTATCCTTCTCGGTGGATAGTACGTCCTCATCCTTCAACAGATTCTCCGATAGATCACCCGTCGGGTTGACGATGAAGAGGTAGGTGTGGAAGCCGGGATACAGGATGGTTATGGACTTCTGATCTCTCGTCTTGCCGAAGAGTTCGATGGTCACATCGTCCTCATCCCTGCAGTATGAGGCACTCAGTATCCTGACATCCCACTCACCCATATGCCACCTCATTTGTTGGCGACGATCCTTATGACGTCGCCATCAAGCAATTCGTAGTCCGCTCCCACGGTACGTTTGGTCTTGGCGTTCACTGCACGTATGAACTTCTCTCCGAGGTCGGTATGCACTTTGTAAGCGAGATCCCTGGCGGTGGATCCCCTGGGGAGGAGATATGCGTCGGGTAATACACGACCGAAATGATCCGTGTACTTGTTCTCATCCTCTACGGGATACACGGTGATGAGGTCGAGCATATCGAACGCCGCCTTCTCGAGACATGTCTGAACGCCCGTCCCCCCGTATTTCTCCATGTTCTCCTTCATGTATTCGAGGGCCTTCTTCTGAGGTTCGTTCAGTGAGATGTGTGTGTTGATAGTGAATGTGCTGTCACCGGGTACGTACTCCACCACGCCCTTCTCGGCAGCTTTCTTCAGAGCCAATTCGGTCTCCGCCATGGTGACGACATTCATCTTGTTGATGCTCTGTACGAGTTCGATGTTACCTTCGGGTGCGATATCCGCCTTGTTCATGGCGACGATCATCGGTTTTCCGTACTCCCTGACCTTCTTCGCTATCTGGAGCATTATCTCGTCATCCCACTTGGTGGGATCGTTCGGAGGATTGATGTCCATCAGGGCCCTTTTCACCTGGGCCTCCGTGATCTTCAGACCGGCCAATCTCTCGTAGATCAGAGATTCGGGCTTCGCACCCGTCATCTTGGCGGTACGGGCCATCTTGTTGAACCCATCCTTGAGGATCTCCCTGATCCACATATCGATCTCGTTCCTGAGGAATTCGATATCCTCGCGCGGATCATGGTCACCCGGTTTACCGGGGACACCCTCTATGTTCGTAGATCCGCTGACATCGATCACGTTGATCAGAGCATCGGCTTGTCTGAGATCGTCCAGGAACTGGTTACCGAGTCCTTTCCCCTGCCATGCATCTGGTACGAGTCCTGCGACATCCAACAGTTCCACCGGGATCATCCTGGTCCCATCGACACAACCCGAGTTGTGCGGTGTGCATTTGACACCGAGTTCCTTGCATGGGCACTTGGATCTGACATATCCAACGCCCTTGTTGGCCGCAATGGTCGTGAACGGATAATTCGCTATCTCCACCGGCGCCATAGTGGCGGCACCGAAGAATGTTGATTTGCCTACATTCGGTTTCCCGACAATACCTATCTGCATGAAATCGAAGGTATATGTTGCTCTGGGATTATAGTTTATCTCCGAGGTGTGGCATATCGCTGTTGCGTGGACTCGAATACGCGATCCGCCAGCTCACCGATCTGTTCCGGAGTGAGCTTCTCGATCCTGTCATCCAGATAGGGGATGTCCGCATCGTTGTGTATCATCCTTGCGGACTTCAGGGAGGTACCGATCTTCTTCCTCCTGTGGTTGAATGCGACCTCCGTGACCTTGAAGAAGGTACTTTCATCCTTCACCTTGAACGGGGCCTCCCTCGGAACGATCTCCACCAAGGCGGAGTCCACTTTCGGTTTGGGTTTGAATCTCGATGCGGGTACCGTCTCGAGTATGCGGCATTCCGCTCTGTAGTAGAGGTTGACGGTCAATCTGGAATAATCGTCGGTACCCACATCCGCGACCATACGTTCGGCGAACTCCTTCTGTACCATCACGACAGCCTTCTTGAAATCGTGGTCGAGGAGTTTGAAGATGATCGGTGTGGAGATGCTGTACGGAAGATTGCTGACGAAGCGATCGAAGGGAGGGAAATCCACCTTCATCGCATCCCCTCTTATGAGCTTGACCCTATCGGAATAGTTCTCCTCGATGTAATCCGCCAGGATCTCATCCAACTCTATGCATGTGATGTCATGGGATCTCTGGACGAGGATGTTGGTGAGTATGCCCAATCCGGGCCCCACTTCCAATACCCTATCGCCTTCGCTGATCTCAGCATAATCTATGTGTCTCTGTGCGACACGTTCGTCTGTCAAGAAATTCTGACCTTTGCTCTTCTTGGGGACGATGCCCGTCTGAGAGATGAGTTGGGAGGTCTCTTCTCTGTTCATCTCTGAATGAAGAGGTAATGCCTTCTGTCGCGATCGGAGATCTCGAGTACGATCCTGTCGACGATGAGCTTAGCGGGATCCTTGAGTACGGGTACCCTTGCCTTCAGATCGTCGAAGTCCTTGAACGGACCTGCCTTGCGTGCAGTGAGGATCTCGGTCACCGTCTTCTTCCCGAGTCCGGGAAGCTCTTCGAGAAGGTGTTTCTTTATGGAGATCGGTCCCGCTTCGTTGTAGAATCTGATGTATTTGTCGGGGTGTGCGAGGACGATGTCCTTCACCGCATACTCCACCTCTGATTTCGCTGTCGCTGTGAGGTCCTCGTATCCGACACGTCTCTTCACGTGGTCGACATGCTCCCTGAGCTTGGGATCCTTGCCGATGTAGACCCTATCGTTGAGATTGATGATAGCGCCTGCCTTAGGAACGAGTTCGAAGAGTTTGAACTCCTCTTCACCAATTGCGTAGCACGATGCGTCCTTTTTGAGGACTGGTGCCAAATAATCGAGAATGTATGCGTAGTCTTCCATGGTATCCCTCGGGTGCTTAGAGATATTCAGCTACGATATCAAGTATTTTCTGGATATCGTCGGACTCAAGGTTGATCCTTTCTTTGGAGAATATGGCGCGCACATCCTCGGGATACTTGGGAAGGATATCTGCGATCTTGTATGAGGTCGGTTCTGTCACGAACTCAAGCTCTTGGACCTTCTCGACGATCTCCTTAGCCTGTTCTTTCGTGACCTTCGCGATGGTCTGAGCATGTGTCATCGCAGCCTTCTGGATGGTGCTGAGGTCCCCTCTCTTATCGTATTCGTTCTCAAGGAGTTCCTTTACTTCTGCCAAGGTCACATATTGCTCAGACATTTCACATCGCCTCAGTTCTTTACGAGGTGCTCAGGACGTGCAACGACCATCTTGGTCTTGTTTCCTGATTTGACGCTCACTTCGTATGCTGAACCTCTCTGTCCGACGACGACTCCCGTGAGTCCGTGGAACCTGGAGAACGGCATACCCTTGTGTACGCTGGGGTCGATTATGATGTTGACTTTCTCTCCAGCCTCGAATGTCTGGAATTCTTTCGTGATTGGTGAGAGTCCGCGTGCCCTGGGCTTCTTCTGGAGAAGCGTGCGGGTCTTTGTCCTTAATCCTCTGGATGCTTGCATTTGAATCCCTCATTGATCGTTGATCGCTATTACGTCCAATTCCTCGACCTTGCATTGGATCCCCAATGCGTCCGAGAAGTTCGGCTGCGTCCTTCCCTCGTCGCCGGACACGAATTCCTTGACATAGGTCCCGGATTCCGTCTCGAGTGTGAGTTCGAAGGTATCGTCGCCGATGTTGTCTGCCTTTACCCAAAGGATCGTTCTGTTCCTCACAAGGTCGGCACGCCTGTGCTCGACACGTTGCGGAGTCCTCTGGTCCAAGCATATATTCTTGAACGATGAAGCCGTGTTATCTACTGCTTCTTTATTAACTTTGCTCTCGGCCCTTACCTTCACTCTATATGTCTTGGTAGGGGTCGCCATCTTCACCCTCTGCACCTCGTCCCTGGGTACGAAGCGAAGGTTGTGGTACTGTGCCAATTCCGACCTGTTGGCTCTTGATTCGAGCTCGTCGAGATCGATGTCGCGTATGCGGGGTTCGCTTATCTCCAGGACGAACGGTCTCCCCTCGCCCAGACAGAGGGCATCTATGTCCTCTCTGCCCATACCGTGGAAGAAGTGCTCCTTACCGCCGCTCATCTCCAATGCGACGTTACCGATCTCCTCTTGGACGGATGTCTGGTACATCTTTCCCGTCCCGTTGCATCTGGGACAGCCCTTTCCATGGCAGACCCTGCACGGCCAAACGGTTTGCGGGATCTCCCTGCTGAGCTTGTTGTAACGTCCGTAGATGAATACCGGTGAGATGTCCAATGTCACCTCGGCGAAACGTGTGTCGATACATGCGACGACCTGCGGTGCCTTGAACTCCACGGGACGGTGTATTATGGGCAGTGCCAGTTTACCGATCTCCCTGTTGAGTTCGGTCTTTATGCTCTCGCTGTTCTGGAGTCCGAGCTCCTCGACGATCTCCTTCTCCTTCTTGAGGGAGGACGGGTCCACTCTGCTGCCTACGAGGAAGTTATCGGATTCGACGGAATTGATGCTCTCTGCGACGGCATCCGCGAAGCGGTCCATGAGATCGAAAACATCATCGCATAACGGGCAAGGTGATTCCACCGTACCCTCACGTCCGGTCTTCTTCAATGCCTCACGTATCTTAGCACCTCTGACATCATTGGTCATGCCTGTGCTTACCTTACCGAACATCCTTCCGAGACATCTGTCGCACAGACCCTTCTCGGCAACCTGTGCGGCCTGTTCCAAGAGATCCTCTGTGATCCACTCCTCCATGTCATCGCCTCACAGATCGAATCCCATCTCTGCGATCCTGAGTCTGGGTCTCTGACTCTCAAGGTAGTGGTAGACGGTAGCGTGTTCACTGCCGTTCAATATCAGTTCGACGGCATGTTTCGCAACGGGAAGGCTTATGGAGTTGCCTATGAGTGCGACGGTGTTCCCGTATATGGTGACGTAGCAGCCCGTGAGATCCTCTATGATCTGTCTGGTCTTACCGCCCGTACCGATGAGTCTCCCTCTGATCCTGGAGAGTTGGTTGTTCCTCCCACCGACGAACTCCTTGAGATCCACGACCTCGAGGTACTCGTCGTCATCGAACAGTCTCGTCGCCCTTTCGGGCGAGAAGCCCCTTCCGATGGCCTTGACGACGTCGATGATCTTCAGTGCCATCAACGGGTCGGCCGCCTCCACCTCGTCATGTATGATGACCTCTCCCTCAGTATCTACATCGAAGTTGATGCCGGAGATGTTCTGGATCATCTTCTTGGTCTCTCCCTTGGTACCGATGATGGTTCCTACCCTATCCTGCGGTATTCTTATGGATCTCATTGTCTCTCACTTCCACTCATTGCTTTCTCGAGTATCTCTTCCGGATCTATGATGTCGACACCCTTGTTCTTGAAGAATCTGTTGATGTTGTTGATATCCCTCATGAGGAAGTCCTTGGCGTTGAAATGGTCCGCCGTGAGTGCCTGTCCGCAGTCGATCAGGACAGGTTTATCCTTCCACATCAGGATGTTGTATTCGCTGAGGTCACCGTGTATGAGATGTGCCTTCTTGTAACCGTCCACGATGAATGATACACATTCCTTGTACGTCATGTTCGGTCTCTTGAGCTCCGCATCCTTCAACTGAGGCGCGGGACCGTTCTTATCACCGATGTATTCCATGAGGAGACAGTTCTTCTCGAACTCGATCGGTTCCGGTACACGGATGCCGTTCGTGTGGTATCTGTAGAGGTTCTTGTACTCCTTGGTGGTCCATGCGTAGATGAGTTTCCTCCTGTTCCCGCAGAGACCTCTGAATCTCGGATCCCCTTCGATGTACTTCGATACACGTTTGAAAGTGGACGTGGATGTTCTGAATATCTTCAGAGCGAAGGGTTCGCCATCCTCATCGGTGACGTAGAAGACGTTACCCTCCTTCCCGGTGGATATGGTGTAATGCACGGAGTCGATGTAACCCGCCGTCATGAAGTCATAGATAACCAACAGCGTCTGCTTATCGAAGACCTCCGCATCCGTCTGCCTCTCGTCACCGGTCCTGTTCGTCTTGAGCTCGTCCACGTGACGTTCCAAATGAGCGTATATCTCATCATACGAGGGCAAACGATCACCCCATCATCAGAATATGTCAAGATTCTTCGGAACTTTGCCCCTCTTACTGAGGTTGACGGCCTGTGTCTTCGTGTAACGGAATCTGACATCGCATTTGTCAGGTTGGAAATCCCAGATCGATATGATCAGGAGATCGCCCTCTCTGATCCACATCCTCTTCTTGATCTTTCCCGGGATCCTTCCTACCCTGGATGTGCCGTCCTCGCACATGACCCTTATCTTGGATGCTCCGAGCAACTGGTCAGCTATGCCGAACATCTCTCCTTCCTTGATGTTAGGAAGACGTACACGCGTTACATCCTCATCGGGACTCTCCATAGGCTCATCGGCACTCATTTCGATAACTCCTTTATAACGCAGTTGATTAAATGCACCCTGTATATAAATATAGGGTAGGAGGGGTCGAGAATTAGAGAGATATGGCCATTTTTCCATGGTTTCATCGATAATCCATCGGCAAAAAACCTATGAGAAACGTTTTTAAATGAATTGTATTATGCGCTCATACCCAATGCTCATGTAGTGTAGCGGCCAATCATTCGGCCCTTTCGAGGCCGACACTCGGGTTCGAATCCCGACATGAGCACTATCCCAATCTCTTGTTGAAATTCATGATCCGACATTACCTTGCTAACTGTAGCATGGGCCATTGATATTCCTTCGAAGATTCATTCCATCCATGGAAGGATCGTACAGATACACAGACAGATATTTGCCAAATGGGAACAGCACTCATGTCACAGGATGGTGTCACTGATGGGTGACCGCATCTGCATAAGACTCGTCGATGGTGATCAGAGATCGCCTTTGTTCTACGGACATTGGTGTGGGCTCAGAGCATTGAGGGACATGAACGGCGCATTGCGTGACGAGAACAACGGTATGTCGAACGTCATGTGCAACTTCATAGTGAGGGTCATGGGCGGGAAGATCCAATCGGGAAGTTACTACATCTACAGCGACGATGGGACATATTCCACCATGGCGGATTGGGACAATTGGTGTTGGACGTTCGATATGAGAGATCATCTGTGGACCACAACATTCCCGGAGCTATCGGGTAGGCGCATGTCCATGGATGAGGTGGATGATTATGTCATGAGCAACGGTGCCCGCATCCCATGACGATCACCATCCGTATCTGAATGCGAACAGGCATCCGAAGTACATGTGGATGTTACGCGGACGTGTGATGCATGCAACTATGCCAGATAACAGGACGTGACCGTTCCTGAACGGTCTGACGGCATCGTGCATATCAGCTGGACCCCATTCCTTGAGCCTGCGGTTGAAGTCCATGAATCTCCTGTCGGAGAGTATGGACCCGTCCCACCATCTTTGGAGTCTCTCCGGATCATCCTTGATGATGGATTCGGCGGCCTTCTTACCGGCCACCAATGCCGCTTTGAGCCCTCCGTAACTCACGGGATTCGCCATCGCGGCGGCATCTCCTATGAGCAAGGCATGTCCGTCGACGATCCTTCCCACTCCGCCCACGGGGATCTTCCTCGAGCCCATGAACTCGTATTCATCCTCGGAATGCTTACCCTTCATCCCGCCAGTTCCTGTCTTATCGCCATGCGGGAACTCCCACGTGTAGGATCCGCTGCCGTCATCGGAGAGCCTTATGATCAGATCATCTTCGGGACATCTGTCCACGGTGAACTCCGTGGCCGAACATGATGCCGCAGGCACACTCTTGAAGATACATCTCCTGACGACGGATGATGCACCGTCCGCTCCGATGACCCAGTCGAACATCCCGAGATCGCCATCAGAGGAATGAACCGAGTACTTACCATCGACGACATCGATCGAATCCACGCTCGCATGTATGAACCTGACATCCGAGCATTCCGATCTGAGATATGACAGGAATGCGGGACGGTCGAGGATGTATCCCGGCGTCCTCATCTCCACCTCCGTCCCATCGGGCCATATCAGTTTGGTGTGCCTGAACTCGTTCAACACGCCGACGGGCCTCATAGGGGACAGGGTCTTGAATGTCGATCTACTGATCCCACCGCCGCATATCCTGTGGTATCTGGTATATTGATCGTCACCGAGACGTTCCGCTACAGTGATATCACGATCATGTCTTGATAGGAAGAATGCGGCGGAGAGGCCTGCGGGACCGCTACCGACGATCAGTATCTTCTGTTGCATCCCTCTACCTTCTTACGATATGCTTCACTCTCCGCCACCACCTCATCCACGTTGTGGCGGTCCACCCTCTTGACGTTGGGGAGCTTCTTGGGGAATCTGCGTAACATCTCGTTCATGAGATTCCTATCTGCGCACGGACGTTCCTCGAGCTTCTTCCTGGTCCAATTATCGACCATCTCGTACACGGATTCGATACCTTTGTCGTAGAATTCCGTCACCAGGACGGTGTAGGCTATGGCATCGTTGCACATGATGGCCACGTTACAGTTACGTACGGCACTCTCGCACCCGTTGAAGGATATGGACAATCCCGAACTCTCACGCACGAGATCCATGGTGAGGTGGTCGGTCATCGAACTTCCGACGTATGCGGTGGAATCGAATTCTATGGATGTGTTACGTCTGATGTCCAATGCGGTGTATGATTTCTCGCGTGTTCCGATGGATGCCACTTCCTTGAAATCCTCATAGATCTGCATCTTCGGGATCTCATCGAGGAATATCTCGTCCAATCTGTTCACTATCGTTGCATCATCATCGGAGAGCACCTCTCCTTCCTTGAAGACATACTTGGTCTTGGGGACACGCAGTGATGATATCGCATTGGCGAAGTCCCTCAGTGTCCTGCACTCCTGTCTGTCGGAGTCCACTGAATCGAACTCCACCTTGGTGCAGTTGACGTTGGTGGTGGGGAAACCGGTCATGTCGCACAATGCCATGACGTGATGTTCCAGCACGCCCGTGTTGATGAACGTCGGCAATAATGAATTCATGTACATTAGACAACTGTCCGCATACGGGATCAGAGTCATGTTCCTCTCCGCTTCGGAGTATGCGGTGAAATCCGTCATACCGAACGCCTTCAGGAACGGGATCATCATCTTCACTGCCGTTCCATACTTATCATCCAATCTGCCGAGGGCATTGGTCGAGATGTCATGGTATCTGTTGACAACCTCGTAGAACTGTTCGCCCCTGCGTATGGTCTGTTTGCACAGATCCTTGATGGGATCGTTGGATGACAATACCCCGCTACAGCTCATGAAGAGCTGTGTCTCACTCCTGAGTCCGATCTCCTCCGACGGATTGTATTCCATTGGATCATCCCTCTATGTTCTTGTCGACCTGTTCGCTCAGGTCGAACGGTCCGTCGAGACGCACATCACCTTTGTAGAGGTTCTTCCCTTCGATGTGCACATTACCCTCGGCGAACTGTCTGATCGTCTCCACGATCAACGGCAATTCGCGTTTGGCACCATCCTCTCTGATCTTCTTGAAGAGCGGAAGCTCTATCCCTACATCTTTGATGACATCATCCAACGTCTCATGCTCCAATCTCTTGTCGAGATCGTCCCAGAGCTTATCATATCCCTTACCACGGATCGGGAACCTGCAATATGTGAGTGCGGCACCCCTGTCCCACTCGGGTGTGACTATATGCACCATGGCACCCTGTTCATCGGCACCCTCCCTTATGAGTTGCCAGATGACCTCCTGCCATGTGCCCTTCGGTCCGGTCGGTAATGCGGGATGGAGATTCATGAAATCGTATTGCTCGCAGGTCTCGTCATCTATCCAGAGCATATATCCCGCAAGTATCCCCAGATCGAAACCCAGGTCCTTGATCCTCTTCCTTATCTCGATCCCGTACAGTCTCCTCCATTCCGCGGGATCGGAATACCACAGATCGGGTCTGAAGGTCTTCCATGAAAGGGTGATGAGCGGGATATCGTGTCCCCTCACCATATCGAAGAACATCTCCCTCTGTTCCTTCTTCGGATTCGGTTCCTCGGTGTTGTCCCAATTACAGAATACGAACGAGAATTCGACATCTAGCGTGCCATCTTCCTTCCTTTCCATGACCTCACGCAACAGGTTGCGTGAACCGGGACCTCTTCCTGTGGAGAACCAGCCGAGTTTGAGCATGAATGGATGTATGCATCACCATTTATTAGGTATTCTCATACGTCGAAGATGACCGTGACCGACGGTACATCCCTGTTCACATCCATCATATGATATGTGACAGCCTTGATCTCTGCCCTGGCGTGGTGTTTCCTGACATCCAAAGGTTCTCCCTTGGCGACACATCTCACCGTATCGCCATCGAATTTCACAAGGAAATCGTTGAAGACGATACCTTCGCAGTCCATTACGAACAACAATTCGGAGAGGAATGCGTACAACCTGTCGCAATCATCCTTCTGCGTGACCTCGATGGTACGTTCCGTGACATCATCTATCCTTTCCGCATCGACTATCTGATCGAACATCGCATAGGCCGCATTCTCGAAACATTCCTCGAGATCGGCACCCGTACATCTGACCATGACATCCGCCGTATGCTCGAGTCTCTGGTATCTCCCCGTCATATCGATCCCCCTGTATGGCATGGACATTTATCATACATCCGCAGAGGATCGATACCTTGTTGCCGTTCCTTCGTTCCTGGAGAATCATTATCTACCGTACCCGTGGATAGGAAATCATGTACGATTATACGATCAATCTGAGTGAGAAGTTCAGAGAGATGGTCAGCGGATTCTGTTCCTGCGGACCCATGGGGATACCGAAATACCTCAAGGCGGAGAATGTGATCGATGCGTTGACACGTGTCTTCGATTCTGCACCCGTGGAGGTGACAATGGACCTGTCGGGGGAGTGGATCGAGATCGTCGAGGACGAGACCGGTTCGGTATACAGGCACATGATCACCAAGGTCCCCGACTTGGACAGATATATCGGGGACTTCGAGTACAATGGTGTGAAGATGGTCGGGATAGATGCCGGACTCAAGGAGAGCGAGGAGATCTTCCCCAATACGTTCTGTCTGTTCATCACGAGGGCCAAGCATCGCGATGATCGGAGATGGTGGGGACATCCGGAGAATCTGATCAGCGACATCATGCCGCCGTATTACATCAAGAGGAAGCTGGATGAGATATCGGGATATGAGGACGACGACGATTCGTAAGAAAATCATATAAACGATGCAATCGGATAATCAGAGCATGCGCATCACAATCGTAGGCTGCGGTACCATCGGCAGCAAACTGGCCAAGGCGGCCGATAAGATGGATGAGGTCAAGAGGATCTATCTGATCGACATCGTGAAGGAGAAGGCCGAACGCTTGGCATCCCAATTGAACAAGGCCATCGTGGTCGAATCGGTGGAGGATGAACTGTATCACTGTGATCTGGTCATAGAGGCCGCCAGACAGGACGCGGCCAAGGAGATCCTCCTGAAGACCGCATCACGCGGTGTGGACATCATGGTCACATCGGTCGGTGCACTCGTGGGCGATGATTTCAGGGAGATGATCTTCGAGAAGGCGAAGAGCTGTGACGCGCGCATTTTCATCCCGTCCGGAGCATTGTTCGGTACGGACGGTCTGAGGGCGGCATCTAACGATGAGCTCGCTCAGGTGAGCTTGGAGCTCACGGCAGGTAAGGGATCGTTGGCCCATGTGGAGTATCTGGAGAAGAACGGTATAGATGTCAACACTCTTGACAAACCAACGGAGATGTTCCGCGGTACCGCCAGGGATGCTGTAAAATTATTCCCCCGTAACGTCAACATCGCCGCCACCGTCGCTATCTTGGGTGTGGGATTCGATAGGACGGAGGTCGTCATCGTATTCGACCCGGCCGCCGATACCAACACATATGTGTTGACCGTCGAAGGTAGGTTTGGTAAGGCGGTGAGCAGGACATCCAACGTCTATGCGCCTGACTCCCCCAGCACATCCAACCTCTCGTCACTGTCGGCGATCGCCGCATTGAAGAGGATCATAAGGAACGAATGGGCCGGAATCTGAAGATTTATCTCCATCTTCCATCATCTCGATATCATGAGCAGAGCTGAGAGGCTGATCGCCAATTCGGATGATGATGTGGATGCCATCGTGATAATGAATGGTGGGGAACCGTTCCTGGACTCCACATTCTGGTATATCACCGAACAGGGTTCGGGCTGTTTCGAGGGTGCCATGGCATTCGTGAGCAGGGACGGCACATTGGATGTCGTGGTCAGTCAGCTCGAAGCGGAGATCGCCAAGAGCGGGAAGGGTAACGTCCACGTCTACACCACTGCCGATGAACGTAACGGATACGTGAAGGACATCCTGAAAGATTGTAAGAAGGTCGGTATCAATTCCGACGCCGCTCTGTATTCCATGGTCAAGTACTTCAAGAAGATGAAGGAGGACATAGACATCGTGGATGCGTTACCGGCGATCAACGCCACCGTCAATGTGAAGGAGGGTTCCGAGATAGAGGCGATCACCAAAGCCTGCGATATATCATCGAAGGTGGCATCGAAACTCCCGGAGATGATCTCCGAAGGTGTATCCGAGGAGGAGGTAGCCTCGGAGATGGATATCATGATGAGGAGATTGGGCGGTACGGGTAACGCATTCGATACCATCGCCGCATTCGGACCCTATTCGGCGGAGCCTCATCACACTCCCTGTGACTATCGTCTGAAGAAGGGTGATGCCGCACTCTTCGATTTCGGTTCCAAATATGATAGATATTGTTCGGATCTCACCAGGACGATTTTCTTGGGTGAGCCCGTCGACAAGCTCAAGCGTGCATACGATGTGGTGCTGAAGGCCCAGGAGGCCGGGATAGAGAGGATCCGTCCCGGTGCGAAGGCATCGGATGTGGACCTTGCGGCAAGGGAATTGATAGATTCCACAGAATTCAAAGGATCTTTCATCCACTCGTTCGGACACGGTATCGGGATGGATGTCCATCAGAACATCCACGTCTCACCGAAATCCGAGCAGATATTGGAAGAAGGTAATGTGATATCCGCAGAACCGGGGATATACATCCCTGGTGTCGGCGGCATAAGGATCGAGGACACGATCCTGGTGACGAAGGACGGATGCAGAAGGTTGACGTCCTACGATCATTCGTTCACGGTGGTCTGACGTCCCTGTTCTATGGTTATACGCTGTCTGTCGCCCGCATCCTCCATCGAGGAGCAGTCGCCATCCAGCTCACCGATCTTTATCACGGGATATCTTGAGACGGGCTTCCCGTCCTCGCCGCTGAGCGGGGTCGGTCCGAAGAAGAGACATAACGCGTGGGCCCTTGGCCAATATGCTATATCACCGACCTCCATGACCGTCCTCTCCTCGCCTTTGATATCGATATCCGTAAGCGGGAATTCGAAATAGATCTCGCTGCCGAGCATGTTGGTGGTCGCATGGAACGGTAAGGATAGCCATATGGCATCCGAGAGGGCGGAATCGTCCAACGTACCCGTGAACGAATCGTTCCTTGTCCTGACTATTATCTGTTTCATCACTCCTTCCCTCCGAAGAACGTCTGTCTGACCCATCTTCCCACCTGTTCGATATCCTCGTCGGCATCCTTCTGTTGGAGTTCCTTCATCCTCTTGAGTCCGTTCCTGTAATCCTCGACCCATTCCTCGGCGAACTTACCGGATTGGATATCGTCGAGGATGGATTCCATACCATCCCTCGTCTTTTCGGTGATGACACGGTTCCTCCTTGTGAGTCCACCGAACTCCGCCGTGTTGGATACGGCGTTCCACATACCGTTGATACCCCTCTCGACAACGAGATCGGTGACCAATTTCGTCTCATGGAGCACCTCGAAGTACGCCATCTCCGGCGGGAATCCTCTGCTCACCAATGTGTCGTAGGCCATCTTGATCATAGCAGTGTACCCACCGCACAATACCGCCTGCTCACCGAAGAGATCGGTCATTGTCTCCTGTTCGAACCTTGCTTCGAACACCCCGGGTTTGGTACAGTTCATGGCCTTGGCCAATGCCAATGCGAGTGCCTTCGCGTTACCCGTATGGTCGTGATGCACACAGATCAACGCAGGTACACCATATCCTCCTTCGAACACCCTCCTGATCATGGGTCCCGGACCTTTGGGTGCCATCATGATCACATCCACATCCTTCGGTGGGTGTATGAGGCCATATGTTATCGCGAAACCGTGTGCGAACTCCAACGCACAACCTGGTTTGAGATGATCCTTGATCTCCTTCTCGTAGATATCCGCCTGAGCCTCATCAGGGATGAGCATCATCACGATATCGGCACCTTCCACAGCCTCCGATACGGACACGGGTGAGAAACCATCCTCCTTCGCCCTATCGAACGATCTGCCTTTCCTGACACCTATGGTCAGGTCCAATCCGGAATCACGGAAGCACAGTGCCTGCGCTCTGCCTTGCGAGCCGTATCCCAATACGGCGATCTTCTTTCCTTTGAGCAAACCGAGGTCCGCATCTGCATCGTTATAGATCCTCATTCGAATCCCTTCGCGGATACGATTGGATATCGCCCGTTTATAATCTCTGTTCGGTCCGATATATACGATGCGAGTGTAGCTTACGCCAGGCTGTGGTTCGCGTTTGGCGTACGATTATATCGTAGCGTGTGTTTAGGATGTCTAGGAGCGGACACCATGAAGGTAAAGGTCGGAATCAACGGGTATGGAACAATCGGGAAGAGGGTTGCGACAGCCGTCAATCAGCAGGATGATATGGAGATAATCGGGGTCACCAAGACCAGGCCTACATACGAGGCACAGCTCGCGATCCAGATGGGTTATCCGCTATTCGTCCCCGCGGACAAGGTCGATGACTTCAAGGCGGCAGGCCTGAAGATCGCAGGGACCGTTGACGATCTCATCAAGAGTGCAGATATAATCGTGGACTGCACACCCGGGAAGGTATCCGGGGAATACAAGGAGGCATATTCCAAGGCCGGCGTCAAGGCCATATGGCAGGGCGGTGAGGATCATTCGCTCACGGGCATATCCTTCAATGCCGGTGCCAATTACAAGGAATCATGGGGTGCACAGTTCTCGCGTGTCGTCTCATGCAACACCACGGGTCTGCTCAGGACATTATACCCCATCGATAAGAGATTCAAGATCAAGAACGGATATGTGACACTCATCAGGAGGAGTGCCGATCCGAACGACAGCAAGGCGGGACCGATCAATGCCATCGAACCCGTCGTCAAGATCCCGACGCACCACGGACCCGATGTACAATCCGTCCTCCCGTGGATAAGCATCCAGACCATGGCCGTCAAGGTACCGACCACGTTGATGCACATACACACGGTCGTGTTGGAGCTGGAGAAGGAGGCGACCACGGAGGAGATCATCGCATTGCTCAAGGAGACGCCCCGTGTGAGGTTGGTCAAGGCCAAGGATGGAGTGAAATCCACAGCCCAGATCATGGACCTCGCCAGGGAGATCGGAAGGACCCGCGGGGACATGTTCGAGATAGTCGTCTGGGAGGACGGCATCAAGGTCGTCGGCAACACACTGTACTACTATCAGGCGGTCAATCAGGAGAGCGATGTCATCCCCGAGAACATCGATTGTATCAGATCCATGTGCAAACTCGAGGAGGATCCCGCAAAATCCATCGCGAAGACGAACAGAGCGATGGGCATCTGAAAGTGATCTCATGAAGGACTTCCACACACTAGAGGATTTCAATTTCAAGGACAAGACGGTCCTGTTGAGGGTGGACATCAATTGCCCTCTCGACAGGGATACCCTTAAGATAATCAACGATGCGAGGATAAGGCGCATCATACCCACGGTCCGTGAGTTGATGGGCAAGAGGGCGAAGGTCGTCATATTGGCCCATCAGAGCAGGAAGGGGAAGTGGGACTTCACATCATTGGAACAGCATGCGGAGAGGTTATCGAAGAACCTCAACTATCCCGTAGGATACGTGGATGATGTGATGGGAGAGAAGGCCATGAAGGCCATAAGGGACCTTCAACCCGGTTCGGTCATCCTCCTAGGTAACGTGAGGGAGTTGGATTCAGAGACGGCCAAATTGGATATGTTCGGACATTCGGAGGGTGAGTTGGTCAAAGCCCTCGCTCCCGTGATAGATTACTACGTGTGCGACGCGTTCGGTGCGGCACACAGGTCGCAATGCTCGTTGGTCGGTTTCCCGTTGAAGGTACCGTCCGCATCGGGCAGGCTCATGGCCAAGGAGATCAGTGCTCTGAAGGCGATTTTCGATGAACCGAGGAGACCATCCGTGTTCATACTCGGAGGTGCCAAGTTCGGCGATGCATCGGAGATGATCGACCACGTCCTCGGAACGGGGATGGCGGACACGGTCATGTTGGTCGGTCTCGCAGGTAACGCATTCCTGTATGCCCGCGGTACGGACCTCGGAGAGAGGTCGCTCAACGTCCTCAGGGAGGAGTTGACGGAGGAGAATCTTCAAGCAGCCAGGGATACCATGAGGAGATACGGTCAAAAGGTCCTCCTTCCATCGGATGTCGCCGTGGAGAGGGATGGTGAGAGGGTATCGATACTCGTCGGAGATCTTCCGGCGGATGAACCTGCTATCGATATCGGTGATGCGACCATAGAGAAGTTCGCCAAGGTCATCATGTCCTCGAAGACATCTTTCATGTCCGGTCCGGCAGGTATGTACGAGAAGGATGGATTCGGTATAGGTACCAAAGCGCTCATGGAGGCGATGATCGATTCAAAGGGACAATCCGTCATCGGCGGTGGGCACACTGTGGGTGCGGCGGATACGTTCGACCTCACGGATAGATTCTCATACGTGAGTACGGGTGGAGGTGCGTTGGAGACATTCCTTCTAGGACAACCGTTACCGGTAATCGATGCCCTCAAATATTCGTTCAATAAGTACCGACGCGATGACATTTGAGATCCACAATGTTGGGACCGTACTTGGAGGGGAGGCTTTTCTCCTCGTCACCGAACAGAAGACTGCGCTGATAGATTCCGGTTTCGCATTCGGTGCGAAGGGCCTCGTGAAGAACATCGCCAGGATCCTGGGGGACAGACCCTTGGATTACATCCTGTTGACCCACTCCCATTACGACCACATCTCGGGAGCACAGGAGTGCAGGAGACATTGGCCCGATGCCAAGATCGTATCGGCCGCACATGCCGCCAAGGTGTTCCAGAAACCATCTGCCATCAAGACCATGATGAAGTTGAACCGCTCCGCGGCGATCAACACGCATCATTTCCCGATCTTCAGGGATAACATAACCGGGATCAGTACGGATATCATAGTGAAAGAAGGGGACGTCATAGACCTCGGAGATATGAAGCTCCAGGTGTTGGAGACCCCGGGACACACATGGGATACGATCGCATTCTGGTGTGCCGAGGAGAAGCTCCTTGTATCCAACGAGACCATCGGTGTCGCAGTGGACATCGACAATGTCACTCCCGCCTGTTTGGTATCCTTCAAGAAAGCTGTAGAGGCCATCGAACGTGCCAAGGAGCTCGGTCCGGAGATCATCGTCCTGCCCCACTTCGGTGCGTTGTACGGTGCAGCGGATTGTGCAAGATACCTGGAGTCATCATACAACGGTCACGTATCATACAGGGACATGATCCTCGATGCATATGACAAGGGTACGAAGGAGGAGGAACTTCTCCAATACTCCAAGGATAGGCTTTGGGTCGGACCGATAAAACAAGGTCAGCCAGAGGCCGCATTCGATCTCAACAACAAATACATCGTACCTACGATAATCAAGGAATTCCGTCAGTGAATCCTCTTTTCAGTGGATATTGGGGCGAATCGGTCCTTTCGGACCGATTTTCGCCCTGAACTCCAAAGATCATATCCTGGCTACCCGTCTTAACGGCCTTAATTCACAATCCTCTCTTACATCGATCCTTTCTTCATCGCTTCCTCTTCGATCGAGCACGTCATTTTTCGTCTGGCTTCGCATAGATTCTAAGAAATATATACTCTATATCTTAGTCTATAGAACGATGTAATTAAGACATAGGAGTAAGTAATTATATGTACATTTCTTATGATTTACTTATTTAATTTTAAGATAGAATGTACTTTGATAAGGCAATTAATTAAGATTGTATGTGATTCAATGGTGATTAGTACTGAACATGAGTTCCATACGTCGTGCACTAAGGTGCATCATCACACTTCCAAAGGTATGGGAGAGAGGGATACTGCCCTCTATTACTTGGATTGTTATCTGGAAAGATTGATCAATCGCGGTAGGAAGGAATCGACGATAATGTCCTATCATCAGGTGATCGGTTCTCTGATCAATTTTCTTGCGGACAGGCATCTTCATTGCGCTCCGAAGTTGGTCACCGAGAAGGAGATCATGGTCATCGTCAACGAGTACCCGATAGCGGATCTCAGTAAGAAGAGCTATCTGCAGGTGTTCTCGAGATGGCTGATCATGATGGCGGATAATACGGTCGTCAGGGACATGGATCTGTTATGGCCTTCCTCCGAACGCCCTAGGAGGAAGTGGGCAAATTATGAGGACGCTCAGAAGATGTACGAGGCCGAACAGAACCCCACCAACAGGATAATATTGGCACTTGCGATGGACGAGGGCATGAGGGCCGTCGAGATCTCCCGTATGAGGGTCGATGATATCAAGGGGAATTGGCTCAGGGTCCGCGGTAAGGGTCACAGGGAGGGAAAGATACGTTCCGTCCCCATGTCCGAACGTGTGAAGCGGGAGATAAGGGAGTATGCGGTATATCGCGATGCGATCCTGTGGAACAGTGACGAGGATTGCGGCATATTCATTCTGAGGGACGACGGTCTTCCGTTGACGCCCCACGCGGTATCGCAGCGTGTGATACGTATGGGTATGAAGAGTGGTAACGATATCACGGCACACGCTCTTAGGCGTAGATTCATAACCGATACGTTGAACTCGGGCGTTAAGATCGAGGTATGTTCCAAACTGGTGGGACATGAGAATCCTATGATCACGGCCATGTACTACAACTGTGACCGTGAACTGTTCGCCGATGCTATGGTGAAACGCCGTAAGTATCTGAGCGATAAGATAAAGGCTGAGAATTGATGATGGGTCTCCCCATCACCATTACTCAAACGTCCAACGTGAACGTCTCGCCAGTGTTGGGGAGGATCACGTTGTAATCCGCGAGATCGTCCAGGAACATCTCCCTGGTCTCGGAGTGCATGATGATCACATTCTTGGGATCGCATGCCTTGACGAAATCGACGATCTCACCGTGATCGGCATGTGCCGAGAAGTCGTATTTCTGGATCTCACAGTTGACCTTCTGGATCTCACCATCGATCTTCACACATCTCTCTTCCAGGAGGAGCCTTCCGTTGGTGTCCTCCGCCTGATAACCTACGAGGAGCACGGCGTTCCTTGGGTCATCCTTCAAGCGGTTAAGGTATCCGAGCACGGGTCCCCCGTCGAGCATACCGCCGGTGGTGACGATGACCTCCGCCCTACCTGCGTCCCTTCTCATGTTGGCATTACGGACCTCGTTGAACTTCCTCTTCGCGGTCTTCAACGCCTTAGCATCCGCAAGATATTCTGGGTAATCCAAGAACAGGCGTGTGACGGAACGTCCCATACCGTCGACCCACATCTCGTAACCGGCGTTCTTGAGGAGGATCATGAGCTCCTGCGTCCTACCGACGGCGAAGCTCGGGACGAGCACGGTACCTCCGCGATCGACCACCTCTGCGACCTTGTCGAGGAATTCCTTCTCCACCGATTTCCTCTCCGGGTGGTAGCGTCCGCCGTATGTACCCTCGATGAACAGGTTCTCGCAATCCACCGGTCTGGCACCGTCTACGAGTCTCTGTCTGAGCGTGTGTATGTCTCCCGAATACAATGTCTTGGTGTCGACACCGAACTCGAACATCGCCGCACCGGGGACGTGACCCGCGTGGTGCATGGTGACCTCGATCTTACCGAGCTCGAAGGTATCCCCGAACGTCATGGGCACGACGTTCTTCATTGTCCTCTCGATATCGCCCGTGGTGTACGGCAGAGGATAGTTCTCCGCCTTGGCGATCTTGAGCGAATCGTACATCATGATCTCCCCGACCTCCGCCGTGAGAGGCGTGGTGAAGAGTTCGCACCTGTCCCTTCCGCAGATCTGAGGCACCATACCACAATGATCCAGGTGACAGTGTGTCAGGAGCATGTGGTCTACCCTCGTATCCGCCGGCATGGGGTACTCCGGTGGTTTCGTGGGGCTCATTCCGTATTCGATGAGGAGCGTCTTCCCTGCCCCTTCTATCGTCATTCCCATGCGGCCTACCATATCAGCACCGCCAAGGAACTTGAATTTCATTTCCATGGTCTATTCTCCTAGGGTTTATCGCCTCTCGTCGAGAGGACTTTGTGAGAAAGGACGTTCGTCATCGTCCTTTTTACAGTGATATCAGTGAATGCGCCCGTGTTCTCCACGCGCGACTTAATACGATACGCGATGTATATTCCATATTTAAATTTAGACGTCACTCAAATTCGTTGGGGTATTTAAGGTAGACAATAAAAGTTAAGCAGACGGCTTAAATATTAAGAATTGCATCTGCTAACTGTCAGACGATCCTCTGGCAGGTGGGATGCATTTTGAGGATGATGGGTAGCGCTAGCTCACGCACTGTGGGCGGTAAGATAAAAGGTGCAACGGATACGATACTAGGTACTGGAGCGGACACTGCCGATGTGATCTGCGACACACGTTCAGGAGCACTGCTGACGTTCATATTGCTATTCGTCGTAGGATGGATCCCCACCGTAGGTCAGATGGTCGCAGGTTATGTCGGAGGAAGGAGGTCCGGATCACCGTATCGCGGTCTCTTCGCGACATCCGTCGCAACGATCTGCGTACTTGTCATCCTGACATTGATCGCGTTCATCCTGGATTCCATCAACGGCGCATTGGCCGTGGATTATCAGGCCGAGATAGATGCCCTCCGCGAGCAGTCACCCCTGTTGGCGGATCTTGCGGTACCCGCATTGGAATATCTCAGAGCGATGTTCGGCGGAGAGGGACTCAGGATAGCATACACATCGTACGCATTGACACCTGTGTTCGGTATCATCGGAGGTGTGATCTCCAATCAGATGCAGAAGGAGGTCCGTTACATCATACGCACCGCAGGCGGGACCGCTGCCCAGCATATCCGTTCATTGGACCGTTACGGTCACGGGAGATCGATGGGATTCAGTTACTCGCAGATATCCGCGATATCTGCGGCACCGACCACACATGCACCTTCTACCCAGGTGGTACAGCCGCGCATGGTCACGAACGTATCAGATGTGCCGAAGACGGATACCAATCAGACGAAGGTCGTGGACACCACGGTGGATGTGAGGCCCGACATAGGTGGCACAGTCACGATCCAGCAGAAGAGTAACCCGTTCGATTCCATCCTCTCGATACAGAAGAGGAAGACCGATCCCGTGGAGACGACCGATGCATCTGTGGCGGATGACGACCAATATCTTTGATAACGGCGAGCGCGTGTGCGTTTATACGCGCACAATATTGTTTTATAGTCTCATTCGATAACCCCGTTATCAGAGGCGAATGAACTTGTTCTGTCCAGATTGCAAATCGATGGTCTTCCCCGAAGACGGGAGATATTACTGTAAGAATTGCGATAAGTTTATCGATGAGGAAGTGAAGAGCGAAGGATTCACGACAGTGTCCAAAGCTAAAGAGACGGCCGTAGTATCCGGTGGAGAGGCCGTACTTCCCAAGGCGCGTGAGATTTGTGCCAAATGCGGTAACACCGAAGCCTACTATTATATGAGACAGAACAGGTCAGCTGATGAACCTGAGACGATCTTCTACCGCTGCACAAGGTGCAACTACCAGTGGAAGGTCTGAGGGAAGATGAAGAGACGGTGATGAAATGTTCAAGGCACAGATCAAAGCAGAGACATTGAAAGGACTTGTGAACGTCATATCTACCCTCATCGATGAGGTGAAATTCACCGTCGATCCGAATGGAATGAGCCTGAAGGCCGTCGATCCGGCACATGTAGCCATGATCGAGCTCAGGATGGATGCAGGAGCATTCGAGAGCTATGAGGCCGATGATGTGGAGATCGGACTCGACCTCGATAAGGTGAAAGAGGTGCTCAAGCTTTCGGCCGCAGGTGAGATCATCGCCATGGAGCTCGATGAGGAGCGCGGAAGGCTCGTCTTCAAGGTCGGTAACATCACAAGGCGCATGAACCTCGTGGACACATCCAGCATGAGCGACCCCAAGGTCCCGCAGCTTGAGCTCGCGGCCAACATCGAGGTACCCGTCTCGGAGCTTCAGAGGGGTATCAAGGCTTCGGAGAAGATCTCCGACCACATCACATTGATCGCGGACACCGATTACTTCGAGCTCCTCTGTGAGGGAGACACCGATTCCGCGGATCTCAGACTCGATAAGGATAACCTCGTCAGCATAGATGTGGAGTCACAGGTCAGCAGTATGTTCCCCCTCGATTATTTCTCCAACCTGATCAAAGCGATGCCCTCGGACATCGTCGTCAAGATAGAGTTGGATAACGATTATCCCGCCAAATTCAATTTCAACGTCGCAGGTGACAAGGGAAGGGTAATGTACCTCTTGGCACCGAGGATCGAGAACGAATGATCTCTGGTGAGGAGGATGAACAGCGCAGAGTTACAGAGGATGGCCAACAAGTTGAGGATGCATGTCATCGAGATGACATATGCGGCCAACTCGGGGCATCCCGGCGGTTCTCTCTCAGCAGCGGATATAATCACTGCGCTTTACTTCAAGGTGATGAACCACGATCCCAAGGATCCGAATTGGGAGGACAGGGATCGTTTCGTATTGTCCAAAGGACATGTCGCACCGGTCCTGTACGCGGCATTGGCGGAATCCGGATACTTCTCCGTTGATGATCTCATAACATTGAGACAGTTGGGTTCCAAGCTGCAGGGTCACCCCGTACGCGGTAAGGTCCCGGGAGTGGAGATGTCCACGGGTTCCCTCGGACAGGGACTCAGTATGAGTTGCGGTATCGCATTGGCCGGTAAGATGGATGACAAGGCGTACAAGGTCTATTGTATGCTTGGTGACGGGGAGTTACAGAGCGGACAGAACTGGGAGGCCGCCATGTTCGCGGCCAATTACAAGCTCAACAACCTCATCGCCATTGTAGACCGTAACAGATTGCAGATATGCGGCGATACCGAGAAGGTCATGTCATTGGAGCCTCTGGTGGACAAGTGGATGGCATTCGGTTGGGACGTCATCGAGACGGACGGTCATGACATCGATAAGATCATAGCGGCACTCGAGGAGGCCAAGGAGCCAAGGGACTCGCCTGTCGTCGTCATATTCAACACGATCAAAGGGAAAGGTGTCTCATTCATGGAGAACAACGCAGGATTCCACGGGAAGGCCTGTAATGCGGATGAGTACAAACAGGCCGTAGATGAACTGAAGAAGGTGATCTGATGGGAGCCGCACAGCGTAACTACTATGGTAAGGCACTTGCGAAGTTGGCCAAGGAGAGGGACGATGTCGTCGTATTGGACGCGGACCTCGCCGGTTCCACCAAGACGTCGGAGTTCAGGAAAGTAGCTCCCGAAAGATTCGTCGAGGTCGGGATAGCCGAACAGGACATGATCGGTGTGGCCTCGGGACTCGCAGCTTCCGGTAAGACGGTGTTCGCATCGACATTCGCTGTCTTCGCTACTGGAAGATGCTGGGAGCAGATCCGTTTGGCGGTAGCCTATCCGAAACAGAATGTGAAGATCGTCTCCACGCACTGCGGTATCAGTGTCGGAGAGGATGGGGCATCGCACCAGGCATTGGAGGATATCGCGATCATGCGTGCGATCCCGAACATGGTCGTCATCTCCCCAGCGGATGCCAATCAGGCATATGCCGCAACGATGGCGTTGGCGGAGGAGAAGGGACCATGTTACATGAGACTCGGACGTGCGGATTTCCCGGTGATCTATCCCGAGGATGTGAAATTTGAGATAGGTAAGGCGGATGTCCTCAGAGAAGGTAAGGATGTGACGCTCATAGGTACCGGACAGATGGTCTCATACTGTCTTGATGCCGCCAAGGCATTGGCCGATGAGGGCATCTCGGCGGAGGTCATCAACATATCGACCATAAAACCGCTCGATGCGGATACGATCATCGGATCGGTCAAGAGGACGGGTTGCGTGGTCACGGCCGAGGAGCACAGCATCATAGGAGGACTCGGTTCGGCCGTCGCAGAGGCTATATCGGAATCATATCCCGTCCCGCTCGTAAGGGTCGGTACGAAGGATACGTTCGGTGAATCGGGTAAGGCCGAGGTGCTCATGGAGAAGTACGGTCTCACAGCGAAGGATATCGTCAAGGCCGCCAAGGATTCAATTTCAAAGAAAAGGTGATTACAATGAAGATTTTCATAGACACTGCAAATCTGGACCAGATCAAAGAGATCAACAGCTGGGGAATCGTTGACGGAGTCACGACCAATCCCAGTCTCATCGCTAAGGAAGGCGTCGATGTCAAGACGAGGATCAAGGAGATCGCGGCCATAGTAGATGGTCCGATCTCGGCCGAGGCCATGTCGATGACAGCGGATGAGATGGTCAAGGAAGGCCGTGAACTTGCGAAGATCCACCCCAATGTGGTGATCAAGCTCCCCATGTGCATCGAGACCCTGAAAGCGACATCCAAGCTCAGGGAAGAGGGGATAAGGGTCAACGTCACGCTCATATTCTCCGCACAGCAGGCATTGTTGGCGGCGAAGGCAGGAGCGGCATACGTCTCACCCTTCGTCGGACGTCTCGATGATATCGGAGAGTATGGTACAGATTTGATCTCCAACATCGTTCAGATCTACTCCAATTACGACTTCGACACAGAGATCATCGCGGCATCGATCAGGCACCCCGTCCATGTGTTGGATGTGGCACTTGCAGGATGTGACATCGCGACGATCCCGTACGATGTGCTGAAGAAGATGGTATCCCACCCGAAGACGGATGAGGGGATCCAGAAATTCATCGCTGACTACGAGAAATCGAAGAAACAGTGATGTCATGTATGATGTCATCGTGGTCGGAGGCGGACCAGCCGGCACAGTCACGGCCGATCTGTTGGCCAAGGACTATGATGTACTGATCATCGAAGAGCATGATGTGATAGGTAAGCCCGCACAATGTGCGGGTTTCCTATCCGTCGAGACCGCCGATGCATTGGGTGTGGATGTACCGAAGTACGGTATCATTGACGCAGCGGATTTTGTATTCCCGGATGGGAGGATATTGACGATACAATCCGACAGACCGAGGATGATCGTCACCGACAGGACGGTATTGGATCAGAGATTGGCCGAGAAGGCCGTGGATTCCGGTGCCTCCATCTCGTATTCCACGAGATATCTCTCACACACGGTGAAGGATGGCAAGGTGTCCGTGAACACCTCGAAAGGTGTCATCGAATCAAGGATGATAATCGGGGCCGACGGACATTCATCGAAGGTAGCTTCGAGTCTCGGGAACAACGAACCGAAGGAATACATCAGAGGAATGGTCTTCGACATCGATCACAGATCGGATGTGCAGGATAAGATCGACCTCCATTTCGGTACGGATATCTCCCCCGGATTCTTCGCATGGGTCATCCCGTGCGGTGATTTCATGCGTGTGGGATTGTGCTCATCATGGGATGCGGGTCTTCCGTCGGAATACATGAAGGTACTTCTCAAGAGATCGGGATTGCAGGATTCCCCCATATTGAGGAAATACTGCGGGAAGATACCCATGGGGGGTCGTAGGACCACATATTCAGACAATCTGTTGCTAATAGGTGATGCCGCAGGTCAGATCAAGCAGATATCCGGCGGCGGATTGTATCCCATCGTGAGATCGGCACCTCATCTCAAGAGTACCGTAGACAGGGCATTCGAGAAGGAGAATTTCAGTCGCAAGATGTTATCGAGGTACGAGAAAGGATGGAGATCCGAGATAGGCAAGGAGATCAGGAACGGTTGTTGGATGAGATCCCTGTACAAGAAGATGAACAATGACGATTTCTGCAAGATGTATCCCGCATTCAACGACGAGAGATTACGTCAGAGGATGAGAGATATCGACATCGACAATACAAGCAGTGTCGCCAAGTATGCACTCATCAACCCTACATTCATGAAGGTCGGATTGCCGATAGGATTGAAGGTGTTGTTCAGATGAAGCTCGCCATGATCCCCGTCGAGGAGGCATCGGAGACCATCCCACTCCTGATGAGGAAGGATCTCGTCAACCGTAACGCGAAGATCTCCAAGGGAGACGGTTGCCGTCTGGTCCCCATCCTGGAAGGTAAGGAGGATATCGTATCGTCGATGGGTTACAGCATCACGGAAGGCGAGGCCCACTCGAGGGACAGGACACCACCGCAGGAACGTATCAAGGTAGCATTATCCGATCTTCCGAAGGATGTGATCGATGACCTCCCCATGAGATGGGAGTACGTCGGAAGGATCGCGATCATAGTTCTGAAGGATTCAGCAGAGCCGTACAAGGGACGTATCGGCGAGGTATATGCCCAAGAACTCGGGATGGAATCCATATGCGTGGATCGTCAGGGGGTCGCAGGGGAGTTCAGAAGACCAACGACCGAGATCATATACGGTACGAGGACGGAGGATGTCAGATTGGAGAACGGTATCCTCTATGATATGGATGTTACCAAGGTGATGTTCGCTTCCGGTAACGTGGATGAGAGGGAACGCATGAAGGGATTGGATTGTACATCTGAGACGGTGGTCGATATGTTCGCCGGTATCGGTTACTTCACATTACCTTTAGCGAAGTTCGCCAACCCTACGAAGGTCTATGCCTGCGAGAAGAACCCCGATTCCTATGGATTCCTGGTGAAGAACATCGCACTGAACGATGTAGGTGGGATAGTCGAGCCCATCCTCTCCGATAATCGCGATCTCGATCTGGGGGAACATTTCGCAGATCGTATCTTGATGGGTTACGTTCAGACCACATCGGAATTCCTGCCGAAGGCGTTGGAGATGATCAAGCCCGGCGGTATCATACATTATCATGATACATTCTACATCCACGAGTACGAGGACAGGATACGTGAGATATTCGACAGGGAATGCCCCGGAGGATACAGGATCGAGGGTATCCGCGAGGTCAAATCGTTCGCCCCGTCGGTCTCCCATTATGTCGCCGATGTGAGGATACTTTAGACGGATTCACCGCAACCCAATGCCGTGAGCAGCGTGTTCATCTTGTCCCTGTAGTCCTCGCCCTCTGTTTTCAGGAGCTGTTCGACGAACGGGAGCAGGAACTGTGAGAACTCGAGCTCATCATCGGTACATTTTATGACATCGATGGATGCGATATCGCAGAATGCCTTTGCCATCGCACGCATCTTCTTATCTTTGGGAACGATCGTTGTCAATCTTTCCTTCAGCATATCCGCACCGCCGACCTTGTATGCCTTGGCGTATGCATCGGCGTGTCTCGTAGCATCTCCCGGTCTCTTGAACTCGGGGAGTTTGGAGACCACATCATAGGATATGTGCTTCTGATACGCTTCCTTGATCGCTTGAGACGGGTTCATCTTCCCCGGGTCGTTGAACGAGTTGGCGATCTCGTCGTTGGTGAATGTCGCTATGACGTTACGTGCATCCCCCCATACGGAGAGGAGCGCATCCGATGCCTTGTTGTTCTTGGCGATGACGGAGGCCGATGTGTTCTTCATGAGATATGTGCCGAGTGCCAGCATCTCCGCTTCCGTACCATTGAGGTCGTTGAGGAAGGTATCGAGATCCGAACCGTAGTTCTTCGTCCCTATGATGTATGTGGCGGAATCCGAGCTCTTCAGAGAACCGATCTCTCCCTTGAGGACCATGTTCAATACACTGACATCGGTCATCGCACCGATCGAATACTTCTTGAGTGCATCGCCTTTGACGGGTGTCCTTCCCTCGGAACCCTCGCTGTGATAGCTGTGATCGACGAACACCTCGATATCATCCAACGGATCCCCGCCCACGAACCTGGAGATCAGGAACTGGAGAGTGGAGATATCCTTCGCACAATCCTTGCATATACGGATCTCCGTATCGGCGGACTTCACCCTTATCACGAGGATCCCATCGGAGTCGTGTCCGCATGTGATCTCATCGTTATCGAACTCGTACGGTGTGTCCCAGAATGTATCATAGATGTAATCGACAGGCATGTTCGGTTTCTTGGAACAGACGATCTCGTCACCGAAGGAGTAGATGTGCAATCCCTTCTTCTTGGCGATACCGTTGTACAAGAGCAGTCTGATCTTTGGATCGTTGTAATATTGCATACCGATGAGCTTGTCATTGCCGACGGAACCCCTCTGTGCATATGACACCTCCTCGCCTGCGAGCTTGGCCGTTGCTAAGTATGGGACGGAACCTGCGGCATACAGGGATATGGTGGCACAGTACGCCTTGAACATATCGTCGCCGCCCTTGGACGCCATCTTGATGAGTGCTTCCGGATCATCCTTTATCTTGTTCAGTTTGGAGATGGATGAGAATGTCTTATCGAAAGGACATAAGAAGCATTTACCCGCACATTTCGGTCTGATCAGGGAAGGATCCTCCCAAAGTGCCTTGGATCTCTCGAGGATATCGCTCTCGAGTCTCTTCGGCGTATGCTTTATTCCTCTGAGTCTCATCTTCTTTCCGGCCATATTCGATGATATGGTAAATAATGATATAAATATGACCGATTGACCTTCATCCCCTGTTAGCATGGCATCGGATGACATTTCGACACACAGGAAGAAGGTCAGGGAGTTCATGGCCAGGGCCCCCTTCCACAGGACGTCGTTGAGTGAGGACGATCTCTCGTTATACTGTTCCGCACTGACACATGACAGTTATTGCAGCGAGGCGTTGAATCTTCCTGAACCTAGGGTGTTGCAGTCATACGAGCGTCTCGAGTTCCTCGGAGATGCGATATTGGAGTTCATCGCCTGCGAACACGTCTACAGATCCACGATCCTGGAGGAAGGCAGGATGACCGATTTCAAGCAAGACATAGTGGCGAACAGGAAGATCTCCGAGAGGGTATTGTCACACGGCCTGGATATCGATTCTGTGATGTTGGTCGGTCACGGTCACAGGGACGGTAAGAGGAACATTGTGGAAGAGAACATGCGTGCCGATTCCTTCGAGGCATTGATTGGTGCTACATACCTCCTGTGCGGTATGGACGAGGCTAGAAGGATAGTGACCGAGGTCCTGATCCCTTGTGATTTCAGTGACCACTAGTTTACCATGCCTTCACTGAAATGAGCCTCAA